>ERZ773260.433-NODE-433-length-61723-cov-10.266670_pt1 | contig 61723 bp, 59 predicted proteins | sample MGYA00511387_ERZ773260 | MGnify/ENA primary metagenome ERZ773260 (study PRJEB29015, sample SAMEA2737745) | human gut metagenome | biome: human gut; feature: human-associated habitat; material: faeces | place: China | collected 2012 ...
GCCCTTTGGTGGGGCGATGGGGCAAAGCCCCATATTCTGAAAATGCTTAGTTTTTTTGATTCTTGAAATATCTGGCTTGAGCTTGACAGCCCCTTTTCCGTCCATCGTTTTTGGAACAGACGCTTTTTTTCGCCTTTTCCAGCCGTTAAGGCCGCGTTAAGTTTTTATTCCCCGTGCCCCGCCGTGAAATGGCCGAGCGCATAGATCACGCCGATGATCATCAGCATCACCGCGAAAATACCCAGCATGCCCTCGCCCATGAACACCAGCGAGTTCAGAAAAGCCTGTATATCGAGCTTCATAATCCGCGCCTCCTTTTACACCAGCGGCCCGACCAGCGCCAGAATGATGCCGCCCGCAATGACGGAGGCCACCTGACCGGCCACGTTCGCGCCCGCCGCCTGCATGAGAATGAAGTTATACGGGTCTTCCTCCTTCGCCATCTTCGCGATCACGCGGGAGGACATCGGGAACGCGGAAATGCCCGCCGCGCCGATCATCGGGTTGATCTTCTTCTTGGCGAACAGGTTAATCAGCTTGCCGAAGAGCACGCCGCCGAACGTGTCAAACATAAACGCGATCAGGCCAAGCCCCAGGATCATCAGCGTTTCCGGCACGAGGAAGCTCGCCGCCTGCATCCGCACCGCCACCGTCAAGCCCAGCATCAGGCTGATCAGGTTGGCCAGCACGTTCTGCGCCGTTTCCGAAAGGCTGCGCAGCACGCCGCACTCGCGCAGCAGGTTGCCGAACATCAGGAAGCCGACCAGCGCCACGCTCTGCGGCGAAACAATGCCCGCGATCACCGTCACCACAATCGGGAACAGGATGCGCGTCGTCTTCGTGATCTTGCCCGGCGTGTATTCCATGCGGATCATGCGTTCCTTCTTCGTGGTAATCAGGCGGATGCAGAAGGGCTGCACAATCGGCACCAGCGCCATGTAGGAATACGCCGCGACGATAATCGCCGCCGTGTAGTTGCTTTTCAGCACGTTCGCAACGAAAATCGAGGTCGGGCCGTCCGCCGCGCCGATGATGGCGATGGAGGCCGCGTCCCGCAGCTCAAAGCCGAACAGGCTCGCCATCGACAGCGTAAAGAAGATGCCGAACTGCGCCGCCGCGCCGAAGAGCAGCAGCTTCGGGTCGGCCAGAAGCGGCCCAAAGTCGATCATCGCGCCGATGCCGATGAAGAGCAGCAGCGGGAAAAGCTCGTTCGCCACGCCCGCCTGAAACAGGGTTTCCAGCACCTCCACCGCGCCGGAGTTCGGCAGGTTGCACAGGATGCAGCCAAAGCCCATCGGCAGCAGCAGCGTGGGCTCCATCTCCTTGCAAATCGCCAGATAGATCATCACGCCGCCAATCGCCCACATGGCCGCCATCTGCCATGTCAGCGCGCTCAGGTTGCCCAGAATTTGCGACATCGTTTTTTCCTCCGTTTCCTCACAGGGTTGATTCCCCTCTATGATAAAACGGATTTCTCTTTCATGCAAGTTCTTTCGATTATTCTAATTATACCGTCTTTATGGACTGTTTTTGACCTTTGAAGCCATCCGTCGCGGGGCATAACAATCCCGGCCGCGTTTCGCCGCGGTCGGGATTGTTTATTTCTTTTTTCGCCGTTTATACTAATTCGCAGTTAAAATGCTTAACAGAGCGCATCAGATTTTTTGTTCTGACGAAGCCAAGTGAAGTGAGGCGTACTGGAGGTACGTTGAACGGAACGAGGCAAAGTCAGAGCGAAAAAGATGGTGCGCGGATTAAGCCATTTTAACAAGAATTAGTATTACATTTTAATCAGTTCGTATTCCCGTGTGCCCAACCCGATCTTCTCGGCGTGCTCAAGGCAGCTGCGCCATTCGGATTCTGGCGTGGAGTTGCGGAACGGGTCGCCCCAGTCGGCGAAGCCCGGCTTCTTCATGTTGTCGGAAAGCTGGCTGTTCGGCATCGGGTTTGCCGCCATGCAGGCGTCCACACACGCCTGATCCAGCGCCAGCGGATCGAAAGACGCGAACATGCCGATATTCGGCAGAATCGGCGCGTCGTTCTCGCAGTGGCAATCGCAGTTCGGGGATACGTCCACAATCAGCGAGATGTGGAAGTTCGGGCGGCCGTCGATGACGGCCTTCGTGTATTCGGCCATGCGCGCGTTGAGCCGCTCGTTCGCGTCGCATTCGTCAAAGCTGATCGCGTCGAAGTTGCACGCGCCGAGGCAGCGGCCGCAGCCCACGCAATGCGCGTGATCGACGCGCATCTTGCGCTTCTCCTCGTCAAACACCAGCCCGCCGTTGGCGCACTCGCGCTGGCAGCGTCGGCACCCGCGGCACACGTCCTCGTCGATGCTCGGCTTGCCGTTGGAGTGCTGCTCGGTCTTGCCCGCGCGGGAACCGCAGCCCATGCCGATGTTCTTGATCGTGCCGCCAAAGCCGGTCGTCTCGTGCCCCTTGAAGTGGGTCAGGCTGATGAACACGTCCGCATCCATGATGGCGCGGCCGATGCGCGCCTCCTTCACGTATTCGCCGCCCGCAACCGGCACGCCGATATCGTCCGTGCCCTTGAGCCCGTCGCCGATGATGACCGGACAGCCGACCGTCAGCGGGGTGAAGCCGTTCTCCCACGCACAGTAGAGGTGTTCGAGGGCGTTTTTGCGGCTGCCGGGGTACATCGTGTTGCAGTCCGTCAGGAACGGCTTGCCGCCCAGCTCCTTCACCACGTCCACGACCGCGCGGGCGTAATTCGGGCGCAGGAAGCTGATGTTGCCCAGCTCGCCGAAGTGCATTTTGATGGCGACAAACTTGCCGTCCATATCCATCTGGCCGATGCCCGCCTTTTTAATCAGCTTCTTGAGCTTGGTGGGCAGACCGTCGCCGAACGCGACCGTTCGAAAATCGGTGTAATAGACCTTCGCTTTTTCCATGGTAATCACTCCCTGAATCCAAATGTTTGACGCTGCGCTTTGTATTATACCGCTTAAACCGTAGTTGAGGTCAAGGGGTTTTGAATTTCTTCGGTCAGCTTCGTACTCCCTCAGTCAGCTTCGTACTCCTTCAGTCAGCTTCGCTGACAGACCTTCGGCGTTCCGCTCGCCTGCAATCCCGCACAGCGGGCGGCAAGCTCCACGCCCTCAAAAAGGGAGTTCTTTGGGGAGATATTACGATGCTGTTTTTTCAAGAGAAACTTTGAAAAAGCGCAACCCGACCTCCCTCTTTGAGGGAGGTGGCACGACGAAGTCGTGACGGAAGGAGTTCTCGCCCGCAGGCGGTGGAAGGAGTTATGCCTCTCCCTCACAGCACAAACCCCAGCCCCAGCGCCAGCATGATGACCAAGCTCACCGCGATGGAGACCGAATTGGTGAAGCTGGCCAGCGCCGTATCGCCGTAGCAGCGGTCGGTATAAATCGGCGCGAGGGACGAAAGCGGCGCGAAGCAGACGATGCAGAGCGTCTGCCGCACGACCAGCTCAAACGGCGTGCAGAAGAACACCAGCGCCGCGCTGACCGCCGCGAACAGATAGCGCCCGAGCAGCTCCCGCGCCGTCTCGCGCAGCAGCGCCTTGTCGCCCGCCGGTTCAAACATCATGCCAATCATCATCATCGCGATAAAGGCGTTGGCCTGTCCGGCCGGGCGCGTCAGCGTGAAGACCGCGGAAGGGAGCTTCACATCCAGCGCGGCGAGGAAAATCATCAGCATATAGGCGTCGAACGGCAGCGACTTGACGAATTTCATCAGGATGTCGCCGACGCTCTCCCGCTGCTCGCCGCCGGTTTTGAGCAGCGTGGAGGTCATCGCATATGCGCCGCCGGTCATCATAATCGCGTTGCCCGTGTCGAACATGCAGGCGGCCACAACGCCCGTGTTGCCGAAAAACGCCTGCACCAGCGGCAGTGAGAAACAGCCGATGTTGTAGCCGCCGATGTTGAGCATGCGATACGCGCGCAGGCGCTTTTCAACGCCGCCCGTCGTCAGATACATCAGCAGAATCGGCACGAACGCGCAGAGCAGGCCGATGCCGACGATGACGAACATTCCGGCGCCGCGCTCAAAGCCGTCGAACGCCTGAACGATTGTGCACGGCAGGGTGATGTTGACCATGATCTTGCTCATCATTCGATGGTCGTCCTGCCCAAAGAAGCCCGCGCGCTTGAGCAGATAGCCCAAGAGAATCACGAGCACATAGGACATGGGTTTGAAGATATAATCCATGGGAGATGACCTCCTTTTTTCTTTTTGTAACGGCTGGCTTCTTCTGTGTTCCTTCCACCGCCTGCGGGCGGGAACTCCTTCCGTCACGACTTCGTCGTGTAACTCCTTCCACCGCCTGCGGAGAACTCCTTCCACCGCCTGCGGGCGGTCCCCCTCCCTCGAGGAGGGAGGTCGGGGGTGTTATAAGCTCCCCAAAGAGCTCCCTCATAGAGGGCGTGGAGCTTGCCGCCCGCTGTGCGGGAGGCAGGCAAGCGGAACGCCGAAGGTCTGTCAGCGAAGCTGACTGAAGGAGTCGTTCCCAGCGAACCTGACTGAAGGCGTACAAAACCGCCTGCGGGCGTTCAGAAAAAAGAAACCCGGAAGCAACCTTCCTGGAATTTCTGTTTAGCCTTCGACGGCTTCCTTGAGCGCCTTACCCGGCTTGAACATCGGGGAACGGCGGGCGCCGATCTGGATTTCTTCGCCAGTCTTGGGATTGCGGGCCTTGCGAGCCGGGCGCTCCTTGACTTCGAAAGCACCAAAGCCAACGATCTGCACCTTCTCGCCGTTCTTGAGGCTTTCGGCAATGATGTCGCTCATCGCGCACAGGGCAGCCTCGGCATCCTTGCGGGTCAGACCCGCCTTCGCGGCGATCGCCGCGCTCAGTTCGTTCTTATTCATGGTGTAAAAAATCCTCCTTGAAACAACGTCACCGTTTCCTTGACGTGTTTGTTTAACATCAATCGCACATATCGGCGACTATGACATATTCTACATGGTTTCCCTCTTTCCTGCAAGAGGAAACGCAATTTTTATAAAAATTTCATCGGTTTCACAAGGTTTTTTCGTCCTCGGCGCGCAGATGCTCCACGCGCTTTTTCGTCTGCCCGCGCAAGGCGGTTTCCGCGTCCAGCCCCTGCGCCTCGGCCGCCGCGCAGAGACATTCCAGCATCTCGCCCAGCCGCGCCTCCTGCGCCGCCCGATCGCCGTCCGTCTGTCCGGCCAGCTCGGCCACGCGCGCCAGCATGGCCGCGCCGTCGAGCGTCTGCCCCTTCGCACCCGCCTCGCGGCGGACGATCTTCTGCCCGCGCATCAGCGCCGGGAGGGAGAGCGGCACGTCGAGCACGCGCTCCAGCGCCGTCTGCTCGCCGCGTTCCTTCTTCTTCGCGTTTTCCCAAACGGAAACGACCGCTTGCGCATTCTCCGCCTTGGCCTTGCCGAAAACGTGCTCGTGGCGCGTAATCATCTTGTGCGCGGCCATGCTGGTCACGTCGCGGTCGGTAAACGCGCGGTGCTCCGCGCCGATGCAGCTGTTGAGCACGACCTGCAGCAGCACGTCGCCCAGCTCGTCGGCCATCTTCATCTCGTCGTCGCCGTCCATCGCGTCCGCCGCCTCGCAGGCCTCCTCGATCATGTACTGGCGCAGCGTGTGGTGGGTCTGCGCCCTGTCCCACGGGCATCCGCCGGGCGCGCGCAGCCGCGCGATCACCTGCACAAAATCCTCGTAGGATGCGCGCCGCCGCTCGAACACGCCGACCTTCGGCACGAGCACCGCCGTCCTGTGGTCATAGTGCGCCTGCCTGTCCAGCTCGCACAGCGCAATCGGCTGCGCGGCCGCCCCCGGCTCGGCGGCGTTTTGCAGGAAATAAACCGTCGTCTCGTCGTCAAACAAATCGCTCAGCCAGAGCTTCACATCCGAGGCGAGATAGCGGTTGTCGATTTCGGTGATGACCTGCGGACAATCCGCCTGCACGCGCATCTCCGCCGTGGAAAGCGCCGTCACCGTGCGCAGGTTCTCCGTGTTCACGCCGAAGGGAATCACCGCGCAGGCCGCCGCGTCCGACAGCGTGACGCCGCCCAGCGCCCGCAGCGCAAACCCCTCCGGCAGCGCGTCGGCCAGCGCGCGGACAGTCGCGTCGCTCTGCGGCTCGCTGACGGCGTAGACAAGCGCCTCCGCCTGCCGCGCCCTGTCGATGATCGCGCGCGCGGCCAGCTCGCAGAGCTCGTCGAAATCCTCCGTCCGCTCGTACAGCGCGTCCAGCGTTTCAAACGCCACGCCCTCGCGCGTCAGCCTTTCGGCCACGCCATGCCTGCCCGTGCGCAGCAGCAGCCTGTCCGCGCTTTTCAGCGCGTCGTACACGCCCAGGGTGAGCATCTCGCCGCTGTCCGGCCCGAGCGCCGCTATGGTTATGATATGCTTTTCGCCGTTCATTATTCGTTATCCGCCTTGTTCAGCACGCTTTCGATGATGAAGCGCGGGCGGCGCTTGGTCTCGTTGTAGATCTTGCCGATGTATTCGCCGACCACGCCGAGGCCGAGAAGCTGAATACCGCCGATGAGCCAGATCGAGCCCATCAGGGAGGTCCAGCCGACGGAGGTATGCCCCGCCAGCTTGGCGACCAGCGCGTAGATCAGCATAATCAGGCTGACGATGAACACCACCACGCCGGTGGAGAACACGAGGCGGATCGGCTTGACCGAAAAGCTGGTGATGCCGTCGGCGGCAAAGGCGATCATCTTCTTGAGCGGGTATTTGCTCTCGCCCGCAAAGCGCTCGGCGCGCTCGTAGGTCACGGTCGTCCACTTGTAGCCGATCTGCGGCACAATGCCGCGCAGGAACAGGTTGACTTCCGTGAACTGCGCCAGCCCCTCGACCGCGCGCTTGCTCATCAGGCGGTAATCCGCGTGGTTGAAGACGATATCCACGCCCAGCGCCTTCATCACCTTGTAAAAGCCCTCCGCCGTGAAGCGCTTGAAGAAGGTATCGGTTTCGCGCTTGCTGCGCACGCCGTAAACCACGTCGTAGCCCTTGTGGTAATCATCCACCATTTCATCCACGGCGTTGATGTCGTCCTGCAAATCCGCGTCCATCGAAACGATCATGTCCGCGTCGTTCACGGCGGTCAGCAGACCGGCCAGCAGCGCATTCTGGTGGCCGCGGTTGCGGGAGAGGTTCACGCCGGAGAACATCTCCGGCTCCTTCTCGTGCAGCTCGCTGATGATCGCCCACGTGTTGTCGCTGGAACCGTCGTTGACAAACATCACGCGGCTGCGGCGGCTGATCTTGCCCTCGTCCATCAGCTGGCGCATCTTTTCGCGCAGGCGTCTGCTCGTCTCCGGCAGCACCTCCTGCTCCTTGTAGCACGGCACGACGATATAAAGCGTGTTTTTCTCATTCATCGGTATTGCCTCCAACCTTTATCTGTCCTGCTGCTGGGCGCTGCCCTGCGTCAGCAGATTGTCTCTGAGCGCCGCCAGCTCGCTGGCGCTTCGGGAAAGCGCGGCCGCCGCGCCGGAGAGCATCTTGTCCACCTGCACGCAGGCCTGGTTGTAGATGCTGTCCGCGTCCTTTTCGGCGCGCTCGCGCGTCTCCACGGCGTAAGCCTGCGCGCGGCGGGTGATTTCGTTGTCCTCCACCAGCTTTTGGGATTGCTGCTGGGCGTTGAAGATGATCTGCTCGGCGCGGGTGTTCGCGTCCGCGACAATCGCGCTGGAATCCTCCTGCGCCTTCTGGCGGATCTGCTTGTCGTAAGCGTCCGCGTCGGCCTTGACCTCCTGCTCGAACTGCTTGGCCTTTTCCACCGTCGTGGTGTAGATTTCGTCGGCCTTGTCGGCGGTTCTGTCCGCCTCGGCCTTCGCGTCGCCGAGGATCTGCTTCTGCTGCTCCAAAATCGCCTGCGCCTGCACCACGGTGTGCGGCAGCACGACGCGAAGCTGGCCGATCAGGTCGATCAATTCCCCCGTGTCCACGATGCTCAGGGTTTTGGACATCGGCACCCGGCGCGCGTCGTTGATGCGCGCCTCCAGCTGATCGATCACCCGGCGCGCCTGTCCGATGCTGTCCGCCGCGGTCGAGCTTCCGTATTCGCGGCGCACGGGGCGCTGCTCCTGCTCCCTCTGATCCATCTTATCCTCCTTCACATCCGAATTGGGTCTGCGATATCTGCGTTGATTGTCCATATTCAATCCCTTGTATATATGCTTAAAGTAGGGTGTTCTTATGCCTGACGGCCGGAGAGCGCGCTCAGAATTTTTCCGGCCGTCCCCTCCGGCACAAGGGGCGAAATATCCCCGCCGAAGGCCGCCACCTGACGCACGATGCTCGAGGAGATGCTCGCGCAGTCGTCGCTGGTGGTGATGAGCAGCGTTTCCACGCCGCCGAGCTTCCGGTTCACCTGCGCCATCTGGTATTCGCTTTCAAAATCGCCCAGCGGCCGCAGCCCGCGAATGACCGCCTGCGCCCCAACCTCGTGCGCGCAATCGACCAGCAGCCCGCCGTGCGCGATGACCCGCACGTTGGGCAGCTCGCGGCAGGCCGTCTCCAGCAGCTCCACCCGCATCGGCACGGAAAGAAAGCCGTGCTTCTCCGGGTTGTGCATCACCGCGACGACCAGCTGCGAGCAGAGCGCCGCCGTGCGGCGGATCACGTCCATGTGGCCGCGCGTCACCGGGTCAAAGCTGCCCGCGTAAAGCAGGGTGTCCATTCACGCGCCTCCTTCTTCCGTCCGCTGCGCGCGGCGAACGAAGGTGATCTCCGTATCGCCGTAGTGGCGCAGATCAAAAGCCTCAAAGCGCGCATCCAGCATCGGCGCGCGCCCCTTCCTGTGCTCCACCACGAGCAGAAACGCGCCGCTGAGCAGCCCCTTGTCATAGAGTGCCGCGCACATTTCGCCCGTATTCTCCATTTTATAAGGCGGGTCCATAAAAACCAGATCAAACTGCGCGCCCTCCGCGGCGAGCGCGTCCATCGCCGCGCGGTAATCCCGCGCGATCAGGCGGCATTTTTCGCCCAGCCGCGAGGTCTCCATGTTTTTCCTGATGGCCGCGCAGGCCGCCCTGTCCGCATCCACCAGCACCGCGCTGCGCGCGCCCCGGCTGACCGCCTCCAGCGACAGCGCGCCCGTGCCCGCGAACAGATCGAGCACCCGCGCGTCTTCCACATCCCAGCGGATGATGTTGAACAGCGATTCGCGCACATAATCCTGCGTCGGGCGCGTCTTTTCCCCGGCCGACGCGACCAGCGTGCGCCCGCGCGCATCCCCGCCGATGATCCTCATTGTTTCATACTCCTTACGGCAGGCTCCCCAAAAAGCCTTTATGCTCCGTTTATTATATCAGATGCAACCGTCAAATTCAACCCGGCGCAGTCAGATGAGTTCCTTCTTCTTGTGCTCCTCCTGCTGCGGGCGCTGGCCGTAGTGCACGTCGCCGCCGCCGCCCAGCAGCTCGGAAACCATGCTCTTCTTCTGCGCCTTGCGCACGGCGGCCTTCTTGGCGCGGCGCTGCATGCTCTGCCGCTTGGCGTACACGGCGGGCGCGCGCAGGTAGCCGATCATGCAGGCGACGGGATAGCTCAGCACCATCAGCGGCGTCAGTTGATCCACCAGCTGCGCCATCGTCTGCGGGTCGGGGAACAGGTTGATGTAAATCAGCACCGTCAGCCGCACGATCAGCCGGATGATGTCCCGCGCGGAGACGGAGGCGGTCTGCGCATATGCCGCCAGCGGCGCCATCACGTCCTCGCGCGCGCCGTATGTGCCCGTCAGCCACGACGGCAGATCCTGCAGGGCGTATGTATACGGCTCGGCCGTCGCCGCCAGATACGCGCCCAAAACAAGCGGAACGCCGAACACGATCAGGCAGGCGCACAGCGCCTTCATCGGCTGATAGCAGGCGGCCTCCTCCCGGCGTGAGAGCGGCCTGCCCAGCTTTTCGAGCTTATCCGCCGCGTGGCTCGCGTCCGCGTCGGCCACGCCGCGCGTCAGCCCCTCGCTGTAGAGCATCAGCAGCACGCCGGAGAGTATCGCCAGCGAAATCACCGCCCGAAGCGCCATCGAGCCGACGGCCTGCAAGGCGCTGAACATCAGCCCCATCACCGTCACCGCGGCGAGAATCGCGGCCAGTCTGCCCGCCATCGGCCAGATGCGCGCGCCCCAGCGCTTCGCGCGGCGGAGGGGCTTTTTCGTCTTCTTGCTGTTCATGTCGTTTCCTCCCGTATGATGACGGTGCGGCCGGGCGTCACCACGATATCCATGCGCGCGTCGTGCGCCTCGCTCGGCACGGCGCTCAGCAGCGCAAAGTCGTGGCATACGCCGACGCGAACCGCCCGCGTTCTGTTCAGGTATCTGTCGTAATAGCCGCCGCCCTGCCCGATGCGATGGCCGCGGACGTCAAACGCCGTTCCCGGCACGAGGATCAGGTCGATTTCCTCCGGCTCGACGCGCGGGCAGTCCGCCCCCGGCTCCAAAATGCCGTAAGCGCCCTTTACAAGGCGGTCAGGCGCGTCCACCCGATGGCCGTGCATCACGCCCTCGCCCGCGCATCGGGGCAGAACCAGCGTCTTACCCGCCGCCAGCGCGTCGGCGAAAACGCGCCCCAGCGGCAGCTCGCCCCGCGCGGCGGCATAGGCCATCACCGTCCGCGCGCGCCGATACGCGCCAAGCGCCGAAACGCGCGCAAAGATGGCTTCCTCGGCCTCGCGCTGGGCTTCTGCGCTCAGTGCCCGCCGCATCCGGCGCATCTGCCCGCGCACCTCGTCCTTGTTCATGCGTGGATGTACACGCGCGGAACGCGCTTGCTCGGCGAACAGAGCACCTCGTAGCTGATCGTATCCAGCCACGCGGCCATTTCCTCCGCGTCGATTTGCTCATCCCCCTGACGGCCGAGCAGCACCGCTTCGTCGCCCTCCTGCGCGCCGGGGATGTCCGTGACGTCCACCATCATCTGATCCATGCACACGCGCCCCAGAATCGGCGCGCGTCGGCCGCGCACGAGCACGCAGCCCTTGCCCGAGATTCCCCGGCGATAGCCGTCCGCATAGCCGACGGGCAGGGTCATCACGACCGTCGGCCGCGTCGCCACGAACGTCCCGCCATAGCTCACGCGGTCGCCCGGCGCAATCGTCTTGACGTATATGCCGCGCGTCACCCAGCGCATGGCGGGCTGCAAGCCCGTCGCCTCCGGCACGGGCGGATAGCCGTAGAGCGCCAGCCCGCCGCGCACCATGTCCGCGTGCAGCTGCGGATAGCGGAAGATGCTCGCGGTGTTCGCGCCGTGGCAGATGATTTCGCCGGGGTGCACCGCCTTGACGGCCTTGCACAGCGCCTCAAACCGCTCGATCTGCCGGAGCGTGCCGGTGGGATCCGGCTCGTCGGCGGTCGCCATGTGCGTAAAGCAGCCGGTCAGCGCCACGCCGGGCAGGCTGTCGATCAGCCGCGTCAGCGCCTGCGCTTCTTCCGCCGTGCGCACGCCGATGCGGTTCATGCCCGTATCCAGCTTGAGGTGCACCTTCGCGCATCGGCCGAGCTTCTGCCCCGCCTGCGCCAGCGCGCGGATGCGGCGCTCGTCAAAGACCACCTGCGTCAAATCGTTTTGCACGACGGCCTCCGCCGCGCTCTCCTCGATGCCGCCGAGCACGAGAATCGGTGCGGCAATGCCCGCCTCCCGCAGCTCGATGCCCTCCTCGGGGATGGCGACGGCCAGCATATCCGCCCCCGCCTCCAGCGCCGCCTTCGCGACGGGCACCGCCCCGTGTCCGTATGCGTCCGCCTTGACGACGGCCAAAAAACGCGCGCCGCCCGCAATGTGGCTTTTCATCACGCCGACATTGTGGCGGATCGCTGCCAGATCAATTTCACAAAAGTGATACCGCTGCATGATTTTTCCAGCTTTCTTTTTTGAAGTCGCGCCGGGAGCGCCGCCCCCGAACGCCGATATCGTCCTTTTTGCCCGGTGATTGAACCATTATACCGCTAATCCCCCGAAAAGGAAAGACGTGCCTTCTTTTTTCCCCGGCTTCCTCATACCTATGACCGCGTTCAATCGAAGGGAGGGCTTTTATGGACATCCTCTGCTGCGCGCTGGCGCTGCTGGGCAGCGTCGTCGGCGCGGGCTTTGCCTCCGGCCGGGAAATCGTGCGCTTTTTCGCCGCGCACGGCGCGATGGGCTTCGTCGCGGTCGCCTTTTCTCTGGCGGCGCTCGCCGCGCTGTTCCTCTGTCTGGCCGAGCGCCTGTCCGCCGCCGGGCAGACCGGCCTTCCCGGCCTGTGCGCGTCGCGCTTCGGCGCGCGCGTCGGCGGGGTCTGCACGGCGCTGTTTTTCCTGCTCTCCGCCGTCACGGGCGGCGCGATGCTGGCGGCCTGTGCGGAGCTGTCCGCGCTGGTCTGGCCGATCCGCCCGGCCTATGCCGCCGGTTTTTTCATCACACTGCCGCTGGCCGTCTGGCTCGCCGCGCACGGAGCGCGCGGGCTGGCGGCAGTCGGCGGGGCGCTCTGCGCGCTAACGCCCGTTCTGCTCGTCCGCCTGCTGTGTCTGCCGGAGGGCGAGGCCTGCTTTTTCCCGGCGGGGCCGCCCGACCGGGTGCTCCGCGCCGCGCTGGACGGGGCGCTCTATGCCGCGCTGAACGCCGCCATGATGGCGGGCGCGCTGCCGACGCTGCTGGCGCTTTCCGCGCGAAAACGCCGCGCCTGCGTCGCGCTGCTCGTCCTGCTCTTCGGCCTGCTGCTGACGCTGGGGATGCTCGTCTGCCAAAGGCACCTTCAGAGCGTCGCGATGCAGCCGCTCCCCTTCGTCTGGCTCAGCCGCCGCCTCGGATCGGGCGGCTATCTGCTCGTCGCCCTCTGCCTGTATGCCGCGGCGCTCTCCACGCTCTGCGCCATGCTCTGCGCGATGGCCAACCTCCTGCCGCGCGGGCTGAAAACAGGCGCGCGGCTGATCCTCAGCGCCCTGCTCTGCGCGGCGCTGGCGCGCGTCGGCTTCGGGCGCATCGTGCAAAGCGGCTACCCCATTCTGGGCGCGCTCTGCGCGGCGCTGCTGCTCCTGCTCGCCCTGCCCGCGCGTCAGGACGCGAGCATGTCCGCCAGATAGCCGCTCCAATCGCTCCCGGTCGCCTCCTCGAGCGCCGCCTCAAGCGCTTCGAGCGTGCCGACCCCGCCCGCGTTTTGCTCGGCATAGCGTTGCAGCGCGCTGAGGAACGCCGCCTGACCGACGGCCTGCTCGATCCCCATCAGCCCCGCCGCGCCCGCGTCGCGCAGCACCTGCGTCATCTCGCCGTCGCCGCCGAAGCGCTCCGTCGATGCGCCGATGGTCACGCCCCGCGGCCTCGTCAGCCGGGTCGCGATTTCGATTTCGCCGTAGAACCGCTTTTCATAGGCCGCCTCGCCCTCCCGCCGGCGATAGGCCAGCAGCTCGACGCAGGAAGCCGGCGTTTCGCTCAGCCACGGCGCGTTCCACGGGTCGTTTTCCACCTGAACGCCGAAAATCTGCCGGGCGCACAGCCGCGTCATCCGCGAGAGAAGCGCGTCAGTCTTCGCGTCCGCATCGACGGCGATCAGCGCCGAGCCGACCGCCCCGTCCGCGCGCGCCGTCTTCGCCTGCGCCACCGTCAGCGACGGGAACGGATAGGCGAGCCCCAACTGCCCGATATCCTCCAGCGCGTCCGCCGCGATATCCAAAAGCCGCGACGCGGTGCGCGCGTTCTGCGCGAGCGCCGTCACCAGCACGCCGTCCACCGTCGTCTGGCGCATCGCGCCCTTCGCGCGCAGCGCAAAGGAAATCTCCCGCGCGCCGGAAAGCTGCATCGTCAGCGTTCGGGTGCCGTCGCCGTTGTCCCGCTCGCCGACCCACGCGCCGCCAAACGCCGCCTGCACGCCGTTTGGCACGGTCAGCGTCATCCGCACGTCCATCGCCTGTCCGTAGCTCGTCCCGGCCAGTTCGTCATAGCCGTCCGTGCGCCACGCGCCGTTTTCCCACATCGCCGGGGTTGGCAGCGCGCCGATGAGCAGCGCGCTTTCATCCGTCCGTCCGATCTCGCCCTCCCCGCGCGGCACAATCAGGGAGACCCGCCAGCAGACCTCCGCCGTTTCGCCCGCGCGCCAAGGCGTTTCAATCCGCCAGACGGAGGGATCGTCGCTGTCCGCGCCAATGGGCACGCGCTCACCGTTCACCGTCGCATCCGAAAGCGTCACGCTCCCCGGCTGAATCGCGTTCGCGTATGCACGCAGCACGATTTCCGAAAGATCGCCGCCCGTTCGGTTGGTGGCCGTCAGGCGCATTTCGCCCTTGATCGTGCGCAGATCCTCGGTCGCTTCCAGACTGACGGTCATCGCGTCCCGCTCGCCGTCGGACGCGAACGCCGTCTCTTCCAGCATGACGGCCGTCTGCGCGCGGCTGAGGGCAAACGCACAGGCCGCCGCCAGCGCGATCAGCAGCGCCGCCAGCAGCAGCGCGTTTTTTCTCGAAAAAACCTTCATGTCATTCCTCCCTTTGGCTGACGCATGGAAAGCAAAAGGAGCTGTCGCTCGTTTTCTCCGTGACAGCTCCTTTGTTGTTTACGCTTTTTTATCAAATTTTGCGCCGCAGTTTTTGCAGGTGACGGTCACGCTGCCCACGCCGCGCGGCACGCGCAGGCGGCGCTTGCACTTCGGGCAGGTGAAATAGCGGTATTTCTTGCCGTTCTTCACCCGGTTGAGCCACTCCGTAAAGCCGCGCCGCGCCCCCTCGGTCTTGCTCAGGTAGACCTCGTTTTCGTGCGCCCGGCGATACCTGTCCTTGCTGAACATGCGGAAGAACGCGACGATCAGCAGCGCGTCGGAAAGCACCATCGCAACCGCCCGCGCGCCGGTGAACGTGCCCAGAATGGAAACGACCAGCGCCGCGATCACCATCGCCATGCTGAGCTGATCCGCGCCGTAGCGCCCGCTCATCCATCTGGCCATGGAGGCGCGCAATTTATCCAAAAAACTCATGTTTTCAAACCTCCCGCGTGTGTTTCCTCAAGCATACGCCAACGCGGCGCGCCTGTCAACTCTTTTTGCGCGCGGGTCACTCACAGGCAGAGGTGATCCTCAAACAGCGCGCCGAACGGCTCCAGCTCGCGCGAGGCCAGCTCCCACTGCGCCGGGTTGCGGATTTCCTCCGGCTCGTGCGCGTCCACGCCGATGAGCATGCGCACGCCCTCCTGACGCACGATTTCAAAGAAATGCGCGTCGGGGTAGCTCTTTCTGTGCGTGACGGGCGAGAGAAAGCGGTCGTGCAGGTTGTATTCCATCGGGATATCCAGCGCTTTGCAGGCCTGACACAGCTCCTTGGCCGCCGCGCGGCCGTTTTCGTCAAACGGCTTGCCGTAATCACGCATGAACAGATCCGGGTGCGCCAGATACGAAAACAGCCCCGTTTCCAGCCCCTTCACCGCCGAATCCACATAGCGGCGGAGCTGCGCCGCCGTGCGGGTGTTGCCAAAATACATGCCGTATTCGTCGTCGTGGTCGAAGTGGTTGCCCAGAATCAGGTAATCCAGATGGTTTTCCGCCCGCATATCCGCCAGCCAATTCATGTAATCCGGGAAATATTCGCACTCAAAGCCGGTCAGAATGTGAATCTTATCCTTGTATTGCGCCGCCAGCGCGCGGACGCTGTTCAGATACCCCGGCATTTGATCCACGCGCATGCGGACGCTGGGGTGCGTGTATCCGTCCCGATACGGCCACGGCACATGATCCGAAAAGCCCAGCTCGTCAAACCCCTGTTCAATCGCCGCCAGCACATAATCCTCGTCCGTGCCCGTCGCGTGGCCGCAGCGCGCCGTATGCGTATGGTAATTCGCCTTCATGGATGATCTTCCTCTTTTCTTCGCCGCGCCTCAAAAGGGCGCGTTCAAACCCTCTGTGCCTTATGATGCGGGCGCGCGCCGTCACGCCAGCCCGATTCTCGTGCAGGCGACGCGCCCCTCCAGCAGGTCGCTGATGCGGTGGCGGCCATGGCCGATAATCACCGTCGTGCCGCGCATCGCCGGACCGAGCGCGTATTCCAGCTTGGCGTGCGCGCCGTTCGCGCCCGCGCGGGACGCGCCCATGCAGTACGTCTGCAATTCGCGGATTTTGTGCTCCATCTCCTCCGGCGTTCGGGCCTCCACGTCGCGAATCAGCGTCTTCGGGTCCTTCGGGTCGGCGTAAATGCCCTCCGTCGAGGTCATAATGAGCAGCGTTCTGGCCGTCACCAGCCCCGCGATGACCGCCGCCGTCTCGTCGTTATCCACGCACTCGTGCACCTCGCGGTGCTCGCGCCGCAGGTTGGAAAGCTCCCACTTGCGGTTCTCCTCGTCGGAAACCGGGTCGTTGTAGTTGACGATCGGAATTGCGCCCTGCTCCTTCGCGCGCAGAAACAGCTTGCGGATGTGCTCGCGCTTCTCCGGGTCGTTGAAATGCTGGTGCTCCACCAGCACCTGACGCACGGAGTATTCCGGCCGGACGAAGTGGCGGTATTGCTCCATCAGGATGCTCTGCCCCTGCGCCGCGTAATCCGTCTTGGCGTCCACGCTGTCGCAGGTCAGCTCGTGCCCCGTGCGCTTGATGTAATCCAGCCGCCCGATCTCCGCCGCGCCGCTCGTCACCCAGATCATACCCGGCTTTAGCTCGCTGCCCAGGCGGGAAAAAATGTTGTAATCAATGTCGGCGTCCTCGCGGCGAATCAGCGCCATCGAGCCAATCTTGCCGACCAATTCAAAATCATACCGCATGCTCTTGCCTTCTCTTGGGCCGCGCCCGCGTTTCGCGGGTTCCGCCCGTCCGTTTGTCTATCGGAAACGATTGACACATCCGAAATTTATTTGTGATACCGTTCCCCCGCCGCGATCTTCATCGCGCGGTAGGTCTGCTCCAGCAGCATCACGCGCGCCAGTTGATGCGGAAAGGTCATCGGGGAAAACGACAGCTTGAAATTCGCCCGCGCGACCACCTGCGGCGAAAGCCCCAGCGAGCCGCCGATGATGAACACCACCCGCCGCCCGGTATCGCCAAACTGCGTCAGCTTTTCGGAAAGCTGCACGGAATCGAGCTGCTTTCCGCCGATGCACAGCGCGATGACGATATCGTCCTCGCGCACCTTCTGCAAAATCGCCCGTCCTTCTTTTTCGCAAATCTGCGCCTCGACGGCGGGCGAGCTGTTCGCGGGCTCGGGCAGATCCGGCAGCTCGATCTCCTCGAACCTTCCAAACCGAGAGAGCCGCTTTTCATATTCGTTTGCCGCGTCGCGCCAGTATTTTTCCTTGAGCCGCCCCATGCAGATCAGCGCCATGTTCACGGCTTCGTCACCTCCGTCACCACCACGGCAGCGATCACCGCCAGCACGGCCGCAGCCACCTTCGCCGTCTCCTTTCGGCTCAGCGCGCCGCCCCATACGACCGGCGCGCGGTTCGCCCGTGCGAGGTACACGCGCGCGACCATGGCGAAGCAGAGCGCCGCGCTCAGCAGCCCCAGCGCACAGAAGAGCAGCGAGCGCCCGGCAAACGAAGCGCCCGCAAAGCCGAGCAGCAGCACCGCCGCGTTGTAACAGCCGTGCATCAGCATCGGCGCGAGGATCGACCCGGTTCGCCGCGCCATGCCGCCCAGCAGGCAGCCCAGCAGGAACCGCGGCAGAAACGCCGCGTCAACGCCGTGCGCCGCCGCGAACAGCAGCGCCGCCGCCGCAATCGCCCTGCCCCGCCCCGCCTTGGCGAACGCCCCCATCAGGTAGCCGCGGAAGAACAGCTCCTCGCAAATCGGCGCGAGCAGCGCGCTTTGCAGCAGCATCGGCAGAAACAGCGCCGAATCCGGCGTTACGGCCGCCGCCTGCGCCGTTTCCGCGCCGCAGAGCCGGAGCGCCGCGCCCGGAAGCTCGGCCAAAAGCGCCGCCGGGCCGACGAACAGCGCCCCCGCCGCCGCCAGACACAGCACATGCTGCGCGCTCAGCGCCCGCAGCGCAATCAGGCCGCGCTGGTCGCCGTCCAGCAGAAACAGCCCCGCCAGCGCGGGCAGCAGAAAGCACAGCAGCGTGCCCGCCGTCGAAAGCGCCACGGCGGACAGCCCCGCCACATGCAGCGCCGCGCCCAGCAGACGAATCAGATACAGCCCCGCCAGCGAAGCGAGGCTCAAAAAAAGCGCGACGCGCGTGCGCACACGCCGCCGCGCCCTGCTTTTTTCACGCATCATTTATCAAACACAAAGTCGCGCTGAATGAAGTAGCTGACCGCAAAGAGCAGAAGATCGACCGGGATTTTGACCACCGCCGCCGAGATCGGCAGCACGGTCGGCAAAACCTGCACCAGCCCCGCGCCCAGAAGCCCCTGCGCGACGGCCAGCGCGTAATACTTGGCCATCGAATGTCTGCCGCCGCGGCCGGAGAAGACGGTGTGCTTGTTGAGGTGATAATTCACCTGCGAGGACACCAGCCGCGCCAGCGCGTAGCTGACCAGCGGCGCGAATCTGAACACGCCGAGGCACAGCCAGTACAGCAGATAATCCACCGCAAAGGACGTGACCGACGAGAACAGGTATTTGAAGATGACCGCGTAGATGCGGATCGCGTCGCGCACGGGGTTGAAGTGGCTGCCGGAATTATCGTCGATGTAGATCGTCTCAATCGGCACTTCGAACACGCCGAGCTTCATATCCCGCAGCTTGAGCAGCACGTTCATCTCGTATTCATACCGTTCGCCGTCGATGGTGATCATCGCCGGGATGGCGCAGGCGGGCAGGCCGCGCAGGCCGGTCTGCGTATCGGAAACGTGCACGCCGCTGGCGAGCGCATACACAAACCGGGTGATTCGGTTGCCCCAGCGGCTCTTGAACGGCACGTCGCCGGTAAATTCGCGCGAACCGAGCACCAGCGCGTTCGGGTGCTTGCGCATGGCTTCGATGAGGCGCAGGATGTCGCGCAGGGTATGCTGGCCGTCCGCATCCGCCGTCACCACGCCGGAAAGATCCGGCCAGAGGTTCAGCGCGGCATTCAGGCCGGTCTTGAGCGCGCGCCCCTTGCCCTGATTGACCGCATGCACGGCAACCTCGGCGCCCAGCGCGCGGCACTCGTCAAAAATATGCGCGAACGCCTGCTGGCCGCCGTCGTCCACCAGCAGCACGTCGAGCTTCTCTTCCTTGAGTTCGCGCGTGAGCTGAACCAGCCGCTCATCCGGCTTGTAGGCGGGAATGAGCACCACCGCGCGAAACGTATCTCGCTTCTCCATAACGACTCCTCGTTGCTCTTGTTGTTATGCCCGGTTTTCTTTGGGCAGACACGCAATCAGTATAGCGCCCGACCGGCCAAAAGTCAATCGGGAGCTGTTTTCCTTGCACGGTTTCTTCCTTTGTGCTAAAATAGGAACAACATTCTACATTCATACGCGGCCTTTTTAGCGGAAAGGCCGCTTCAAAGGAGATTATGCTTTATGGAACAACAGACTGCCCCGGTAAAAAAACAACGCATCCTCTCGGGAATCCAGCCTTCCGGCACGCCGACGCTGGGCAACTACATCGGCGCCATGCGCAACTGGAAGCTGCTGGAGGATCAATACGACTGCCTGTACATGATCGCCGATCTGCACGCCATCACGGTGCGGCAGGAACCGGCGAAGCTGCGCGCGCAGTCCATCCAGCTTCTGGCGCTGCTGCTGGCCATCGGCCTTGACCCGGAAAAGAACGTGCTCTTCTTCCAGAGCCATGTGCACCAGCACGCGGAGATGAACTGGCTGCTCGACTGCTTCACCTACATGGGCGAAATGAGCCGCATGACCCAGTTCAAGGACAAGAGCGCCAAGCACGCGGACAACATCAACTGCGGCCTGTTCACCTACCCCGTGCTGATGGCGGGCGACATCCTGCTCTATCAGGCGAACCTCGTGCCGGTCGGCGTGGATCAGACGCAGCACCTTGAAATCTGCCGCGACATCGCCACCCGCTTCAACGGCCTGTACGGCAACGTGTTCACCATCCCGGAGGGCTATTATCCGAAGCTGGGCGCGCGCGTGATGAGCCTGCAGGACCCGAAGCGCAAGATGAGCAAATCCGACCCGGACGATTGCTTTATCTCCATGCTCGACGGCCCAGACGTCGTGCGCCGCAAGCTGCGCCGCGCGGTGACGGATTCCGAATCCGAAATCCGCTTCGACGCGGAGAACAAGCCGGGCGTTTCCAACCTGCTGGCGATGCTCTGCGCGCTGACGGGCGAGAGCATGGATCACGCGGTCGAGTCGTTTGCGGGCAAGGGCTACGGCGATCTCAAGTCCGCCGTGGCCGACGCGATTGTGGCGACGCTTGAACCGATTCAGGCGGATTACAACCGCTACATGAGCGACAAGGCGTATCTGGAAACGGTCTATCGTCAGGGCGCGGAGAGCGCGGGGCGTATGGCCGAGCGCACGCTCTCCAAGGCGATGAAAAAAATCGGCTTTATCGCGAAGTAAAACGCCTTCCGCCGCAGCTTCGCTGTGCGCCGCCCTCCTTGAGAGCGTTTAGCTTTCCTCAATAATTGAGCAAAAAACAAATTCTGCACAAAACGCGGGCGCGCAATGCGCGCCCCTACGGGTACGCGGTTGCTTTTTTCGCACCGTTGTAGGGGCGCGCATCGCGCGCCCGTTATCGGAATTTATGCAAGATTTCGGATTTGTTCATTTCCTGTTTCCCTCTTTACAATTCAACATTTGGTGGTATAATGTTCCCATCATCTACCAGATATGGGGAGGTCTTTGCCATGTGCAGGGTCAATATAACCGGCGGCGAATGTCCGCAGGAAGAAATCAACGCCTACATCGCGCGGGGGCAGCAGCTCTACGGCCGCGAGCCGGACGCGATTGACGTTCGGCTGGACGGCGAATACGTCGAGCTGGCGTATCACTATCAGAATCAGCCGTTTGACCGCATCCGCCGCATCACGGGCTACCTGGTCGGCACGCTCGACCGCTTCAACAACGCCAAGCGCGCCGAGGAGCGCGACCGCGTGAAGCACAGCATCACGCTGCAATAACGCTTTTCTCCGCATTTTTGCTTGCCAGTTCGGGCAAGATGGTGTATGATAGTGAAAGGCTTATACCCATCAAATCCGAGATAGAAAGAGGGATTTCCCGATGATTACTCCTGAAATGTCCATCGCCGAAGTGATGCGCATGGACCCCGAAGTTGCTCCGGTGTTCATGTCCTACGGCATGCACTGCCTCTACTGCCCGCATGCCTCCGCCGAGTCCATCGCCGAGGCCAGCCTCGTGCACGGCATCGACGCGAACGCGCTTGTCGCCTCGCTCAACGAGTATTTCGCCGGCAAAGAGAGCAAGTAATTCTTCCAAGAAAGCAGCACCCGCCGCGTTTTGATTGCGCGGCGGGTGCTTTTTTACCCGTTTCCTGCCCATAAGTCCGCGCGGCGGACATAGCCGACGTCGCCATCCCACGTCATCGCGATCACCCAGTCGTCACCGTATACGCCGATGACATAATCGCCAAGAAACTGCCCAAACGCCTCCACGGTGTCATCCGGTACGCGGTAGATCGGCGCGCCGTCCCCCAGCGAGTCTACCGCCATCAGCGTCTCAAACGCACAGCTCACATCCCGTTTTCCGCCGCCGCGCACCAGATAGCGGGTCATCATGTAGCCCTCCAGATTCGCGTCGCCCGCGCCGATGCGCACATGCGCCCAGTCGCCGTCCCACGAGAGAATCTGCACCGGCGTTCGGTTGTAGAATTTGCCGAGCGATTTGGCCTTTCTGTCCGGCTTCTCGCGCAGATGCAGGCGGTCTTTGGGATTGTCGTTGTTTACGAAGGCGTAAGCGTCTGTATCCAGTCGGGCGACGGCTTCCTCCTGACGGGTCGGCCATTGCCCGACGGAGACTTTCATCAAATCGAGCGGCTCGCTTTTGCCGTAGATATAGCCATCATTTTTTCCTGCCCCGCCTTCATCGCTGACGCGCGCACAGTCTACGCCTACGTTAAGCACGCCGCCGCCCATGCAGCCCGCAAGAAGCCATCTTCCCTGCCTTGTTTTGCGGAAGAAATATTCCTGACCATTTTCATCGACAAAAATTTTATCGGCATCCGCATGAATGATGTCCAGCCCTGCCGAGCCGCTGAGGGGCACGCTATCCTGTCTGCTGTACCCGACGCCTTCCGCCCAATCGCACACGCGCACGCATCGGCTGCCATCCGCTTTCCGAACCAGCAGAATCAGCCTTTCCGGATAAGCGCCCATCTGCATCAGCGTTTCGCCGTCGGCCAAAAGCGGCTCGGCAAGTCCATCCGGCAGGTCGCTTTCTTCCCGGTCGCACATTTCCGGCGTAAGCGGCAATTTGAGCATGTCGATCCCCCCGAGCGACAGATCAAAATTTTCGCCGACGGGAATCCGAACCGTTTCGCTCCCTCCAATCGGGTTATCGTTTTCGTCGCGGTATTCGACGGTCATCGTCAGCATGCCGTTCTGTTCAAACAGCATCGTCTCCAACGTGCGCCCATTGCCATATGATTCCTGATTCAATACATCGCATCGGGTCCACCCTTCAGCCCGATATTCCGCATGCAGCGTGACATATTCATATTCCGTGTTGTACCCGACAAACAGCGACTCGCCGTCCGTATCGACATAAACCTTTACATTCTTCCCTGCCTTAAACGCCCGCTCGTTGGCAATCGTCAGTCTGCCGTCCTCCACGATACACAGCGCAGTCTCGTTCCCGTTTTCCAGCGCAAACACGCCAAAGCCGTTGCCGGAATCGCTGGACGCAACGACATAGCCGGGGTACGCCGCCAACGCAATCTCCTCGCCCGTCTCCGCGCGCGCCGCAACAGCCAGAATCAAAAGCCCAAAAAGCACCGAAAATATCTTTCGAATCATACGCTTCCCGCCTTTCTGTATATAAGACGAAACAGAGCGCGCCAAAATTTCACGGTTTCCAAAAAAATGAACAAACAAGGAAAACGCGCCTTCCAAGGAGTTTTTCCTTCCTGAAAGGCGCGCCGCTTATTCGGTATAGCTTCTTTCCAGCGTAGCGATGCAGGTATAACCCGGATATTCCTTTTCCAGCTCGTCGTTCATCCGGCGGCGAATTTCCGTCTCGCTCATCTGGCAGTCATACGGCACCACGCAGTCAAACACAACGTTCACATGCGCCGCGCCCTGCACGACGCGCAGATCGTGAATCGTCATTTTGGGGTGGATCTTCGTGCAGATGTCGCTCAGCGCGTCGCGAAGCGCAGGCACGCGCGGGTCGTCCGTCGCGACCGGGTCATAGTGCACGACCAGATGCAGCCGCTCGTCCTTCAGAAAATCGCGCTCGATGCCGTCGATGACCTCGTGGCTTTCAATCGGGTCCCGCCTTGCGGACATCTCCACATGCACGCTGGCGAACTGCCGCCCCGGCCCGTAATCGTGGATCATCAGATCGTGCACGCCCAAAACGCCCGGATAGCTCATCAGCTTCTCGCGGATACGGGCGACCAGCTCCGGCGACGGCGCGTTGCCCAGCAGCGGGTTGAGCGTCTCCTTAATCAGCGAAACGCCGCTGACGAGGATAAACACGGCCACCGCCGCGCCGACATAGCCGTCCAAATCCAGCCCGGTCAGCCGCGCGATCATCGTGCACAGCAGCACCGCGCTGGTGGTAATCACGTCGTTTCGGCTGTCGCTGGCCGTCGCTTCCAGCGTGGTCGAGCCGATGCGCCGCCCCATGTTCGCATTGAACGCCGCCATCCAGCATTTGACCACGATGGACGCGGCCAGCACGCCGACGCTCACCCAGCTGAACACAATCGGCTCGGGCGCAAAAATTTTGCCGACGCTGCTGCGGAGCAGCTCCACGCCGATGGCGACAATCATCACCGCGACGGTCATGCCGGAGAGGTATTCAAACCGCCCGTGGCCGTAGGGATGCTCCGCGTCGGCGGGCCTGTCGGCGAGCTTGAAGCCCAGCAGGCTGATCAGACTGCTGGATGCATCCGACAGGTTGTTCACCGCGTCGGCCATGATCGCGACCGAGCTGCTGAGCAGACCGGCGACCAGCTTGCCCGCAAAGAGCAGCACGTTGCAGCCGATGCCCACCAGGCTCGCCGCCTTGCCGTAGGCGCTGCGCACGCGCTCGTTTTTCACATCTTCATGGTTCGGAATCCGGGAAATAATCCATTTCGTCAACACGTTTCACACGCTCCCTCTTGATCGGGGAACAAAAAATGTTCCTTGCCCAAAAAGGCTATTTTGCGTATGATTCGACACGGATTCGCCTTTTCCTTCCATGTTAGTTGAACCTTTTTACGTGAAATGAACAAATTCGGAATTTTATACAACCGCCGATGATGAGCGCGCTCCTGCCTGACTCCCTCAGTCACGGCTGCGCCGTGCCAGCTCCCTCTAGGAGGGAGCTCTCTGATCAGGTTATTTTCCGTCTACGCGATAAGTCGCATATTTTGCGCGGCATTTGCTCCATGTCTAGCGTTTCCGGCGGCTCACATCACCTCGATTTGCTCAATCAGCCGCTTTCCCTGCCCCGTCGGCACGGTGACGGCCAGCGCCGCGTTCACCCGCGCGATATTGGGCGCGAGCCGCACAACCAGCCCCGCGCGCTCGTCAAACCGCTCCGGCGCGCGCAGCGGCGCAAACCGAAGCGGCACCACCGCGTCATACGCGGGCAGACCCTTTGCCGCAGCCGGATGCATCAGCAGCGCGTCCGCCGCCACGTCGCCCGCCAGACGCAGCGCCAGATAGCGCAGCAGCACGCTCTGCGCGGCCTGCTCGGCTTCGCCTGTCTCCGGCTCACCGGGCGCGTCCGGGCGCAGTTCAAGCTGAATCACGCCGTCCGGCCACAGGAGCGCATAGCCGCGCGCCGCGGGTTCCAGCCTGACGATTTCCCCGCCCGCCAAAACCAGCTCCAGCGCCAGCGGCGCGGCGCTTTGCGCAAGCGGCGTGTATTCGATGAAGATTTCCGCGTCCTGCGCCGCCGGAAACGTCTGCCCGCCGCCGTCCACCGGCCCGCAGAATTGCCCGTTGACCGTCAGCAGCCCCCGCACCGCGCACTGAATATGCAGCATGCTCCGCATGGCGCTCCCCCCTCGTTCCTTCCCCGATATATGCCAAAAGAGGAGGGACATATGCCCCTCCCCCGCCAAAAACGGATTATGTCGATTTACAGCCCGATCTCCGCCGCGCCGGTCACGCCCATCCGGGCGGACAGCTCGCGCGGAACGGCAATCGCACCCTCGTGGCCGAGCGCCTCCAGCACGTCGATCATGGCCTGCTGCACGGGCGCTTTGCCCGCGACGTAGATGCGCGGCTCGACGATCTCACGCGGCGCGCTCATATCCGGGGCGACGCCGAGCGCCGCGCCGAGGTTCCGGTGCAGCGGGATGACGATATCCGGCATCGGAATTTCCTCCGGCTGATCCGGCAGAAACGCCTCCATCGCCTGCACGTCGAGCGCCAGCGCCGCGCCGAGCAGATAGCTCTGCACCTCCGCATGGCTGCGCTTGCCGAGCGTTTTGAGGATGCGGCCGGAGAACGCCGCGCGGCCGAGGCCGCTCTGCGCGCACGCCTGCGCGCCCTCCATCGCCATTTTGGCGTCATACGCCTCCGGAGAGACGAATGCGCCGCCGACCGCGTCGGCCAAAATGGTGTGATGGGTCATCGCGTCGAGCAGCTCGCCGGAGATCGAGGTCATGCAGCCGAGGATCTTCCCCTCCGCGCTCATGGCGACGAATTTATTGTGAGAGCCCGGCAGAATGAACATGGCGCTCGTTTCCGGCTCAAGGAGTTTGAACAGGCCGACGGCCTCCGTCTCCTCGCCGCGCATCATATCCATCATGCCGAAATTATCCAGATCGACCGGCCCGGCGAAGTTGCGCACGCCGGGGATGAAGTGAATCGGGAACGGTGCGATCTCCGGGAAGCGCTGCGCGCGCATCGCGTCGCGCAAATCGGCGGCCGAGGCAGGCGCGGGCACGTGCGGAATTTCGAGCAGCCCCATGTCGCTGGTAATCATGCCGTAGGCGACGCAGCGCTTCACATCGCCCGCGCCCAGCCCGTTCCGGGCGAGAAGCTGGTCGATGCACTCGGCGAGCGCCGCCTTCAGGCGCCCGTTGTTCCCGTCCACCGCGGTGTGGCGAACGCCGCCGTCCCGCGCGATGGCGTCCAGCGGCTTGCGCTCGTCGCTGAGCAGCGTCACGCGCAGGTTGGTCGTTCCCCCGTCAATGATTAAGAACATTTTGCAGCCTCCCATTGGGCAATCGCGTCGGTAAACGCCTTCGCGCGCGCCTGAATCGCGGCGAAATCGCCGGTCTTCACCGCGTCGGGGAGCACGAGCTGGCCGCCTACGCCGAAGCCGCAGACGCCCGCATCCAGAAACGCCGCGACGTTTTCGGGCTTCACGCCGCCGACGGCGGACATGTCGATATACGCCAGCGGCCCGCGAACGGCCTTGATATAGCTCACGCCGAGCGTGCCTGCCGGGAACAGCTTCACGATGTCCGCGCCCGCGCCGTGTGCCGCGACGATCTCCGTCGGGGTCAGCGCGCCGGGCATGGAGACCATGCCGAGCTGGCGGGTGCGGCGAATCACGCCGTAATCCACGTTCGGGGAGATGACGAGGCACGCGCCCGCGTCACCGGCGGCCTCCACCTCCTGCACGGTCAGCGCCGTTCCGCAGCCGACGAGCACGCGGTCGCCGTATTTTTCCACCGTATGGCGGATTTTTTCGGCGTTTTCCTTCACGCAGTCCGCGCGGTCGTGGTCAAACGTGAATTCCAGCACGCGAACGCCGCCCGCCATCAGCGCTTCCACCACGCCGTCGAGCTTTTCCGTCGGCACATGGCGCAGGATAGCGACGAGCTTCGCCGCCTTGATCCGCGTCAGCGCTTCATAATGTGACAACATGTCTTTTCCTCCCGCTCAGGCGCACAGCGCAACGATGGCGTAGGCATAGATGCGCGCAGCCTTGACGAAGTTCGCCACGTCGATGCTCTCGTTGGCCTGATGCTCCAGCTCCAGCTCGCCCGGGAAGAGCATGCCGTAGGCCACGCCCTCCTTGAGATGGCGCGCGTAGGTGCCGCCGCCGATGGCGAACGGCTTGGCGTTTTCGCCGCTGATCGTGTTGTAAACGTCCATCAGCTTGGCAACCAGCTCGCTGGATTCCGGAACATGGTGCGGCGTGCTCGGGTGAATCGGATCGAGCGTGTAACCGGCGGGCGCAAGGCGGCGCTGCACGGTCTCGCCGATGGTCTCCGGGTTGAAGAACACCGGATAGCGGCAGTCAAAGGTCACGTCGATCTTCCCTGCCTTGGCAAAGAGCAGGCCGAGGTTGATGGTCAGCGCGCCGGAAACCTTGTCGCTGCCCGCGATGCCCAGATCCTCGCCTGCGGACTCGCGCCCGGCCGCTTCATCCAGCAGCGCGATCGGCGCGCCGCCGATTCCCAGCTTGGCAAGCACATGCACGAGCATCTTCGCGGCGTTCTTGCCCTTCTCCGGCACGGACGCATGCGCGGACACGCCGGTCACGGTCAGGCGGGTGTCGCCCCCGACCAGCTCGCTCTCCAGCGCGCAGTCCTCGTCCTCCACGTCGAACGCATCCGCCGCGGCCTCGCGCCAGTCGCCCGCAATCACGGCCACCGCCTGATTGGGAACGACGTTCACGCGCGTGCCGGAAGCGATTTCGATCAGGCGCTCGTCGCTCACCGCCGCGTGCAGCTTCATCGTGAGGCCGCCCTTTTCGGTGTTAATCAGCGGGAAGTTCGCATCCGGGGAGAAGCCGCGTTCCGGCAAGCCGATCTTGCGGTCGTAATATTCCAGATCCTGCATGCCACATTCCTCGTCGCAGCCCAGAATCAGGCGGCAGCGGCGGCGCAACGGAATCCCCGCGTTCATAATCGCCTTCATCGCGAACAGCGCGGCCACGCCGGGGCCCTTGTCGTCGCTGGTGCCGCGGCCGATCATGCGGCCGTCGATGATCTCCGCGCCGTAGGGATCGTGCGCCCAGCCCTCGCCCTCCGGCACGACGTCCAAATGGCTCAGCACGGCGATCACCTCGTCGCCCTGGCCAATCTCCGTATCGCAGCAATAGCCGTCCACGTCGCGCGGCTCCATGCCCAGCCGCTTCAAATCCGTCATCGCGGTATCCAGCGCGCGGCGGACGTTCTCGCCGAAGGGCGCGTTATCGGCGCTGCGCTCCGCGCGGACGCTCGGCACGCGAATCCAGCGCTGGAGCGTTTCGATCATATCGCCCTCAAGGGCTTTCAGTTCGGCGTCAAGTCTCTCGTTGTACTGCATTTGAATAGATCCCCTTTCTATGTGCGATCGAACATATTTTGCAAAATCGCCTTCGGGCGGCCATGGCGCGCCCGCCGATTTTATACAAAGCGTTTTTTAATTCAGAACGTCCTTCATGCGTTCCAGCGCCGCATTCAGCTGCGCGCGCGGGCAGCCGATGTTCAGGCGGATAAAGCCGCGCCCGCCTTCGCCGAAGAACAGGCCGTCGTTCACCTTCACATGCGCGTTAAGCAAACGGCGCATCAGCTCCTCCTGCTCAAGCCCCAGCGCGCGGCAATCCAGCCACATCAGGTAGGTCGCCTCCAGCGGCGTGACGATCACCTTCGGGAAATGCGCCTTCGCGTAGGCCGTCACACAGTCGCGGTTGCCGACCAGATACGCTTTCAGCCCGTCCAGCCATGCATCGCAATCCGTATACGCCGCGCGCGTCGCCGCCAGCGCAAACACGTTGCCGCTCTTCACGCCGCAGGCCGTGGATTCCTTCGCAATCGCCTCGCGCATCCGCTCGTTTTTGCAGACCAGCGAAGCCTGCTGCAAGCCCGCGACGTTGAACGTCTTGCTCGCCGCGCAGAGCATCACCGCCAGCTCGTCCGCGTGCGGCAGATTCAAAATGCTGTGATGCGCGTTCGGCGCGTAGACAAAATCCGCGTGGATTTCGTCGCAGACCAGCGGCACCCCATATTTATAGCACAGATTGACGACCCCCGCAAGCTCTTCCTCCGTCCATGCGCGGCCGCAGGGATTATGCGGCGAGCAGAACATGACCATTTTGGCCTCGCGGGCGGCCAGCTTGCCCTCCGCGTCGGCGAGGTTCAGCGTGTAGCGGCCGCGCTCGTCGCGGAGCATCGCGCTGCCCACCACCCTGCGGCCGCTTTCGGTGATCGAGGCGTAAAACGGGCCGTATACCGGCGTGAAGATGAGCACGCCGTCGCCCGGCTCGGTCAGCGCGCGGACGCAGAGCCGCAATTCGGAGACGACGCACGGCCCCATCTGCACGTCCTTCGGCTCAAAGCCGACCCCGTGGCGGCGCTTCCAGTAATCGCACAGCGCCCGCGCATCCTGCTCGCCGCTGAGCGTATAGCCCCACGTGCCCTGCTCGGCCACCCGCTTCACCGCATCCGCAATGGCGGGCGCGGAGCGGAAATCCATATCCGCCACCCACATGGGGATCATCTCCGGGTCGTGGTGCTCGTCCACCATGCCGTCCCACTTCTCGCAGTCCGTATGGCGCCGCTCAAGCCCCGCATCAAAAAAACTGCTGTCAAATTCCACGGTCTATTCCTCCTTTGTCCTATGCACTTACTTTCTGCATGCGATCACCCAATAGCCGCCGTCGCGCTCGATGGTTTCGGCCTCGGCGTACAGCTCCTTCAAAAACTTGAGCGCGCTCGGCGCGCCCTGCTGCTTGCGGATGACGAGGAACAGCCTGCCGTCCTCCGCCAGATGCGCCTTTGCATCCTCAAACATCCGATAGATCACGGCCTTGCCCGCGCGAATCGGCGGGTTGGTCATCACCGCGTCGAACTCGCCTTCGACGCGCTCAAAGCCGTCGGAGAGGACGGCCTTAGCCTGCATGCCGTTTTTCTGCACATTGCGCACGGCGAGATCGAGCGCGCGCTCGTTCACGTCGGCCATCGTCACATCCAGCGCCGGGAAGCGGGCAAGCGCCATGACGGTCATCGCGCCCCAGCCGCAGCCCATATCGAGCACGCGGCCATGCAGCTCCGGCAGGCTCTTACAGAGGATTTCGCTGCCGGGGTCGATATGCTGCTTGGAGAACACGCCCGCGTCGGTTTCAAAGGCCAGCGTCCTGCCCATAAACACGCTGGTGAAATGCCTTTCCTCGTGCTCGCTGGTCGGGTTATTGGTGTAGTAATATTCAGCCATTGAAAAGCTCCTTTTTGGGGCTTTGCCCCAACCCCCACCAAGAACCTGAGGTTCTTGGATTTCCCACCTTCTTTATTGCTTTGCAATAAGCAATCATTGATCAAGAAGCAAATTTCGCGCATTGCGCGCCCGTTACCGGAACCTGTGCAAAGTATCGAATTTGCTCATTTATTGCAATAAAGAAAACTCATTTCGTTTCATTCGCAATTCCATCCAAAGTGCCAAAATCGCCGTCGAACTGTTCAATTTCAAGGAGAGCGACTTCATCATCCGTCAGTTCGCGCCACGCGCCCGGCTTCAATGCGGGGTCGAGCGCAAGCCCGCCGATGGCCATGCGTTTGAGGTAGACGACATGCTTCCCCCTTGCGGCAAACATGCGCTTAACCTGATGATACTTGCCCTCCGTCACACGGATATAAGCCGCGTCGCCGTCGTCGCGCCTGAGCTTCGCCGGGCGCGCGTCAAATTCACCGTCCGCATCGCGGATGTGAATCCCCGCTTCCAGCGCGGCGACGTCTTCATCGGTCAATTCGCCGTCGAGCCGGGCGTAATAGACCTTGCCGACCTCGTGCCGGGGCGAAATGATGCGGTGCGCAAGCTGGCCGTCGGAGGTGATGACCAGCAGCCCCTCGGTGTCCTTATCCAGCCGGCCGGCGGGCATCGCGCCCATGGCCGCGTACATCGGCGGGAGCAGATCCATCACGGTCTTCTGCTTTTTATCCCGCGCGGCGGTCAGCACACCGGACGGCTTGTTGAGCATCACATGGCGCACGGCCTTATAGCAAAGCCGCCTGCCGTCCAGCCGAACGTCGCTCTGCGCGCCGTCCACCTGCATGCCCGCGTCCCGCGCGCCCGCGCCGTCCACCGTCACGCGCCCCGCGCGCACCATCGCCTTGATTTCGCTCCTCGTGCCCTCGCCGAGCAGCGCAAGCAGCTTGTCCAGCCGCATCTTTTCGCCCAAAATACCGTCCCCCATACCCGCGTCGTTTCAAGTGCTTTCCATTATACCGCACGTCGGGCGGTTTTGCAATCGCGCGGCGGGTTTGGCGATTTTTTGTCAGCCTCGGCCTGCGGCCTTTTTGTCCCGCCTTCGGCACGCGCGGGACAAAATTCGCCCGGATGGACATTTTGTGTTCAAAAACTGTCCCGTTTACGGGGGCTGTCATGGAAACATCACATGAATTCGCTTTCCCTTTTGCGCAGATTATGATATAATGCAGATAAGCGGAAAAACCCTGCGCTTTCAGGGCGCGGGGGGCTTTCCAATGCGCTTTCGGCAAGATAAACCCAATATCACAGGAGTGTGTTCACAATGAGGAAAAAGCAATGCGTTGCCATGCTGCTTGCAGGCGGCCAAGGCAGCCGTCTGGGCATCCTGACCAAGGACGTCGCCAAGCCGGCGGTTCCCTACGGCGGAAAATACCGTATCATTGATTTTCCGCTCTCCAACTGCACCAATTCGGGCATCGACGTGGTGGGCGTGCTGACGCAGTACCGCCCGCTGGAGCTGAACGCCTACATCGGCTCCGGCTCTCCGTGGGATCTTGACCTTTCCAACGGCGGCGTTTACGTTCTGCCGCCGTACCAGACCGGCAAGACCGGCGAATGGTACAAGGGCACGGCCAACGCCATCTATCAGAACATTCCCTTCATCGCGCAGTGGGATCCGGAGTACGTGCTGGTGCTCTCCGGCGACCACATCTACAAGATGGATTACAACGCGATGCTGCGCGAGCACATCAAGAACGGCGCGGATCTGACCATCGCCGTGCGCGAAGTGCCGTGGGAAGAAGCGCCGCGCTTCGGCATCCTCAACACGGACGAGAACAACCGCATCACCGAGTTTGAGGAGAAGCCCGCCCAGCCCAAGAGCAACAAGGCCTCCATGGGCGTTTACATCTTCTCCTGGAGCAAGATGCGCAAGTATCTGGAACTGGACGAAGCCAACCCGAACAGCGACAACGACTTCGGCAAGAACATCATCCCGGCGATGCTCGAGGCCGGGGAGAACCTCTACACCTACACGTTTGACGGCTACTGGAAGGACGTCGGCACGATCGAATCCCTCTGGGAAGCGAACATGGATCTGCTCGAAATGCCCATGCCGATCGACCTGTACGACAAGCGCTGGCGCATTTACGCCCGTAATCCGGGCATGCCGCCGCACTACATCGCCGACGGCGCGAAGGTCGTCAACTGCCTGATTACCGAGGGCTGCGAGGTCAAGGGCGTCATCAACCATTCCGTGCTCTTTGCGGGCGTGACGGTGGAAACCGGCGCGGAGATCACCGACGCGGTCATCATGCCGGGCGCGGTCATCGAGCGCGGCGCGGTGGTTCGCCGCGCGATCGTCGCGGAGAACGCGCACATCGGCGCGGGCGCGGTGGTCGGCGAGGAAACCGGCAAGATCGCCGTGGTCGGCCACAACGCCGTGATCCCCGCGGGGGACAAGGTTGCCGCCGGCGTTCAGGTTGACGCCAGCGCGCAGCAGTAAGGAGGGCACCCACAATGAAAGACGTCATGGGTTTGATTTTTACCGGTGAAAACGACATTCACCTCGGCGAGCTGACCAGCCTGCGCGCGGTTGCCGCCCTTCCGATCGCGGGTCGTTACCGCGTGATCGATTTCCAGCTTTCCTCGATGGTGCACAGCGGCATCAAGAACGTCGGCGTGATCACCCAGAAGAACTATTCCTCCCTGATGGATCACATCGGCTCCGGCCGCGAGTGGGATCTGCACGGCAAGCAGGGGCTTGTGATGCTGCCGCCGTTCCTGACCCGCGAGAACATGGGCGTTTATTCCGGCCTGCTGGACGCGCTCAAATCCAACTGCACCTATCTGCGCCTCTCCCGTCAGGAATACATCGTGCTGACCAACAGCCACACGATCTACAACATGGATTACACCGACGCGCTCAAGTATCACGTTGAAAAGGGCGCGGACGTGACCGTGCTCTATGCGCACGGCGCGAAGGCTGTCGGCACCGAGGGCGAAAACGACACGTTCCTCTCCGTCGATGAGGACGGCAAGGTTACGGGCATGGAAATCGGTTCCTCCGTGCCGACCCGCGACTGCGCCTCCCTGAAGGTCTACATCACCAAGCGCGAGCTGCTGCGCCAGCTCGTCGAGCAGGCGGCGGCCAACGGCATGCACGACTTTGACCGCGACATTCTCCAGCGCAACATCAACGACGGCAACCTCCGGGTTTACGGCTACGAATACAAGGGGCTGGCCTGCCAGATCGACTCCATCCAGTCCTACTTCAATTTCAACATGTCGCTGCTCTCCGGCGACGTGCGCCGTCAGCTCTTCCCGGCGGATCGCCCGGTGTATACCAAGGTGCGCGACGACCTGCCGACCCGCTATGTGGAGGAGTGCGAGTGCTCCAACTCCCTGATCGCCAACGGCTGCATGATCGAAGGCACGGTCATCAACTCCGTCATCTTCCGCGGCGTGAAGGTCGCCAAGGGCGCGGTTGTCAAGAACTCCATCGTCATGCAGGACGCACAGATTCAGGAAGGCGCGGAGATCGACCACTGCATTCTGGATAAGCAGAGCGTCATCCGCCGCAACGGCCGCCTGATCGCGCCCGCCGCTTACCCGATCGTCATCGCCAAAAACGTTGTGATTTAACGCCAAGCGGGGGCTGTTCATGTGTGGACGGTTCCCGCATTTTCATCAAACCATAGGAGGAATTCCCATGAAGATTCTCTTTGCGGCATCCGAATGTGTCCCTTTCATTAAGACCGGCGGTCTGGCCGACGTGGTCGGCGCGCTCTCCCCGGTGCTCAAGGCGCAGGGCGCGGACGTGCGCGTCATCCTGCCGCTGTACGCCGCCATCCCGGAGCAGTACGTCAGCCAGATGAAGCTGGAATGTGAGTTTGAGGTCGAGCTTTGCTGGCGCCGCCAGTATTGCGGCATCAAGAGCCTCGAATATCAGGGCGTGACCTTCTATTTCGTGGATAACCAGTATTACTTCGGCCGTTCCTACATCTACGGTCTGGGCGGCGACGAATACGAGCGCTTCGGCTTCTTCGACCGCGCGGTGATCGACGCGCTGGTTCACCTCGACTTCAAGCCCGACGTGATCCACTGCCACGACTGGCAGACCGGCATGATCCCGGCGCTGCTCAAGATTCAGTACGCGCAGTTCCCGTTCTATCAGGATATGAAGACGGTGTACACCATCCACAACCTGCAGTATCAGGGCGTGTTCCCGATCAAGGCGGTTCAGGATACGCTCGGTCTGGGCGACGATCTGTTCACCTCGGACAAGCTGGAGTGCTACGGCTGCGCGAACTACATGAAGGCCGGCCTTGTCTACGCGGACGAGCTGACCACCGTTTCCCCGAGCTACGCGGACGAGATCCAGACCGCGTTCTACGGCGAGCGTCTGGACGGCCTCCTGCGCGCGCGCAAGGATCAGCTCGTGGGCATCCTCAACGGCATCGACGTGAACGACTACGACCCGGCGAAGGATCCGCAGATTTACGCGAACTACGATCCGTATCACCTCGGCGGCAAGGAGACCTGCAAGGCGGAGCTGCAAAAGGAGCTCGGCCTGACGGTTGACCCGACCGTGCCGCTGGTGGGCATCATCTCCCGCCTTTCCAACCAGAAGGGCTTTGACCTGATCGAGTGCGTCATCCGCGAGCTGATGGCGACCGGTATTCAGCTCGTCGTGCTCGGCATGGGCGAGGCGAAATACACCAACCTGTTCTCGTGGGCGGAGAGCGAGTATCCGGGTCGGCTGGCGGCGCGCTTCGCGATGAACCACCAGCTGGCGCACCGCATCTACGCGGGCAGCGACATGTTCCTCATGCCCAGCCAGTTCGAGCCGTGCGGCCTCTCCCAGATGATCGCCATGCGCTATGGCTCTGTGCCGATCGCGCGCGAGACCGGCGGCCTGCGCGACACCGTGCTCTCCTACAACAAGTTCACCGACGAGGGCAACGGCTTCACGTTCTTCAACTATAACGCGCACGACATGCTGCACACCGTCCGCCGCGCCGTGCACTACTATCAGAACAACCGCGAGGTCTGGTATCGCCTGATCGTGCGCGGCATGACCGGCGACTATAGCTGGTATTCCTCCGCCGGCAAGTACATGGCGCTCTATGAGGACGTGACCCGTCCCGCGACGAGCTTCACGCTCACCGAGGAGACGCCCGAAAACCCTAAGACCGCCCCGGCTTCTCAGGCGGAGGTCGGGGACGTGAAGGAAGCGGCGAAGGAAGCGCCCAAGGCCGAGGAAAAGCCCAAGGCCAAGCGCGGCCGCAGGAAGGCCGTTGCCGAAGCCGCCGAAGTGAAGGAAGAAGCCAAGGAGGCCCCCAAGGCCGAGGAAAAGCCCAAGGCCAAGCGCGGCCGCAAGAAGGCTGAGCCGAAGGTTGAGGCCGTCGCCGAGGCTGCCGAGGTGAAGGAAGAAGCCAAGGAAGCCCCCAAGGCCGAGGAAAAACCCAAGGCCAAGCGCGGCCGCAAGAAGGCCGAGCCGAAGGTTGAGGCCGTCGCCGAGGTTGCCGAGGTGAAAGAAGAAGCCAAGGAAGCCCCCAAGGCCGAGGAAAAGCCCAAGGCCAAGCGCGGTCGCAAGAAGGCCGAGCCGAAGGTTGAGGCCGCCGTCGAGACCGCCGAGGTGAAGGAAGAAGCCAAGGAAGCCCCCAAGGCCGAGGAAAAGCCCAAGGCCAAGCGCGGCCGCAAAAAGGCCGAACCGAAAACCGAGCCGAAGGCCGAGTAAATCCGTTTGACATTCTCCCCGATGCAGATCAAACCCTGCATCGGGTTTTTGATTGCCCCGCTATTGATTCTTGCGCGCAATTCAGCTACAATATAAACCGTAATGATTTAAGCGGCTCAAAGCCGCAATGCGCTTCCGCTTTGAAAGGAGCCCTCCATGAACCTTCTGCCCCTAAAACAACGCCGTTCCGACCTGCTCACGCTGGTTTCCGTTCTGGCCGCCGCATATGCCGCGCCGTATCTCGTCCCCGACAGTCCGGATTCTCTGGTCTTTCGGGATGGCATACTGCCCGCGCTGCTGCTGCTCGCGGCGGCTTATCCCGCCCGCGCGGCGTTTGAAAAGCATCCTGCGCGCGCGCTGAAATACGGCGGCTTTCTTGCTCTGGTCTTCTCGTTTTTCCTCGGGCTGGGCAGCGAGCTGATGGTTTACGACGGCTTTCTGCCCGGCGCGGGCAGCTTCATCCGCCGCCTTGCCGTTCCCTGCCTGATGACCCCGCTGCTGGGCGCGCTGTTTTCCTACCTCTTTGCCGCGCCTGCGCGGAATGATGCGCCCGGCGGCCGCCGCCTGCCTGTTCCGCTCTATTTTCTGGTCTTTGCGCTCTCCTATACGGCGACGCTGCTGGCCTTCTTCCCCGGCGTCATCAACTATGATTTCGAGGGCGAAATCGTACAGTATATGACCGGCGAATATCTGGCCTCTCACCCGATTTTCCATTCCATGCTGACCGGCGTACTCTATCAAATCGGCACGGCCGTCTTCGGCAGCGCGACCGGCGGCGCGGCGACGTACAGCGTCTTTCAGCTTCTCTGCCTGTCCGCCATGTTCGCGTGGTGCTGCGGCTTCCTGCAAAAGCGCGTGCCGCTGTGGGCGGTTCTGCTCGTCGCGGCCGCCATGGCCATCCTGCCCTTCAACGGCATACTGGCCATCTCGACGGTCAAGGATACGCTCTTCACCGGCCTGTGCGCGATGCTCTGCCTGACCCTGTGGGAAATCGCCGAAGACCCGGATGCGTTCATGGCGCGCAAGGCGGCGCTCCTGCGCGTGTTCCTCATCTGTCTGGTCATGTCCCTGCTCCGCCACAACGCCGTCTTTGCCGTCCTGCCCGCGGTGCTCGCCGTCGTCGTCCTCTGCCGCGGCGCGCGCAAAAAGGCCGCGGCGCTCTGCGCCGTGACGATGCTCTTCTGCCTCGGCATGCCCCGCTGCCTGCAATACGCGACCCACGCCAAGGCGCTGCTCAGCTCCGAGCTGATGAGCGTCCCCTGTCAGCAGCTCATGCGCACTGCCGCGCGGGTGGACGAGCTGACGGAGGAGGAATACGACGAGATTGCCGCGTGGTTCTCCGGCGCGATCCACCGCTATCGCCCGAGCTACGCCGACCCGGCCAAGGGCGGCAATTTCGATTTGGCGCGCTACACGGCGCATCCCGAGGAATACTGGTCGCTGTGGAAAAAGTACGCCAAGCGCTACCCGCGCGTCTATATCGAGGCGTTTTTCGCCAACTGCATGGGCATCTGGTACCCGGACGACACGACGCACGCCCACACGATGGATACCGAGGATTGGGATAACGTCTATCTGCGAACCGTCAACGTCGTGCCCGAAATGGTCGGCGAGATCACCGCGCATTCGTATCTGCCCGCCTATCGGACGTGGATTTACAATTCGACGCACCACTCCAGACACGAAAACGTTCCGCTCTATTCGCAGCTGTTCAAACCCTCGACCTATGTGTATCTGCTGCTGGCGCTGACGCTGCTGCTGCTTTATCGCCGCGAACGCCGCTGGGCGCTCTGCACGCTGCCGGTCTGGGGCATCATCCTCTCGCTGCTCTTCTCGGCGTGCATCCTGGTTCGCTATTCGTATCCCTTCATGGTCTGCGTCCCGATGCTGGCGCTGCTGATTCTCTTTTCAAACCGCCGTCCCGCCTGACGCTGTTCCGCTCGGGGTATGACCCACTTGTCTGCCGTTTTTCGCGGCAGAACAGACTGTAGACAAAAAGCTATTCTCCCCCCCGAAGGGGGGGGAGAATAGCCCTTTCCGCAAATGAAAGAATAGCTGAATTTCTTGATTTTTCTATTCAAGTCAGGTTTGCTTATGTCAACAAGCTGGTCTGCCGTTTTACGCGGCAGAATTTTTTATTTTGGTCTTGACAGCGCGCCCGTTTCGATGTATTATTGTATTAAGCCCTTAGTACAGCAATACAAGAAAGGAGCTTCATCATGGAATGGTCCATTGTCGCCGGTCGTCCTGTCTATCTCCAGCTCATTGAACAGCTGGAGCTGGCCATCGTCGTCGGCGAATACCCGCCGGGCGAAAAAATCCCCGGCGTGCGCGACCTCGCCGCGCAGGCGCAGGTCAACCCCAACACCATGCAGCGCGCGCTCGCCGAGCTGGAAGCGCGCGGCCTGCTGGAAACCCAGCGAACAGCGGGGCGAACCGTGACGGGCGACGTCGAAAAAATCGCGCAGACCCGACGGGCGCTCGCGCAGACGCTGGTTCACCATTTTTATCATCAGGCGGCGGCGCTCGGCCTCACAAAAGCCGAAATCGCCGCGCTGCTCGAACAGGAGGAGGCATAACCATGGCGGCTATCTACACCGCGAACCATCTTCAAAAGAACTACGGCGGCCGCGTCGCGCTACGCGACGTGAGCTTCTCAATCGAGCCGGGGCGGCTGGTCGGCCTGCTCGGCCCGAACGGCGCGGGCAAATCGACGCTGATCAAATGCTCGATGGGGCTGCTCACGCCGACCGCCGGTGAAATCACCATCGGCGGCGTAAAGCCCGGCCCGGCCAGCAAGGCCATCACATCCTATCTGCCCGACCGCATGGCGCTCTCCACGAGCATGCGCGTGCGCGACGCGGTGGCCATGTACGCGGATTTCTTCGCGGATTTCGACCGCGTGAAGGCGCGCGACATGCTGCTGGATCTGAAGCTCGACGACAGCCAGCGCATCGGCGCGATGAGCAAGGGCATGCAGGAAAAGATGCAGCTCTGTCTGGTGATGGCGCGCGCGGCGCGGCTGTATCTGCTCGACGAGCCGCTCGGCGGCGTCGATCCGGCGGCACGGGATTACATTTTGAACACCATTCTGCGCAATTACAGCGAAAACGCATCCGTCGTGCTCTCCACCCACCTCATCGGGGACATCGAGCGCGCGCTGGACGAGGTGCTGATGCTCAAGGATAACACGGTTTTCCTGCATCAGGGCGTGGACGAGCTGCGCGAGGCGCACGGATGCAGCGTGGACGAATATTTCAGGGAGGTGTTTCGGGCATGATCCGCAAATTGCTCAAGGTTGAATTCAGGGAGGCGTTTTCCTCCATGCTGCCCGTCGGCGCGGGCATGCTTGTGCTCAGCGCGCTGACGGCGCTCAACTCCGCCGTTACCGCGCGAATCCGCGTCAGCTCCGCCGGGTTTGACTGGCTGGGCGCGCTGCTGGCCTTCGCAGCGACCGTCTGCTTCATCTCGGTGCTGGCGGTCTGCTTCTTCGCGAACGTCAACCGCTTTTACCGCATGCTCGGCGAGGAGGGCTACATTCAGCTCACCCTGCCCGCGACAATGAGCCAGCACATCGCGGCCAAGCTGATTGCCGCCGTCGTGACGACGCTGGTGACGTTCCTGTTTCTGGCCGTCTGCTCGTCCCTGATGGCGTTTCCGGCCGGCGCATCGTGGCTGACGGATATGCTGCGCGACGGGCGCGACATGGTGCGCGGCGGCGGGCTCTCGCTGCTTCTGCTGACCGCGGTCATCGCGCTGGCCGGGATGGCCATGGGCTATCTGCACACGTATCTCTCCTGCGCCGTCGGCAGTCTGTTCCCCCAGCACCGCAAGCTGGCGAGCATCCTCTCGTTCTTCGCGCTGCAATTTCTCGCGCAGGTTCTCTTCATGCTGGCGGTCTATTTTGCCGCGACGCGGGTGGAGGTTCTGCTCGATTCGTTCAGCCGTTTCGCCCTCGATCTGCTCAGCAGCCCGGACGGCGAGATGAAGGTGATTTTCGGTTCGCTCATCGGCGTTTCGGCGGTCGAAATCGTCATCGACGCGGTGCTCTGGCTGATTACCCAGACGATTCTCGCCCGAAAGCTGAATCTGCCGTAATCGCATAAAAGCGACGCACCCGGTCATTCGAGTGCGCCGCTTTTTTTCACAGATCATCCGAGCTCACGCCGCCGCCATAGCGCTTGAGCACATATTCCCCGTTCTCGTCTTTCTCGTAGTCAAACCCGTAATCGCCGTTTTTGCCGTTCAGCTCGTAGCTGATGGTCACGATCACCCGGTCGGCCTTCGTGTTCTTGCAGGCCACGCCGGTTTCCCGCACCTTCGCCTCCGGGAATGCCTCGGTGAACAGGCTGACCGCCTTCTCCCGCACGACGGGCACAAAGCTCCAGTCGATGTCTCCGCCGTTGTTCTGCGGCGTTTCCACCCGATTGCTCTGTATCTTCTCCCCCGCCTCGTGCAGCGCGCTTTCAACGCCCGCGCAGCCGGAGAGGGACAGCAGCAGCGCAAACAGTGCCAGACACAAACCCATCTTCTTCATTTCTCGATCGCTCCTTTGATGTCGTCGGGCGCGCCGCCGCGCCTCACCCCCACGCCTTTTTCAGCGCGGAAAGCCCCTGCCGAATCTGATCTTCATCCATGCCGGAAAAGCCCAGCAGCACGACGCGGCTTTCATCGTTCTGCATCACCGCGTAATCGGAGAGCCGCGTCAGGTGCACCCCCGCCTGTTCGGCCAGCGGCGCCAGCTCGCGCGCAGGCGTTTTACCGCCGACATGGAGCAGCGCGTACAGCCCCGCGCCGCAGGGCGCGACGCTGCCGAGATTCAGCGCCTGCACGGTCTCCGTCAGCGCCGCCAGCCGCGCGCGGTAGACGACGCGCATCCGCGCGATATGCCGTTCCAAAAAGCCGCCCGCGATAAACTTGCGCAGCGTCTCCTGCTCAAAACCCGGCACGGTGCAGGCCGCGTGCATCGTTCGATAGCGCGTCGCCAGCTCCTGCGGCAGCACCATGAAACTCAGGCGCAGGCCGGGCGCGAGCGTCCGCGAAAACGTGTTCATGTAGACGACCTGCCGCCCGCCGTCCATGGCGCGAAGCGCGGGCGCACCCGCGCCGGAAAAGCGGAATTCGCTGTCGTAATCGTCCTCCAGAATATAGCCGCCCGTCTCCCGCGCCCAGCGCAGAAGCGCCGCCCGCTGGCCGGGCTGCATCTCCTCCCCCGTCGGGAATTGATGCGTCGGGGTGACGTAGGCCGCGCCCGCGCCGCTCCGGTACAGCTCGCGCACGTCAATCGCCCCGCCGGAAAGCGGGGTCGGCGCAATCCGCGCGCCGCTGACCACCAAAATGCGCCGAACGCGCGAATAGCCGGGATCCTCCACCGCGAAAAGGCGCTCGCGCCCGATCAGCGCGACCAGCGCGGAAACCAGCACCTCCGTGCCCGCGCCCAAAACGATGGCCTCCGGCGGCGCGTCGATGCCGCGCATGCGGTGCAGATAGCCCGCGATTTCCCGGCGGAGCGCCGGTTCGCCCTGCGGGTCGCCGGAGCGCAGCAGGGTCGCACTCTGCTCGCTGAGCACCTCGCGCATCAGCCGCGCCCACGTGGCGTAGGGAAAATGTGCCGCGTCCGCCGCGCCCGTTCCGAAATTCCAGCGGACAGGCGGCTTTTCCCCGTCGGTCAGGCCGACGCGCTGCGCCTGTTCCAGCGCGTAAATGCCGCTTCTGGGGCGGCTCTCGCAAAGCCCCTCGCTGATGAGCCGCGCATAGGCCGCCTCGACCGTCGCGGTGCTGACGCTCAGGTGCGCCGCCAGCTCCCGCTTGGAGGGCATCCGCTCCCCCGGACGAATCCCGCCGCGCTCCATCTCGCGTTTCAGCGCGGTATAGAGCTGCTCGCAGAGGGGGGTTTTGCTCGCCGCTTCCAGTGTGCACGTAAACATGTTCATTCCACCTCGCAGTGCGCCCATTCCCGAACGTGATCCCACGCGACATAGAAGCCCGCGCCGTGGCTGCAAAAGACGCTTCCGGGCGGGTTGAGCGTATCGGCCAGCGGGTCATAGCCGATCTGCCGCACCATATCATCCTGATTTTTGCACGGCTCGTAGCGGTCAAACCGCGACGCGATGCGCCCGTGTCCGCGCGTGGAGGCGGCGAACCGCGTCGGATAATCCCAGAACATCGCGGCGGTGCACCGGCCCGTGAGCGTCGTCTCCCCGCCGTCCGTTTCGGATGCGTCGAGCTGCGCGCCGATGCGAAGCAGTTCGCCCGTCACCCGCGCCAGCGCCTCGTTCGGCATGGCCAATTCAAAGCGCACCACCGGCTCCAGCAGCACGTTTTCCGCCTGCATCAGCGCGTTGCGAATCGCGCGGCAGGTCGCCTCGCGGAAGTCGCCGCCCTCCGTGTGCTTGAGGTGCGCGCGCCCCGCAATCAGCCGAATCCGCACGTCGCACAGCGGGCTCCCCGTCAGCACGCCGGGGTGCGCCCGCTCAAAGACATGCGTGCGGATCAGCCGCTGCCAGTTTTCCTCCAGCGAATTGGGCGGGCAGTCCGCCGCAAACGAAATGCCGCTCCCCGGCGCGCCCGGTTCGAGCTTCAGCCACACCTCGGCATAGTGCCGCAGCGGCTCATAGTGCCCGACGCCCACGACCGGGGCGGCAATCGTCTCCCTGTAGAGCACGTGCGGCGGGCACATCCGCACCACGTCGCCGAAGCGCGCCGCCAATATGCCCTGCAAAACCTCCACCTGCACCGCGCCCATCACGCCGACGGAAACGCCGTCCGCCTCCGGGCGAACGGAGAGCAGCGGGTCTTCCTCCTCCATTTCGCGCAGATGCGTCAGCAGCGCGCTCTGCGTCAGCGGCGCCGTCGGCTCCACCTGCACGCTCATCAGCGGCACGGTTTCGGGCGCTTCAAGGCCAAAGCCGTCGCCGATTCGCTCGCCGGGTCTGGCCGATAGCCCCGCCAGCGCGGCAGTCTGCCCCGCGTGCGCCTCGCCCATCGGCAGCAGCCTGCCGCCCTGCGGCGCGAGAATCGCCGCGACCTTGCAAACGCCGGAGCGCGTCTGCACCTCGTCGCGCGCGCGCAAAACACCGCTCGTCACCTTCACATAGGTATATCGAACGCCGCCGACGCGCCGCACCCGATACGCCTTGGCGGAAAACGGCTCGCCCTCGCGCCGCGCGTAATCCGTCCGGCAGAGCGCTCCGACGGCCTCCGCCAGCGCGTCCACGCCGATATCGCCCAGCGCGCTGCCCGCCAAAACGGGATAAAGCGCGCAGGCCGCAAACGCGCGCCGCGCGCCCGAAAGATAATCCGCCCTCGACGCGGTTTCCTCCAGATGCTGTTCCAGCAGAAGCTCATCCCGCTCGGCCAGCGCCTCGCGCACGTCGCCCGCCATCAGCACGCAGTCGCCGGAAAGCAGCCTGCGCATCTGCGCCGTCACGCGCGCAGCGTCCGCGCCCTCCCTGTCCGTCTTATTCAGAAAAATAATCGTCGGGATTTTCCGCTTTTGCAGCAGCCTGAAGAGCGTCACGGTGTGGCTCTGCACGCCCTCCGCGCAGGAGACGACGAGCAGCGCCGCATCCAGCACGGACAGCGCGCGCTCCATCTCGCCGGAAAAATCGACATGCCCCGGCGTATCCATCAGCGTGACGAAAAGCGGCTCGCCGCCCGAAACCGGCCACGAAAGCGTCGCCTGTTCGGTGAAAATCGTGATGCCGCGCGCGCGCTCCATCGGATCGTCGTCCATGAAGGCGTCGCCGTGATCGACGCGGCCGCAGGCGCGAATCACGCCCGCGCGCCTGAGAAGCTGCTCGCAGAGCGTCGTCTTGCCCGCGTCAACGTGCGCCGCAACCCCGAGCGTCAGATTCATGGCTGTTCCTCCGTCTGCGCCTTCGCCGCCTCGTCCTCCTCGCGGATGCGGTCAAACACCGCGTCCACCACCTTCTGCTGATGGCGCGTGAACTTGCGCCCGTCGAGATAGGCCTTCGCCATCTCCGGCCTGCGCCGCAGGGTGATATACAGCGATTCGCTGAGCTGCCAATCGACGATGTGCGCGTGGTTGCCGTTGAGCAGCGGTTCGGGCACGGTCAGCCCCTCGAACGCACGCGGTCGGGTATACTGCGGGTATTCGAGCAGGCCGGAGGAAAAGCTCTCCGTCTGCGCGCTCTCCTCGCAGCCCAGCACGCCCGGCACGAGCCGCGCCACGCAGTCCACCAGCACCATCGCGCCCAGTTCGCCGCCGGTCAGGACGTAATCGCCGATGGAAATCTCCTCGTCGATGCACAGATCCAGCGCGCGCTGATCCACGCCCTCGTAGTGGCCGCAAAGCAAAATCAGCTCGTCCTCCCTGGCGAGCTGCTCGGCCTTCTTCTGCGTCAGCGTTTCGCCGCGCGGGGAGAGATAGATGCGCTTCACCTTTCGATCTCCCTGCGCGTCGCGAATCGCGTCCACAATCGGCTGGGCGAGCATCACCATGCCCGCGCCGCCGCCGAAGGGCGCGTCGTCAGTATTGTGGTGCTTGTTTTTGGAATACGCGCGGATATCCACTTCGCGGATCTCCAAAATGCCCGCCTTTTCCGCGCGGCCGAGCATGCTCGTGTGCAGCGGGGTGAACATCTCCGGGAAGGTGGTCAGAATCGTGATTTTCATTTGTCCTCCGTGGGCTGGGACGAGAGCAGCGTCATCTCCTGCCGCGCCATCTCTTCGAGCACGGCGTACATCTGCTCCTCCTGCGTGGCGATTTCCAGAATCTCGATTTCGCGCAGGGTGACGGTTTCCTCCTCCGCCTCGCGGCCGAAGAAATCCAGCAGCCGCAGCTTGAGCCGCAGCCCGTTGGCCTCCAGCACGCGGCCGGTAATCATGTCGTCGCCCATGATGACGGAGACGATCTCCCCGCGCTCCTTGCAGGCCAGCAGCACGCTGAGCAGCAGATCGGTGTCCTCCGCGGGCGCTTCCGTAAAGAAGCAGCGATGGTGCTGCTTGTGGTAAGCGAGCAGCATCGCCAGCCGCTGTTCGTACTCCTCCCCGGCGAGCACCTGAATGACGTCCTGATTGCGCCGCACGCGCCAGCCGTCAATCTGCCCCCACGGGCTCAAATCGCACATGAGCACATGCTGCCCGTCCACCGCCTCCACAAACCCCGCGGAGAACCCCTCCGGGTCTTCCGGATCGGTGTAGACGGAAGCCAGCGCGCCCTGCGCCGCCAGAATTCTGAGCAGGTAAACCATATATCCGTTCGTCATCGTTTCATTTTCTCCCTCGCTCCCGCCCGGCGGGAGCCTTTTGGCATAGGCATCAATACCTTCTCTTGGGCAGATAGAACCGCCGGCTGCCCCAGATATCCACAATCATAATGCACGGTTCGCCCGCGCAGACGGGCATTTCCAGCGTCGCGGCGAGCGCCGGGGTCGCCACGCTCCGCACGCTGGATGCATACCGGCGGTAGGTATCGCCCTGCACAAAGCCGCAGCTCCATTGATCCACCGCGTCCAGCCCGTTGATGCCCATGGCCTGCGTGGCCGCATTTTCAAAGCTGATCAGCCGCACGGTGTAGGAGCTGATGGCCGGGAAGACCTCGGCCTCCACCACGCAGTCGTCCGCCCCGCAGGGCGCTTCCACGTCGAAGGTGAAATCCAGCGGCTTGCCCGCCGTGCTCTGTGCCAGCCGCTTGCCCGTCGCCGCAATCGCCAGCGGGCTTTGATCGACACACAAAAAACGCCGGTTCAGCCCCGCCGCCGCGACGGCCGACGTGCCGCTGCCCGCAAACAGGTCGCAGATGAGGTCGCCCTCCTGCGAGGAACAGCTCACGATGCGCTCCAGCAGCTTCAGCGGCTTCTGCGTTTCATAGCCGGTGCGCTGGGGGTCTTTCTGCTGCAAGTGGCTGATGTCGTCCCAGACGTCGCCGGGATAGGCCGGTTCGTCATCGTAATAGCGGTATTCCTTGCCGCCGGACATGATCGAGCGATAGCTGCGCCCGTTTTCATCCACCGCGCGGCGCATGTGGTTGCTGCGCGACTCGTTCCGCGCGACCGGCACGGCCTTGAGGTTGAAGTAATACGACCGCGACCGCGCGTAGAACAGAATCACGTCGTGCTTGCGCGGAAAATAACTGCGCGCGCGCCCGCCGGTCTGGTAACTCCAGATGATCTCGTTGAGGAAGTTGCTTTCGCCGAAAACCTCGTCCATCAGCAGCCGCAGGTGCGCATACATCCGGCTGTCGATATGCAGAAAGAGGGTGCCCTCCTTCTTGAGCAGCTCGCGGGAGAGCAGCAGCGTCTGCTTCATCATCGACAGGTATTCCGCGCGATCCGGCCAGCGGTCGTCATAAGCGGGCAGGCTGAGGCTGGGCGAGCCGGTCCTATAGCCCTTTTCGCCGATGCGCGCCTTCATATCGAACTGCTTGCCCGTGTTGAACGGCGGGTCGAGATAGATGGTCTGCACCTGCCCGCCGAAGCGCGATAGAAGAGCCTCCCCTTCCTCCGGCAACTTTGCCTGAATCAGCGTGCCCGTGCTCTCCCGGCCCATGTGGTGCTCCGCGACGCAGCTGATATATGTGCAGGGCATGGCCATCCACCTTTCTAAGCGACTCGCGCTTCTTTTGATTCGTGCGCGTCCGCAGACACGCTCCCTAATATAGTATTATACTGTTTTTTACGGCTTTTTACAAGGGGTCTGATAAAACGGCGTGCGAGGCGTTTTGGATCGCGAAAAAAAAGCGGCCGAAGGGTTTCCAAAAGCCCTTCAGCCGCTCTGTTTCTGTCTTTGGGGAAAAGCGCCCGTCATCCGCGCTGTTTTTCAATCAGCTCTTTGCGGTAGTTCCCGTTTTCGACCGTCAGCACGACGTTATCCGCCTGCGTGTACGTCGAGGACATGTGCACCGGAAGCCCCTGCTCGTCATAGACCACCTTGAACGTCTTGAACAGCGGGGCGGCCGGCGCGCAGCCCAGCATTTTGGCCTGCTCGTTGGTCGCATAGGCGAGCGTGATTTCGCGATACGCGCGTCTCATGCGCACGCCGTACTGCTCGCGCATGACGTTGTAGGTGGAAACGCCGTCCTCGATCTGCTCAAGGAAACCGGGATAGCGCTTGGCGGAATAGGTCGCCCGGTCGATCATCCACGGCTTATCATCCAGGATCATAAGCCGCGTCAGGACGAGCACCTCGTCCTCCTCGTCGAGATTGAGCATCTTCTGCTCATTCCGGTTCGCCTTGTATTCCTTTTTGCTGATGACGATGCTGTGCAGCCGCCCGCTATCCTGCCCGTATCGGCCGGAAAAGCCCACGGTCGCATGCTCGCTGATGGACATGACCGGAATAGCCGCACGTTTCTGGGTAACAAACGTTCCCTTCCCCTGTTTCTTTTCAAGATAGCCTTCTTCGACGAGTTCATCAATCGCGCGGCGCACCGTGATCCGGCTCACCCCGTAGCTTTTGCATAGCTCCGCTTCGGACGGGAGCTTTTCTCCCGCGTCGAGCACATGGTTATCCAGTCGCTCGCGAAGCATCATCATTATCTGCTCATACAGAGGGACGGCGTTGTTATTATCCAGCGGCTTCATGTCCTTTTGCTTTCCCTTCTTTAGTCAAGCGGATGCGGATAGCCGAATCCGCCGTGGAATTTGCAGGTGTTGGCCGCCGCGGTGGCTGCAAAGCGAAGCGCGTCCTCCATGCCGTCGCCCAAAATGCGGCGGGTCAGGAAACCGGCGATAAAGCTGTCGCCCGCGCCCATCGTGTCGATGGCCTCGACGGGCACGATACCCTGATGGTAGCGCTTGCCCTCTTCCGAGAAGATCGAGCCTCTGGAGCCGAGCGTCACGCCCACGACCTTCGTGCCGAGCGCGTGGCAGCGATCCATCAGCGCCTCGATCTCCTCCTGCGTCATGTGCGAGCCGGAGAAGAACGCATACGTCACATACGGGCAGACGCGCGCCAGATAATCCGGGTCGGTGCGCTCGGAGAAATCGAAGGAAACCTGACAGCGCTTGGCCATCTCCGGCAGCTCATACTCGATCGAGGAGAAGCAGCTCGTGTGGCACAGGCCATACTGCTCGATGTAATCCAGATCCTCCGGGGTCAGGCGGATGCGGGCGACGTGCTGCGCGGTATCGCGCGGGCCGCCCACAAACTTGCGGTCGCCGTCGATGAGGCGAACCCCCGGCGAACCGCTGGGCGCGTACATCGTGCGGCTGCGCTCAAAGTGAACGTTTTCCTGCGTGAGCGCCCATTTGAGGTGCTCCGCCTTGCCGTCGTTGCCGAACATGCCGATATAGGCGACGTCTTCAATGCCGTCCCGGCGGCAGTTCACCGCGACGTTGACCGCGTTTCCGCCGGGATAATACACGTGGTCATCCAGATAGCAATCCACAACGTTATCGCCGACGGCGATCATTTTTCCAGCCATTGTCGTGTTCCTCCGTTTCGTTCTCTTAGCCCTTGACCGAGCCGGCCGTCATGCCGCGGATAAACTGCTTCTGCATCAGCAGGAACAGGATAATCAGCGGTGCGGCGGAAATCGTCATGCCCGCCAGCAATACGCCCCAATCGGTCTGGAGCGCGTCGCGCAGGTTCATCAGACCGGCCGGAATCGTGCGGAACTTGTCGCTGTCAATGAAGATGATGGCGTAAAGGAACTCGTTCCATGCATAATACGCCGTCAGGATGGTGCATGTCAGGAGGATCGGCTTGCTCATCGGCAGGAAGATGTTGTAAAAGACCTTGAAGCTGGAGCAGCCGTCCAGAATCGCCGATTCCTCGATCTCCTTGGGGATCGACAGGAAGTGCGAACGAATCAGCATGACGATCAGCGGGATTCGATACGCCGTATAGGGGATAATCAAGGCGAGATACGTGTTGTGGATATGCAGCGCCTGAATGATCTTATACAGCGGAATCAGCGTGACCTGCGGGGAGAGCATCATGCCGCCCATGCACAGGATGAAGATGAGCTGGTTGCCCTTGAAGCGGAAGCGGGCCAGCGAATAGGAGGCCAGCGCGGAAACCAGAATCGCGCCGACAATCGTGGAGCCCGTCACCAGCACGGAGTTGAGGAAGTACTTGGAAATACCGCGCTGCCATGCGAGCGCATAGTTATTCCAGAGCGGACTTTTGGGCATCGCCCAAATGTTCTTGTAAATTTCCTTGTAGCTTTTCAGGGAGTTGCAGATCATCCAGAATAACGGATACGCAACCAGCAGGAAGTAGATGAACAGAAGCACAATGATGATGGCCATGAGCGGCGTCATCTTGTTGCCCGGCAGGCGGCTTCTCTTTCTCTTGATCTCGCGAGGTGCGGTCGCAGCCTTTTCCATCGTCAATCCTCCTTTCCGGAACCGAACGCGCGATTCTGAATCAGCGCCAGAATCATGGAGATGATGAGCATACCGACCGCAATCGTGGAAGCATAGCCCATCTTATCGAGCGCAAAGCCGTTCTTGTACATGTATACGGCCAGCGTGGTGGAGGCGTTGCCCGGTCCGCCGCCGGTGAGGATATACACGTCGTTGAAGACCAGGAACGCGCCGGTAACCGTCGTCACGCACATAACGAAGGTCATTTCCTTCACCTGCGGCAGCGTGACGTTGATGAAGCGGCACAAACGCCCCGCGCCGTCGATCTCGGCCGCCTCGTAGAGATCCTCCGGAATGCCCTGAATGGCGACGATGAACAGCATCATCGTGTAGCCCATGGAATGCCACTGGCTCATGGCAATCGCGGAGAAAATCGCCGTATCCGTCGCGCCCGTCCAGGCGTGCGCCAGATTGCCCAGGCCGATCATCTTCAGCCCCGCGTTGATCAGGCCGATCTTCGGGTGATAGACGAACGAGAACAGCAGCGCAACGACGGTCATGGAAATCAGAACCGGCAGGAAATACATCGTGCGCAGCATCGTGCTCACGTGGCGCAGCAGCTTATCTTCCAGCACGGCCGCGATGCACAGCGACAGCCCCACCTGAAAGATCACCGAAATCACGCAATACCAGATGTTGTTGACGATCGCGGTGCGAATCACGGGATCGGCCAGCATTTCCTTGTAGTTGGTCAGCCCAACGAATGTTTTCGTCGGCGAAAACGCGCTGAAGGTCTGCGTGGAATAGAAGAAATTGACCACCAGCGGAATATAGACGAAAATACCCAGCAACAGAATGCACGGAATCACGTAGAGATACGGCGTAGCACGGTTCATGCCAGCGCTTCTAGTCTGTTGCACAACGGTCACCTCCTGATTGAATATCGCTTTGGGTTCACTTACACCGGGTTGCCTTTCAAGGGATACGCCCCTCTCTTGAAAGACAACCGCAGCATGGTTGATCTTTCGCCGCTTTCGCGGCATCTGGGAGAAAAGAAGAACCGGCGCCCGGCTCGACAGCACGGACGCCGGCTTGGTTGCATTACTTGAGGGCAGCGGCAGCGGTCTGCACGGAAGCCATCACGTCTTCGGCGGTCATGTCGCCGGTCAGCAGGAGCTGGCCGCCGGCCATGAAGGCGTTGGCGATGGTCGCTTCGGTCGCGCAATCCTGCCAGACGGCCGGCTCGGTCGCGGCCAGAATCAGGTCGATCGCCTCGAGCTGCTTCTCGTCGCAGTTGGTCTCGTCCCAAGCGCCCTTGACGCAGGAGATTTCGCCGCACTCGGCGATCATGCGATGGCCGCCTTCCTTAGAGATGACGAACTCCATGAACTTGATGGCCGCTTCCTGAACCTCAGGCTTGGCGGTCGCGGAGATCATCATGCCTTCCGGCGCGCCGGTCAGCTGACCCGGATCGCCCTTGCCGTCTTCCACGGCCGGGAAGTTGAAGAACGCGTAGTTGAGCTCTTCGTCGTCGCGCATGTACTTCATCTCGGCGAGCTGCATGTAGCACATCGGGGAAACGCCCATGATGAACGCATTACGCGCAAACTCGTGATCGACGGAGCACGGATCGGAGGTCATGTACTCGCCCAGCTTCTTGAAGATGTTCAGCGCCTCGATGTAAGCCGGATCGCTGAAGTCGCCGCCGCCGGCGTAATCCTTCGCGAGGACTTCCGGATCGACAACGCGCTGGCAGATGGTGCCCAGATAGTGAGAGACCGCCCACGGCGCGGAGAAACCGGCGGAGATCGGCTCGTCATAGCCGTTTTCCTTCAGCTTTTCGCAGACCGCATACAGCTCGTTCAGCGTGGTCGGGATTTCGATGCCCAGCTCGTTGAACACGTCCACGTTGTAGAAGAACGCCTTGCCGTCCATGGACCACGGCGCGCCGTACTGCTTGCCGTTGTAGTTGAACGGAGCCCACTGGCCTTCGACGATCTGGCTGGACCACTCGCTGTCGCGCGCCATCACGTCGTCCAGCGCCAGCACGCGGCCGGAACGGGTCAGGTTCTCGCCGAACACGCCGGACCAGGAGAAGAACACATCCGGCAGCGCGTCCGTGGAAACCAGAACGCGGATTTTCTCTTTGTAGGAATCGTTCAGAACGCAGTCGGAAACGATGTCGATATCCGGGTTAGCGGCTTCGAACTCGTCGATCAGGCTGTTGATGTAGCTGTTCTTCGGCTCGTTCGGCCAACGATGGAAGAAGTTGACGGTCACTTTATCGGCCAGCGCCACGGTGCACAGCAGAGACAGGCAGATCGCCATCGCCAGCGCCAGAGCAATACGCTTTTTCATGGGGTTTTCCTCCTCGTTTATGAAATCGGTGATACAGCCGACGCGCTGCCGACTGTATCACGCTGCAAATCGAATGTCTTCGATCTTAGTACTCCATGCACCACATGTAGCGGCGGACGGAGAGCGGATGTCCGCGGTAGTAGGCGATTTCGTCCGCATAGGAGCGCAGGACAACGCCGGCCACCAGCACCGCAAAGTAGTTGCGCAGATCCTCGTCGATGCCTTCCATATCGAACTCGTTGCAGTCGATCGGAATCACATGCTCGGAGAAACGCTTGATGAACGCCTCGGCGCGCACATCCAGCACGCGGGTCTCGCCGTTCATGGAATCGCTGTACGCGCCGACGGCGCTGTCGATCTCAACCAGCGGACGCTTGTAATCCGCGCCGTACTCGGTGATCCAGTTCTTCTTGACGTTCTCGTCGCAATCCTTGCCGTAGTTCTTGAGCACGATGAACGGAACGTCCGTGTCGGTCACTTCGAACGGGCCATGGAAGAACTCGCCGGTGTGGATCGGCTCGGAGTGAATCCACTGCATCTCCTGCAGCAGGCAGATGGCGAAGGAATACGCCACGCCGTAGCAGGGGCCGGAGGACATGGTGTAGATGAGCTTGTTGTTCTTATACTTCTTGCCGAAGGCCTTCGCGCTCTCGGCGAACTTCGCCTTGTTGGCCTCGTAAACCTTGCCCAGATTGTCGCAGGCCTTGATGGCGCGCTCATACTTCTCGTTGGGCTGCAGCACGTTCAGGATGGAGAACACGAGGCGGTAGAGCATGCCGTTGTTGTTGTCGCCCGGATTGGACTCGGGGCCCCAGACGTAGGAAATCGGATGCTGGGTCGCCTTCCACAGCGGGGAATCCACGCGGTAGGAGAAGCTGATGGTCAGCGCGCCCTTGTCGCCGGCGAGCTGGGTCGCGCGGGTCGTCTCCAGCGTGTTGCCGGAGTGGGAGCAGGTCACCACGAGGCTGTTCTCGCCCAGGCCCTTCGGGCAGCGATGAATGAATTCATTCGCGTTGTAGACAAAGGACGGGAGCGTGGTCTCGCGGTCAAAGATGAACTGAGCGGGGTCGAAGATCGCCTTGGAGCCGCCGCAGGCCACAAAGTACACGTTCTCGATCTTACGGGTCTTCACAGCCTCCACAGCCTCGTTGAGTTGCTTGATCTGATCCTGGTTCATGTTTGAAATCCTCCTTCATAAATTTCCTTCAAACGTCTTGTGCGATGTCATAGCTTGGTATATAATGTCTTATGACATCTTGTTGACATCATATTACAAGATTCAGCCCCATTTGTCAAGCGGTTCGGTAAAACTTCTTAAAATTTTTTCCGTTTTCTACAACAATTGAGCAAAATGGCAAATTCTGCATCAAAAACGCGGGCGCGCCCGTTATCGGAATGTATGCAGATTCCGGATTTGCTCATTTATTGCCCCATCGTCAAATTCAGCAAGGAGGATGTCTTATGCTCAAAAATCTGCGCATCGAGGTGGACGCGCACACGCACACCGTCATGTCCGGCCACGCCTGGTCAACGATTCAGGAAAACTGCGCCGCCGCCGCTCAAAAGGGCATGAAAGCCCTGTGCATGACCGATCACGGCTTCTGCATGAAGGGCACCGGCACCATCTGGACGCCGTGGTCGTTTTCCCAGCTTCCGGACGTCATCGGCGGGATTCGGGTCTACCCCGGCATGGAGTTTAACCTCTGGGATACCGAAGGCCACTTGGACGAATACCTGCCCGGCGCGTTCCAGCACATCCGTTTCGGCATCGCCAGCATGCACAAAAACGTCATGCCCGTGCTGGATGCGGACGCGCACACCGAGGCGTATATCCGCGCCATGGATCACGCCTGCATCGACCTGATCGGCCACCCCGGTATTCCCTCCTACCCCATCGACGCGGAGCGTCTGGTTCGCGCCGTCGCCGAGCGGGGCAGGCTGATCGAGATCAACAACAACTCCTTCGTCGCCCGGCCGGGCTGCGACGTCAACTGCCGCAAAATCGCGCGGCTGTGCATGCAGTACGACGTTCGCGTCTGTGTGGACAGCGACGCGCACTTCTGCGCCAACGTCGGCGAGGTGCCCAAGGCGCTGGAGATGCTGGATTCGATCGACTTCCCGCCGGAGCTGATCGTCAATTCGACCTTCGAGCGCTTCGAATCCTATATCGCCGAGCGCGAGGCGCGCATGAAGACGGCTTCCGTCCTCTGATCGTCGGTCGGGTTTGCGCCGCTCTGCACAAGATGCGGGTGCACCCGCGCGACTTATTGCTTAGATGGAAATAACCTGACCAAAGAGCTCCCTCCTCGAGGGCGCAGAGCTTGCCGCCCGCTGTGCGGGAGGCAGGCAAGCGGAACGCCGAAGGTCTGGCACGGCGTAGCCGTGACTGAAGGAGTAAGGGGGGCGCGTCCGTTATCGGATTTTTGCAAAATTCAGGGTTTACTCTGTTATTGTTAAAATGGCTGATTTTTTTCAAAGCCTTATCATAAAATTTGATGAAAGGCTTGAATTTTATGTTAGATTGATGTAAAATCAATGTAAAATTCGAACAAGGAAGGAGAACGGGGAAAATTGATCGAATCCATGCAGGCCTCGCCGGTGGCGCGGGTCATTATTTCTATTTCGGCCATGCTGTTCGCCGGTTTCGCAATGACGCGAATCACCAAGCGGTTCCGCCTGCCCAATGTGACGGGCTATATTCTGGCGGGCATTTTGATGGGGCCGTGCTGCTTGAATGTGATTCCGCAGACCATCATCGACGGAACGGATTTTCTTTCGGATGTGGCGCTGGCGTTCATCGCGTTCAGCGCGGGCGAGTTCTTCAAGGTGGAGGTGCTCCGGCGAAACGGCGCGAAGGTGATCGTCATCACCGTGCTGGAAGCCTGTCTGGCCTCGGTCGCGGTGTTTATCCTCGTCTACGGCGTGCTGCATCTGGAATTGAGCTTTTCCATCGTGCTCTCGGCGCTGGCCTCGGCCACAGCGCCCGCTTCCACCATGATGACGATTCGGCAGACCGGCGCGCACGGCGATTTTGTCGATACGCTCCTACAGGTCGTCGCGCTGGATGACGTGGTCGGTCTGATTCTGTACAGCGTCGCGATTTCCGTGGCGATGGCTTCGCAGAGCGGCAGCATGCAGCTTTCCACCGTGATCGCCCCGATTCTGGCGAATATCTGCGTACTGGCGCTGGGCGCGCTGTTCGGCGTGATGCTCAAGCTGTTTTTCCGCAAGCGCTCGACGGATAACCGGCTGATCGTCTCGATTGCGACGCTGTTCGCGTTCTGCGGCATCTGCGCGATGGCGGATGTCTCGCCGCTGCTGGGCTGCATGTCCATGGGCATGACGTATATCAACCTGACGGGGGACGAAAAGCTGTTTCGCCAGCTCGGGTATTGGAGCCCGCCGATTCTGCTGCTGTTCTTCGTGCGTTCCGGCCTGAGCTTCAACCTCGGCGCGCTGACGGATACGCTCGGCGCGAGCGGCAGCGTGCCGCTGCTGCTGGTCGGTATTCTGTATTTCGCGGGGCGCATCGTCGGCAAGTATGCGGGCGCGTATCTCGGCGCGCTTGCGGTCGGCAAGGGCAAAGGGGTTCGCAATTACCTCGGTCTCGCGCTGATTCCGCAGGCCGGCGTGGCCATCGGTCTGGCGGCGATGGGCGCGCGCACGCTCGGCGGCGAAATGGGCGAGATGCTGCAAACCATCATCCTCGCGTCCAGCGTGCTCTATGAGCTGGTCGGGCCGGGCTGCTCCAAGCTGGCGCTCTTCCTTTCCGGCTCGTATGGCCACGATGTGCCGGATGCGCCGCGCGTCGCGCCCGCCGTGCCGAAGAGCAGGCTGGAAACGCTGATTGAGCGCATGAAGGCGATCGAGGCGCGCCTGCCCGATCCGGTGGAAACCAGCGCCGAGGAGGAGCTGGCGTTTACGCAGGCCGCGCAGGAACAATATGATTTGGCGCAGTATTATCACAACCGCCGCTTCAAGGGCGGCCGTTCGACAGGAGGCATCCATCCATGAACATGAACGACCCGATTGCATCGCTGCTGGGGAGCTGGGCAACCGAACTCAACCTGTATTCCGTCCTGCTGCGGGTGGCGGTTTCCGTCGTCTTTGCCGCCATGATCGGCTGCGAGCGTGCAAGCAAGCGCCACGCGGCGGGACAGCGGACGTTTATCCTCGTTTCGCTGGCTTCGACCATGGCGATGCTGCTGGATCAGAGCGTCGAGCGCGCGGGCGGGCCGCTGGTTTCCGCCGCGACGGTGATCGCCATTGCCATCATCAGCAGCAACTCGATTCTTTACAGCTCCAAAAACCAGATCAAGGGGCTGACGACTTCGGTGGCGCTCTGGGCCTGCGGCGTGATCGGCCTGACCATCGGCGCGGGGCTGTATACGGTTTCCGTCATCGGCTATGCGGCGCTGATGTGCTGTCTGGCGCTGTTCCCGACGTTTGAAATCGACCTCAAAAACCGTTCCAACCACTTTGAGGTGCACCTTGAGCTGAAAAACCGCGAGGATTTGCAGCGCTTTATCACCACCATGCGCACCCTCGGCCTGAAGATCGACGACATCGAGGCCAACCCGGCGTATATCAATTCCGGCCTGAGCGTGTATTCCGTTTCGCTGACGGTGCGGCAGAAGGACAGAGCCAAATACAGCAGCCATCAGGAGATGATCAAGGCGATCAATACGCTCGATTTCGTCTATTATGCGGAGGAAATCGACTGATTCGGCACATAAAAAGAGACTGTCAAGCTCAAACAAGATTGTTCAAGAATCAAAAAACTAAGTATTTTCAGAATATGGGGCTTTGCCCCATCGCCCCACCAAAGGGCTTTCCGATCGCCCTTTGGAAACCTTCGGGCGCAAATACTTAGTTTTTCTTGAAATATCGATTTTGTTAGCTTGACAGCCTCTTTATTTATTGGTGGATTCGAGCGCCGCGGCTTTGCGCGCGGACGGCGACGGGATGCGCTGAATCAGGCCGATGATCTGGCCGGAAAGGAGCACCGTCAGCAGCGAACAGGCGAGGCGCTCCAGCGGCAGATACGACGCGGACAGCGCGAGGACGACCAAATCGCTGCCCAGATAGATGCGCTCAATCGGCTGGTGAAGCACCTTATGCAGCGCCATGGCCAGCGCGTCGTCGCCGCCGGGCGCGCCGCCCGCGCGAACGCTCAACCCCGCGCCGACGCCGACAAACAGCGCGCCGACGACCGCCGCGACCAGCGGCATTTGCGCCAGACCCGGCCAGAGCGGATCGAACCGCTCAAAAAACGCATAGAACGCGGAGAAGCCGCCGCCCGCGATGACGGAATAGAAGATGAACGAGCGCCCCAGCGTGCGCCAGCCGCCGATGTAGCAGGCTGCGTTGAGCACAAGCCCCGAAATGGAAGGGGAAAGGCCGAACCAGTGGTGCAGCAGCAGCGTCATGCCCAGCACGCCGCCCTCGGTGACGTTGGAAAACGAATGAACATTGTACAGACCGAAGGCGAGAATGGCACTGCCCGCGAGCGCCAGAAAACATTTGCCCAGCGAAAAATACGGCCGAAACGAACGCAAAATAAAACTCCCTTTCAAAATATTGTGGCGAAAGTATTTATATTATAAGGAGTAACCGCGCCTTTGTCAAGCGTGCGCGTCGGGCGGGAATCGAAAAAACGAGGGGAAAAGGCGGATGGTGGTTCATATAACGCAGAAAGTGGAGCACATAAGCATGTATTCGCACGAAAACAGATGGAAAATGGAGTATATGTGGAGAATGAAAGAAGAACGGCGCGGCGTTGTGCTTTTGCGCGCGCTGTGGTACAATACACAAAGATCAAATGTGCAAAGGAGCGTTTTACGATGAATCCATATGAACAGCGCCGCCGCCGCGTGCTCGATCAGCTTCAATTCGGCGAGATGATGGTGCTTTACAGCGGCGAAAGCGTCGCAAGCTCGATGGACGAGGGCTTTGAATTTGAGGCGAACCATCATTTCTTCTACCTGACGGGTCTGCGCCGGGAGAACATGGCGCTCGTGCTGGCCAATACGCATCATCCGGCGCATGTCATCCTGTTTATCGAAGAACCGATTCCCGATATGGAGCGCTGGACGGGGCGCCGCGTGACGATTGACGAGGCGAAGGCCGTCAGCGGCATTGACGATGTGCGCTATATCGACAGCGTGGAGAGCCTCATCAGCCGCTGCGTCGCGCGCGAAACGGTCGAGGCCGCGTATTTTGACTGCTATCGCAACGCCATGGGCGATACGGACAGCTGCAACATGCAGAAGGCGAAGCGCTTTGCGCAGCAATACCCGACCATCGCGCTCAAGAACGCGCATACGATGCTGTCCGCCATGCGCATGGTGAAGGACGAGGACGAGATCAGGACGCTTGAGCGCGCGATTGCGATCACGGATCAGGGCTTGCGCCGTGTGCTCGCGACGCTTGAGCCGGGGCGCATGGAATATCAGCAGCAGGCGGAGTTTGAGTATGAAATCCGCATGCGGGGCGCGGAGCGCGTCTCCTTCCCGACGATCGCGGGCAGCGGCATCAACGGCTGCATGCTGCATTACGGCACGAACCACTGCAAGCTGGAGGACGGCAAGCTGCTGCTGCTCGACCTCGGCGCGCGGGTGGAGGGCTACTGCGCCGATATCACCCGAACCTACCCGATTAGCGGCAAGTATTCGCCGCGCCAGAAGGAGATTTACGACATCGTGCTGCGCGCCAATCGGGCGGTGGCCGAGGCCGCGCGGCCGGGCGTGACCCTGCGCGAGCTGAACGACCTTTGCAAAAAGGTGCTGGCGGAGGGCATGATGGCCATTGGCAAAATCCAGTCGGCGGAGGAAATCGGCAGGTATTACATGCACGGCGTTTCCCACCATCTGGGGCTGGACACGCACGACTGCGCCGTTCGCGAGGATCTGGGTCTGCGCGCGGGCATGGTCATCAGCGACGAGCCGGGGCTGTATATCGATGAGGAGGAAATCGGTATCCGCATCGAGGATGATCTGCTGATTACGGATACGGGCTGCCGCGTGCTCTCCGAGGCGATTCCGCGCACGACGGAGGAAATCGAAGCGCTGATGGCGCGCTGACGTTCGGAGGAATGGGCATGAAGCTGAAAATTCAGGCCAGAGCGAAGATCAACTGGACGCTGGACGTGGTGGGCACGCTGCCCAACGGCTATCACGATCTGGATATGCTGATGCAGTCCGTCACGCTCTGCGACCAGATGACGATGGAGGAAGCACCGCAGCTCTCCCTCTATGTGCGGGCGCAGGGGCGCGCGTTCGTTCCGGCGGACGGCAATAACCTCGTGCTGAAGGCGGCGGCGGCGCTGCAAGCCGCGACAGGCTGCACACGCGGCGCGCGCATCACGCTCAAGAAATACATCCCCGTCGCGGCCGGCATGGGCGGCGGCAGCAGCGACGCGGCGGCGGCGCTCGTCGGGCTGAACCGCCTGTGGGGGCTGGGGCTCTCGGCGGACAGGCTGGAGGAAATCGGCCTGACCGTCGGCGCGGACGTGCCGTTCTGCGTGCGCGGCGGCTTGCAGCGGGCGCAGGGCGTGGGCGAAAGGCTGACGCCGCTGGCGATGAAAAAGCCGCTGTATCTGGTGGCGTTTCAGCCCTGCCGGGGGCTGTCCACCAAGGAGGTCTTCACCGCGCTGCACGAGGACGGCATCCGCGGCGAGGACAGGCCGGATAACGAGGCGGCGCAGCGCGCGCTGGCCGCGGGCGACGTTCGCGCGCTCGGCGCGGCGCTTGGCAATGTGCTCGAACCGGTTTCGCGGCGGATGCGCCCGGAAATCGACCGCGCCATTCGCGCCATCGAGGAGAGCGGCGCGGTCGGCGCGCGGATGACGGGCAGCGGATCGGCGGTTTTCGGCGTGTTCATGCACGCGGGCGCATGCCGACGCGCGGCAGATCGGCTGGCGGCGGCATATCCGACCTGCCGGATGATGCGCACGGCCGCGCACGGCGTCGTCATCGAGGAAGAAGCGTAAAGAAGCATCAGAAAGCGTCAATCAGAAAGCGCAGACCGGTATAATTTCACAGCCGTCGGGCGACCCTTGTTGTATCAACCGCGTGAAACGGAGGAATGAACATGGGTCGCCTTTTTGCCGCACTTTTTCTCTGCGCGCTGCTGCTGACGGCGTTGGCTCTGCCCAAAAAGCCCGCGCAGCCCGTCTTTTTCAGCATGCTGTTTGAACAGCTTCTGCCCGAATGGATCTTGGGCGAAGCGACGGAGGACGAGGCGGGGGAGGCGGCACGGACATGGCTGTGAGAAAAAGAGGCGCGCGCATCGTCGCGGCGGCGCTTTTCGGGCTGATGCTGCTGTTTGTGTTTGCGCCGACGGCGCTGGCGGCGGTTTACTGGGGGCAGAGCGGCGAAACGGTGCGCCGCGTGCAGCAAAAGCTGAAGCAATGGGGCTATTATTCGGGTACGGTGGACGGCGTGTTCGGTCAGGGGACATACGACGCGGTGATCCGCTTTCAGAAAAAGAACGGCCTGCGGGCGGACGGCGTGGCGGGCGCGGCGACGCTGGCGGCGATGGGCGTTTCCGAAAAAGCGGCGGCCTCGGCGGTGACGACGGCGGCTTCCGGCTACGCCTCGGAGGTCGAGCTGTTGGCGCGGCTGATTCACGGCGAGGCGCGCGGCGAGCCCTATGTCGGCATGGTGGCGGTCGGCGCGGTGGCGCTCAACCGGGTCAGGAGCAGCCGTTTTCCCAATACGCTGGCCGGGGTGATCTATCAATCCGGCGCGTTTGACGCGGTGAGCGACGGGCAGATCAATTTAGCGCCCAGCGAGCAGAGCCGCCGCGCCGCGCGGGACGCGCTCAACGGCTGGGATCCGACGAGCGGCTGCCTGTATTACTACAACCCGGCGACGGCAACCTCCCCGTGGATCTGGTCGCGCGAGGTTCGGCTGACCATCGGCGACCACAGCTTTGCGGTGTAAAGGATGGGCGGCATGGAGGAAGGAAAGCGGCTTCGGCGCATGCTGGCCGGGCTGACGGCGCTGCTGTGTCTGGCCGTCGGCCTGTGCGGTGCGCTGCACCTGCGCGAGGCCGAGCTGCGCCGCGAAATCGCCATGCAGCAGCAGCGGGAAATGGCCGACGTGATCGCGGCGATGGCGGATATCGAGGTGAATCTGTCCAAGCTGCTGGTGGCCTCGGGCGCGCGGCAGAGCGTGTCGCTGCTGGGCGAAACGGCGATTCTCGCGCAGCATGTGGAAAGCGGCCTTTCCCGCCTGACGGCGGGCGAGCGGGCGACGGGCGACGCGATGAAATTCGCCGGGCAGATGGGGCAGTACTCCCTTGCGCTGGCGGCGCAGGTCTCGGATGGCGGCATGCTCACCGGGGAGGACGAGCGGCAGATTGAGGACATGATGCGCGCCTGCCACGCGCTCGGCGAGCAGCTCGCCGGGCAGGGCGAAGCGGTTTCGTGGCCGGAGAGCGAAACGAAGAGCGCCGTCGAATACCCGGCGCTGATCTACGACGGCCCGTTTTCGGATGGCAAAACGGAGGGGAGCGCCGCGCTTCGGGGCACCAGCCGCGTGACCCGCCGACAGGCGCGGGAGGCGGCGGCGCGATACGCGGGCGTGACGAGCGACCGCGTGGCCGATGCGGCGGACAGCGGCGGCCGGTTCGAGGCCTTCGGCTTCACGGCCGATACCCCGGATGGAAAAATCGCCGTGCAGGTCACGGGGCAAGGCGGCTATCTGCTCTGGATGATGCCGGAAAACGCGGCGTTCGCCCGCCGGCATGACGTCAAGACATGCCTGCAAAACGCAAAGGTCTATCTGGCGGACGTGGGCTTTGGCGAAATGGAGCCGTGCTTTGTGCAGCAATACGACGGCATGGCGGTCGCCAACTTTGCCGCCGTGCAGGACGGCGTGACGCTCTATCCCGACCAGGTCAAGGTGCAGGTGAGCATGGACAGCGGGCGCGTGGTCGGCGCGGAATGTTCGCAGTATCTGGCCAACCACACGCGGCGAACGGACGTAACGCCGACGGTGACCGCCGCGCAGGCGCGGGAGATGGTTTCGCCCAAGCTCACGATCAAGAGCGAGCGCCTGTGCGTCATCCCGCTGGATGCGGGCGAAGCGCTCTGCTGGGGCTTTTCCTGCACGGACGGCGCGGCGGATTACTGGGTCTTTGTCAACGCGAAGAGCGGGGAGACGGAGCAGCTTCTGCGCGTGATTGCGACCGAGCAGGGAGAAGCCGCGATGTAATACTAATTCTTGTTAAAATGGCTTAATCCGCGCACCATCTTTTTCG
>ERZ773260.449-NODE-449-length-60630-cov-10.066810_pt1 | contig 60630 bp, 44 predicted proteins | sample MGYA00511387_ERZ773260 | MGnify/ENA primary metagenome ERZ773260 (study PRJEB29015, sample SAMEA2737745) | human gut metagenome | biome: human gut; feature: human-associated habitat; material: faeces | place: China | collected 2012 ...
CGTTTTTCTCATGTCCGATATCTTTCCCTTCAGCGCGATCCTGGATTTCCTGCGGGATATCCTCATGCAGGCCTGGCTCTGCCTGGCCGTCGTCCTGCGCCCCATCGTAGGCGATACCATCGTGGATGCCTTCCCCTTCATCATGGGAGGCACGCTGGTGACCGTGGGCTCGGTGGCCCTGGCGCTGGGCATGGGGCTGGTGCTGGGCGTCCCCATGGCCGTGCTGCAGGTGTACGGTAACGCCCTGGCCCGCCGTCTGGTGGGACTGTATGTCTGGTTTTTCCGCGGCGTCCCCATCCTGGTGCTGCTCTTCCTTTCCCAGGGGCTTTTCCTTTCCATGGGCTGGATCCTCGAGCCCTTCCTGCTCTCCTGCCTCGTCATGGGCTGCATCAGCACGGCCTATCAGTCCCAGATCTTCCGGGGCGCCATCGAGAGCCTTCCCCAGGGACAGCTCAAGGCCGCACGCGCCCTGGGCATGCGCGACCTGACCGCCATCACCTGCATCATCCTGCCGCAGGCCCTGCGCCTTTCCATCCCGGGCTGGGCCAACGAATTTTCCATCCTCCTCAAAGACTCCGCCGTCTGTTACCTGCTGGGCACCATGGAGATCATGGCCCGCGTCAATGCCGTGGCCCAGCGTACGCATGAACATCTGGCATTTTTCGCCCTGGCGGGGGTCATCTATTTCGTTTTGACGCTGATCGTGCTCAAGCTCTTGCGCCGCCTGGAAAACAAGGTCCAGATCCCCGGCTACTCCGCCGGCACGGTGGGCAGCATGGCCAAAAACACGCAGCATGGGGTAAAGAACGCATGAACGAAGTTGTCTTGCAGGTAAAAGGCATCAGCAAAAGCCTGGGCGGCAAGTCCATCCTGGACAATTGCTCCCTGAACATGAAACGCGGTGAGCTCAAGGTCCTCATCGGTCCTTCCGGTGCGGGCAAGAGCACGCTCTTGCAGTGCATCAACTGCCTCATCCCCCCGGACAAGGGCGAGATCATCCTTGAAGGCGAAAAGCTCGACTTTTCCAACAAGTCCAAGCTCTGTGCCTTCCGGGCCCAGGTGGGCATGATCTTCCAGGACTTCAACCTGTTCGACCACCTGACCGCTGAAGAAAACGTGGCCATCGCCCTGCGCAAGGTGCGCGGCATGTCCGCCGCGGCCGCCCGTGAACGCGCCATGGACGAGCTGGCCCGCGTGGGCCTTGCCCGCCGTGCCCTGCTCTACCCCGCCCAGCTTTCCGGCGGCCAGAAGCAGCGCGTGGCCATGGCCCGCGCCCTGGCCATGGACCCCAAGGTCATCCTGCTGGACGAGCCTACCTCCGCCCTGGACCCGGAACTGGTGGGCGAAGTGCTCTCCGTCATCCGTGACCTTTCCAAGGGCGGCATGACCATGATCATGGCCACCCACCAGATGGACTTCGCCCGAGCCCTGGCCCACGAGATCCTGTTCATGGAGCGCGGTGTCATCATCGAACAGGGTGCGCCCGAGACCCTGCTGGCCGAAGGCAGCAATACCCGTACCCGCGACTTCTGCGCGCACCTGCTGGATATGGGAGCCTAGCGTGGTCATCGACATCCCCTTTTTCACCCAGGACGTCATCCCGGCCCTCAACCAGGGCCTGAAAGTGTCCATCGCCCTCATCGTCCCGGCCAGTATCCTGGGCTTCGTGGGCGGCGTGGCACTGGGATGCCTGCGGGCCTTCGGCGGCCCCTGGAGCAGCCGGCTGGGCAACTGGTACACCGCCATCATCCGCGGTGTGCCGCTGGCCGTGCAGCTGATGATGATCTATTATGCCCTGCCCAAGATGGGCATCTATTTCGAGCCCTACGGCGCCGCCCTGCTGAGCTTCATCCTTTGCAGCGCCGCCTATCATTCGGAGTATATCCGCGGGGCCCTGCTCTCCATCCGTCAGGGACAGATCAAGGCGGCCCAGGCCCTGGGCATGACCACCTTCCAGACCGTGTTCTGGATCGTCATCCCCCAGGCCGCCCGCCGTGCCCTGCCCGGCTGCGGCAACGAGATCATCTACCTTATCAAGTACAGTTCCCTTGCCATGCTCGTGACCTGTAACGAGCTCATGAGCGAAGCCAAGGTGCTGGCCTCGGACACCTTCCGCAATACGGAAGTTTTCCTGGCCGTGGGCCTCTACTACCTCATCCTGGTCTCCCTGGCCACCTGGTGCCTGCGCTGGCTGGAAAAGCACTACAGCATCCCCGGCTTCGGCAACCGCTAGTTTCCTTTTTCATGAGGGGAGGGGAACCCCCTCTGCTGACGCGAGAGGGGGGTCCTCTCCCCTCAAACTCCCCTCCCTTCCCCCAGCGCGTTTTGCTTAAAAAGCTGCGCCAACAGCCAGGGAAGCTTATCTGCAAGGCAACAAAAGGCGCTGCCCGCATACGCGGACAGCGCCTTTCCTTATTCGTACGGATACCACCTGGTTCCTGCTCTGGCTCTGAAAGGCTCTTTCCTCCATAGCCTCTTCTACCGCGCCTTCCACACAGTTTTGTGCCTTTTTACGAATATCCGTGTCGCCCTTTCCTGCCTTACAAGAAAGGGATCGCAATCCGGACCAGAAAGGCATTTGGTCGGCAACGGCCTTTTGTACTTTGAAAAATCTCTTCGGGAAGCTGCCACGGTATCAGCAACGGCCGCATTGTTGCTGTGCCAACCTAACAGGCCCAAGATCCCCGGATAAAAAAGTTCGCAGCATCCAGAGCCATCATCATAAAAAATCCCCCTCCCCGCTGAAGCGCGCTGGGGAGGGGGTGGGGAATTTGAGGGGCGGGGGAACACCTCTCGCGCTGGCAGCGACCGGATGGCGACCCCTTGGGCCGTGCCCGTTGCGACGAAGGAAGCTACGGGCATCGACAGCGGAGATGCGGGGGTCCCCCGCCCCTCAGCAAAACAGCACGGCCATGCTGCTGTTACATATGCAGGGCGGCCTGACCGAGTTCCAAAGCCTTGAGGTTGGAGGCCTGCAGCTTGGCGGGCAGGTATTTTTCGATGGCGGCCTTGAGGGCGTCGATACCGAAGGGCAGCAGGCCAGAGGCACAGACAGCGGCCAGCAGCACGGTATTGCCCGCCTGGGCGGCACCGGCCTGGATGCCCAGCTCGCGGCAGGCCAGGAAATGGCACTGGCTGGCAACGGCGCGGGACTTCTGCTCGATCTCTTCCATGGAAGGATATGCAGCCATGCCCAGCGACACGCTCAGGGGCGGCATGGGATCACGGCTGGAGAAGATGACGCCGCCGGGACGCAGGTACGGCAGACCGCGCAGGGTCTCCAGGGGCTCGAAGCCCAGCAGGATGTCGGCCTCGCCAAGATCCAGCTTGGGCGAACGCCAGCCGCCCAGCAGCAGCACGGATTCCACCACACCGCCGCGCTGGGCCATGCCGTGGACTTCGCCGGCCACAACTTCCTGCCCGGCATCCAGAGCGGTGCGGGCCAGCAGGGTGGTGGCGGTCAGGGTGCCCTGTCCGCCCACGCCGGTGAAGAAAATACGAAGACGCTTTTGTTTGTCGCTATGTTGCATAATACACCTCACCTAGGCGCGCTTTCTGGCCTTGAAGGCCTTGGGGGCCACCTGCAGACAGACCATGCAGCCGGTGCAGAGATTTTCATCCACAGCCACGTCCTCGCCATTGCGATAGAAAGCGGGGCAGGCCAGTTCTTCCAGACAGCGCTGGGCATCGGCGCCCTGCTCGGCCACATAGGCCACCTGGGCGGCGGCCTTCTTGAGGCGGCGGCGGGCATAGAGCACGCAGGGTTCTTCCGCGATGATGACGCGCACGCCCTTCTTGTCGCGCATGTCTTCCAGGGCCGAATGCAGGGCCTTGAGGTTGTAGGAACGGACCTTCACACATTCGGTGACGCCCAGGCCGCGCACCACGGATTCGATATCCAGATGCATGGCCTCTTCACCGAGGATGTCCTGCAGCATGCCGGGATTGGGCTGGTGACCGGTCATGGCGGTGGTGCCGTTGTCGAGGATGACCACCAGGATGTCGTGCTTGTTGAACACGGCGTTGGCCAGGCCGGTCATGCCGGAATGGAAGAAGGTGGAGTCACCGATGAAGGCCACCACCGGCTTGCCGGAAGCCCGGGCAAAACCGCTGCCGGCGGACACGGAGGAGCCCATGCAGACCAGGAAGTCGGCCATGCGCAGGGGCGGCAGCATGCCCAGGGTGTAGCAGCCGATGTCGCTGGAATAGTAGGCGTCGTCGCCAAAGGTGTGGCGGACGGCGTAGTAGACGGCGCGGTGGGAGCAGCCGGCGCAAAGGTTCGGCGGACGCACGGGCAGCTCGCGGACCACGGGCGAAGAAGCCTTGACCGGGCAGGGGCAGTCCAGATAATCGGCCACGCGGCGCAGGACCAGGGTGGTGGAGTATTCGCCCAGCACGGTGAGGGTCTCGTCCTTGCCTTCGATGCGGGCCTTGCAGCCGCACTTCTGGGCCAGGGCGCGCACGCTGCCTTCCAGCAGAGACTCGCCTTCTTCCAGCACCAGCACGCGGTCGCAGGACTGCAGGAAGGCTTCGATACGGCCTTCGGGCAGGGGCCAGGTCATGCCCAGCTCGAGCACGCGCACGCGCTCTTCCCAGCCGCCGGAGGCCAGGGCGTCGGCCAGATAGTTGCGGGCCACACCGCTGGCGATGATGCCCAGACGGCAGCCTTCGGGGCCGTATTCACGGCTGAAGCGGCTGGACTCGGCAAAGGCGCGGGCCTTTTCCATGATCTCCAGCAGGGAGCGGTGACGGCCACGGGCCACGGCGGGCACGGGCACGAAGCGGCCGGGATTGCGCTGGAAGTCCACGATGGGCGCGGGGCCCGCCGGCAGATCGTCGAATTCCACATTGCCGCGCATATGGCTGACGCGGGTGGTGGTACGCAGCAGCACGGGCTGCTGGAGCTCGCGGGCCAGGCGGAAGGCCTCGCGGGTCATGTCCTTGGCTTCCTGGGCGGACACAGGCTCGAAACAGGGCAGGGAGGCAAAGCGCGCATAGTAGCGGTTGTCCTGCTCGTTCTGGCTGGAGTGGCAGCCGGGGTCATCGGCGGAGAGCACCACCAGACCGCCGGGCAGGCCGGTGTAGACCGAGGTGAACAGCGGGTCGGCCGCCACGTTGAGGCCCACGTGCTTCATGGTCACCAGGGCCTGGGCACCGCCCAGGGCCGCACCGGCGGCCACTTCGAAGGCGACCTTTTCGTTGACCGCGTACTCGATCTTGTAGCGGCCCTCGCCCCCCAGTTTGTAAAAGGTATCCGGCACTTCGGAAGAAGGCGTGCCAGGATAGCAGGTGACCATGTTCACGCCGGCTTCAAGCGCGCCGCGTACGATGGCTTCATTGCCCAGCAAAACGTGGCGCTCGCCACGCGCCCCGTGCAGCAGAGGATGTTTGCTCATGTGTCCTCCCGGCCCGTGCGCGTCGGCAGAGGGGCCGCCAACGTTCTTACTACTTGTTCTCCGCGCCGTCCTTCACGGGCGCGGTCTTGCCACCGCCCAGCGCTTCCGCGCGCGAGCGGTAAAACTCACCGTCCAGACCAGGCTGCGAGGCGGCCAGGGCTTCATAGGCGGCAACGGCCACATCGGTCTTGCCCGCCGCTTCGGCGGCTTCGCCCAGCAGCATGCGCAGGGTGGCACGGCCGTCCTCGGTGGCGCGGCTCTCCAGGCCCTGCAGCAGGGTCACGGCATCAGCGGGACGATCCAGCTTGATCAGCGCGCCGGCCTGGCCCAGAGCGGCCATCAGGCCCATGGCACCGTCGGCGTCCAGCTTGGCCGCCGTGGCATAGGCCTGTTCGGCACGGCTGTAATCCTGATCCTGCATGGCGAACTCGGCCTGCATCAGATAGATGCTGTAACGCATGTTCTCGGGAGCTTTGGCTGCCAGGTCGTCCAGCGCCTTGAGGCGATCCCCGCCCTTCATGGTGATGCCGATACGCGCCAGTTCGGTCTGGGCCTCGGCCTGCAGGCCGCCCTGATGCCAGCGCCACACGGCGGTGCCTACCAGGGCCACCAGAAGGACGACCACCACGCCCACGATCAGCCCGCTGTTGCGCACGATGAACTGCAGCAGCGGTGCGCTTTCCGCGCTCACCTCAGCCTTGAGGTCATTGAGCAGGGTAGGAGATTCAGGGGTATTCTGAGGTCTGACAGGATTCATTTCTTTCAGTGCTCCTTGCAAAAGCTTCGCCCGCGGTCGCCGGAGCTGTCACGGTGCGGTCTATTTATGTAGGATAGGGAGCGGCCTTCTGTCAAAGAAAAACCCCTGCCGGCAGTAGGGAATCCCGAAGCCGGACGCTCCTCTTCCCGGGAGGGCGTCGGCCGGAAACCGGAGGCATATCCGCCTTCCGCACCGACGCCTTTTCCCCCCAAAAAAGAAGGATATCCGGGCGTACAGCGGCATCCCGTACAGGGGGCCGTCCCCTTGCCCTCGCTCCTGCGGCAGCGTATAGAGAGACGAGCCAACCCAAGGAGCCCGTATGACTTTGGCACAAGAAATGACCCTGCTCGGCCAAAAGGCCAAGGAAGCCGCCCGCCTGCTGGCCAAGGCCAGCCCCGCGGCCAAGAACGCCGCCCTCACCCGTCTGGCCGCCCTGCTCGAAGAGCGGGAAGCCGAGCTGCGCACCGCCAACGCGCAGGATCTGGACGCGGCCCGCGCCCGGGGCCTGGACGCCCCCCGCATGGACCGCCTGACCCTGCATCCCGCCGTACTGGCCGACATGCGCGCCGCCTGCCTGCATGTGGCCGGTCTGCCCGACCCCGTAGGCGCCATGGACAGCCAGTGGCAGCGCCCCAACGGCCTGCTGGTGGGCCGCATGCGCGTGCCGCTGGGCGTCATCGCCATGATCTACGAGGCCCGCCCCAACGTGACCATCGACGCGGCCATCCTCTGCCTGAAGGCGGGCAATGCCGTGATCCTGCGCGGCGGCAGCGAGGCCCTGCACTCCAACACCGCTCTGGCCGCCCTGCTGCGCCAGGCCCTGGAAGAAGCCGGTCTGCCCGCCGATGCGGCCCAGCTGGTGACGACCACGGATCACGCCGCGGTCACCGAGCTGTGCAAGCTCGACCAGTATATCGACGTCATGATCCCGCGCGGTGGCGAAGGTCTGGTGCGTGCCGTGACCGAAGCCGCCACCATGCCGGTGCTCAAGCATTACAAGGGCGTCTGCCATGCCTTCGTGGACGCGGACGCGGACCTGGACAAGGCCCTGGACGTCGTTTTCAACGGCAAGGTGCAGCGTCCCGGCGTCTGCAACGCCCTGGAATGCCTGCTGGTGCACAAGGACTGCGCCGCGGCCTTCCTGCCCCGAGTGGGCCGGCGTCTGGGCGAGGCCGGTGTGGAGTTCCGCGCCTGCCCCGCTTCCCTGCCGCTGCTGGGCCCCACGGCCAAGGCCCAGAGCCCCGACGATCTGGGACAGGAATTCCACGCCCTGATCCTGGCCGTCCGCGTGGTGGACGACATGGATGCGGCCCTGGCACACATCGCCCGCTACGGTTCCAACCACACGGAGATCATCTGCACCAACGATCACGAGCACGCCATGCGCTTTTTGCGTGAGGCCGATGCCTCCATGGTGGCGGTCAATGCCTCCACCCGCTTCAACGATGGCGGCCAGCTGGGCCTTGGTGCGGAGATCGGCATCTCCACCTCCAAGCTCCATGCCTATGGCCCCATGGGCGTGCAGGAACTGACCACCACCAAGTTCGTGGTCTTCGGTCAGGGGCAGGTGCGGCAATAGACATGGACGGGAAGCGCGCAGCGGGCCGGGCCCTGTTCGGCGGCAGTTTCAACCCGCCGCATGTGGGGCATCTGCGTCTGGCCATCGAAATGGCGGAGACCTTGCGCCCCCTGGCCGACAGCGTGGAGCTGATGCCCTGCGCCGCACCGCCGCACAAGGTGGTGAGCGGCCTGCTGCCCTTCGACCTGCGCGCCGCCATGGTGGAAGCCTGTCTGGACGGCCTGCCCGGCCTTTCGTGCAATCGCATGGAAGCCGGACGTCCCGGTCTTTCCTATACCTGGGATACGTTGCAGGCCTGTCGTGAAGAAACACCGGAACGGCCCCTGTTCTTCATCCTCGGCAACCCGGACTATGCCCTGCTGCCCCACTGGCACCGGGGGCTGGAACTGCCCGAGCTCTGCCAGCTGGTGGTGGTGCCGCGCGGTGAGGGCTCGGAAAAGAACTTTCTTGCCGCCACGGAAAGCATGTGGCCCGGTGCCCGGCCGTGCGAGCCTGTCCTGCCCGGGAGCCGCCGCATGCGCCTGCCCGGCGGCGGGCAGGTCCACTTCGTGCCCCTGCCGTGGATCTCGGTCAGTGCCTCGCGCATCCGCCACCGCTGGCTGCACGGCCTGAACGTGGATTTTCTGGTGCCCAAGCCCGTGCTGGAGCTGCTGGATGTCCACAGGGAGACCGTGCTTGCGCACTGGCTGCCCGAGACCAGGACGGATGAGGCCTGATGCCGCCCGGGACGGCAAGAAAACTTATTGCTTTTTTCGCCGAAACAGACTAAATAATGTCTTCGGCCTTGCTGTGCATGCACAGCTCCAAAGAGCGGAGAGGTAGCGAAGTTGGCCGTAACGCGCTCGACTCGAAATCGAGTTATCGGTTAATAGCCGGTACGTGGGTTCGAATCCCACCCTCTCCGCCAGAAAAGCGACCTATACGATCCCGCCAAGTACCTAAGTGCTTGGCGGGATTTGTTTTTTTACTTCCTATAGTCCCATCGATTCCTATCCGTACCTTGTCGATTTCAGCGCACGGGTGGTACAGCGGGTGGTACAGGCCTCGTGTACCACCGTTCCACGCTCGCCTGTACCACCCAATGGAGTCTTTATGAGCGGAATCAACAAGTTGACGGACAGACAAATTAAAAATCTCAAGCCCGGAGCACGGCGGATCAAAATCGGCGACGGTGATAAACTTTGGCTCTTCGTCTCACCTTCGGGCATCAAAGTATGGCGGATGCTCTGGAAAGAAGGGAACACGCAAAAACAGTTCACCATAGGCCCGTATCCTACCATCTCCCTAAAAGAAGCCCGCGAAAAACGCGACGCCGTCAATGGGCTGCTAGTGCAAGGCCTTGACCCCAACGAGCAATATCGTTCTGAACAGGAGCAACAGGACGAGGAGACCAACCTTACCTTCCGCGTTGTCGCTCAAGAGTGGTATGAAAAGCGCACGGTCACCCAGACAGAAAGCACCCGCCGCCTCAAGATGCAACGGCTGGAACGACACGTCTTTCCCTCGTTTGGGGACCTTCCCATAAAGCAGCTCAAGCCTCGGGATATTATTCTTGCCCTCCATGCCATCGAAAGTCAGGGACGTCGGGAAATGGCCCGGCGTGTGGGGCAAATCATAGGCCAAATATGCCGCTATGCCAGAGTAGTAGGCTATCTGGAGTACGATATTTCTTCGGGGATCACCGAAGCTCTGGAACCCAAAGGCCCTGTTCAGCACAGGGCCACGATCACGGATCCGAAGAAAATCGGTTACCTTCTTCGAGACATCGACGACTACCCCGGAAGTATCGTCACAAAGTACGCGCTGAAAATCCTCCCCTACGTTTTTGTACGCTCGCAAGAACTACGCCGTGCTCGCTGGGCAGATATAGACTTTCAAAAGCATTTGTGGGTGATTCCCCCTGAGCACATGAAAATGAAGCGGCTGCATGTTGTCCCTCTTGCTAGACAGGTGGAATACCTGCTCAAAGAGCTTCACACATGGACTGGAGGTGGAGAATTCCTCTTCCCCTCCCCTCAATCCAGAGCACGAGTCATCACTGACATGTGCCTGCTCAACGCTTTGCGTCGCGTAGGGTACGGAAAGGAAGAGCTCTGCATCCATGGATTCCGGGCAATGGCAAGTACGCTCCTTAACGAGCAAGGCTTCCGCGCGGATGTCATTGAGGCACAGCTTGCACACAGGGAAAAAAATGCGGTACGTGCGGCATACAACCACGCCCAGTACCTCCCCGAGAGAGCGAAGATGATGCAGTCCTGGGCCGATTACCTGGATGAGCTGCGGACCAGCGCTTGCCACAAACCATCGACAAAATAGGCCCAAGAAACACACCAACCAACTGATAATATACACTATTTATCTCAAAAGGTCGTTCTTCCAGTAAAGGAAAACGGCCTTTTTTTATTTTTTTCTAAACGTTTTTGCGGAGGCCCCCAATATGTTGTTGTCGCTTGGGGGCCGCGCGGTTCGGGAAGAAAAATATTTGCAAAATCTTTCGTTTTTTACTGAACGCCTTCCGAGGAAAGGCCAACCTTTCTTTAGCCGGTTGGGGCGGCGTGCCCCAAGTGGAAAAAATATTTTTCGAATTTGCTGTTTTTTACTGAACGCCTTCCGAGGAGAGGCCAACCTTTCTTTAGCCGGCTGGGGCGATGCCCCCGAAAGAGAAACAGACGCGGAATGTTCTCCATTTTTTCCCCGGGGAAAAGTCTATCCCAACCGACGTTTCGAGGCGATGTAGCTGCCACAGCTCTGCGGAAAACAGGACCATAGCAGCGAAAAGGGCATATCTGCCATCAATCCTTTAACCAAGGAGTATCATTATGATTGAAGTCTCTCCATCCCATCAACTTTTGTCTGCGGCCCAGATCTACAAGATGTTTTCCATCAGTAGAACTACGTTCTATCGCTGGATTGATGAAGGTTTTTTTGAGCCAGGTTTACGCCTTGGCCCGAACTGTGTCCGATGGCGTGCCTCAACAGTAAATGCCTTCATTGAGAAGCGCGAGAAGCAAACACAATTAGAGAGGTACACATGCTAAGTTTAAAGTCTTCGGAATACATAACCGACTATAATGTATCATATATTCAAAAAGTGGAGGCAGATAGTTATGTCGATTAAATATCCAATTTTTCATACAGGAAAGGGTCATCTTATGTTCTTCCATGGCTGGGAGCCCAAGAAAACACAAAATGGCAAGGAGCTGTTTAGTACAACATTCATCTTCCCCAAAGAGGATACTGCAAGCTATGAGCGCTACAAGCAAGCACTTCGTGAAGCCTACGACATCGCAAAGCAGACCCAAGATAGCTCTGACTGGCCTGCTTTTGATAAGATAGTCGGTCCTGTCCGAGACTGTAGGAGTCCAAGATACCCCAATCACTGGGAGTTGTTTGCCAGTAGCAAATTCATGCCCGTGATAGCTGATAGACAAGGTAATCCAATAAAGGACAGGAGCCTTGTTCGGGATGGCAGTGTCGTACAGCTGGTTATGAAACTCTACCCGCAGAACACACATCAGGGTTTTGGCTTCAGCCTGGACTGTGTACGTAAGCTGGAAGATGAGTCTCCGCATAAACTCTCTGCTGAACAGTTGGCTGAGGCGGACCGCTACTTATAAGGCATCAGCAAGCCCTAGTGGCGGAGGTCCGCTCCGCCACTAGGAGCGAGGATTATTCTAATGAAGCAGATTCATATCGACCTTGAAACCTACTGTGACCGAGAGCTTTCCGAATGCGGTGTTTACCGCTATGCCGAAGATCTCTCCTTTGAAATCCTGCTCTTCGCCTACGCCGTTGACGATGGCCCGGTGCATGTCGTCGATTGCGCCAGTGGAGAACAGGTTCCGACGGATGTTCTGGCAGCTCTTACTGATGATACCATACAAAAGTGGGCACACAATGCCGCCTTTGAACGTATCTGCCTCAGCCGTTTTCTGGGCTTGCCGCAAGGCAGATACCTTGATCCGGCGTCCTGGCGGTGCAGTATGGTCTGGGCGCTTACTCTGGGTTTTCCCGCTTCGTTGGAGAACCTTGGGGTAGTACTGGGACTGACCAAGCAAAAACTCCGTGAGGGACGCGAGCTCATCTCTTTCTTCTCCAAGCCATGCAAACCCACCAAGGCGAATGGCCTGCGAGTAAGAAACCTGCCTGCCCATGCTGCTGAAAAGTGGGCACAGTTCAAGGCCTACAATCGTAGGGACGTGGAAGTGGAGATGGATGTTTGTGCCAGGCTGGCCGATTTCCCGGTACCTCAGTTGCTCTGGGAAGAATACGCCATCGATCAGGAAATCAACGACAGAGGCATTGCTGTTGACCGGGCACTGGTTCACAAGGCTCTTGCCCTGGATAAGACCTTTACGGAGGAACTTTTCCACTCTCTCCAGCAGCGCACGGGATTGGCTAACCCGAAATCCCGTCAGCAGATGCTGAAATGGCTGCTGGCACAGGGCTACGAAACGGAAAGTCTGGATAAAAAAGCGGTGGAGTGCCTGAAGAAGAGCGTAACGGATGACGTGCGCGAGGTGCTCAACGACTATGGTCGCATCACCCGCACCTCCATAGGCAAATACGCGGCCATCCAGGAATGCGTATGCGCTGACGGACGTGTTCGCGGCATGTTCCGCTTCTATGGGGCCGCCCGCACAGGACGTTTTGCAGGACAGCTTGTCCAGCTCCAAAACCTTCCGCGCAACAGTATGAGCGATCTCGATACGGCGCGAAATCTCGTTCTTTCCGGCAGCTATGCGCAGGTCAAAGCGCGCTTTCCTGACGTCTCGGGAGCGCTGTCAGAACTGATCCGCACCAATTTTGTGGCTGGAGACGGCAATCAGTTCATCGTTGCCGACTATGCGGCTATCGAAGCCCGCATCATCGCCTGGTACGCCAAAGAGCACTGGCGTCTTGAGGCCTTTGTCCAGGGCAAGGACATCTACTGCGCATCGGCCAGCAAAATGTTCGGCGTCCCTGTCGAGAAGCACGGCCAAAATGCCGAACTCCGTCAGAAAGGCAAGATAGCGGAACTCGCGCTGGGCTATGGCGGTTCCGTTGGTGCTCTCAAGAGCATGGGCGCGCTGGAAATGGGGCTGGAAGAAGAGGAGCTGCAATCCCTTGTCAATGCCTGGCGTGCCGCGAATCCGCGTATCGTAGCCTTCTGGTGGGAGGTGGACAACGCTGTCAGAGAGGCCCTTACCGTGGGGTACAGCGCCTTAGTGCCCTACGGACTGGAAATGCGCCATAGCGGCAAGTGGCTTTTCATCATCCTTCCTTCCGGGCGTCGGCTTGCCTACCCGTATCCTTTGCTGCTGCCTTCAGCTGATGGGCGTGAAAAAATCACCTACGAAGGTGTGGATCCCTACCACCATGCCTGGGGAAGCATCGACTCCTACGGTCCCAAGTTTGTCGAAAACATCGTGCAGGGCACAGCGCGGGACATCCTTTGCCACGCCCTGAAAAATCTTCGCAATCACGGCTACCGCACGGTCGCCCATGTACATGACGAGGTCATCATCGAAGCACCGGCGACCTCATCGGCAGATGCTGTATGTACGCTCATGGCACAGTCACCAGCGTGGGCAGAAGGCCTTCTTCTCCGCGCCGACGGCTATACCACCAACTACTACCGCAAGGACTAGTATGAAGATAGCCATTGCAATCAGCCGTACCGAAGTTACGTGGCAAAACGTTGACTGGTCTGAAGAGGAACTGCTCGCCAAGCTTCGCTCGCCCGTTCGTACTCCCGAAACGCTGAACGCCTTCATGGAGATGTCCAAGTCGCAACAGGGTGAAATCAAGGATAAAGGCGGTTTTGTTGGAGGGCATCTGCGTGATGGCCAAAGACGCAAAGGCGGCGTTCTTTTACGCTCGCTGCTGTCCCTTGACCTGGACTCAGGGCGACCCGATACCCTGGCACGGCTGAAAGGGTTGCCGTACCGCTGCTTTGTGCATACCACGCACAAGCACACGCCGGAAAAACCACGCTTCCGCCTTATCATACCTCTGTCCAGAGAGATCAGCGAAGATGAATATCCGGCTGTGGCCAGAAGGATAGCGGCGGACATAGGCATTGAGCTGTTCGATGACAGCACCTACGAAGCCAACCGAATGATGTTCTGGCCGACAGTGTCCTGCGACGGTGAGTATATTTTTGAAGTCATTGAGGGACAGCCCCTTGACCCTGACACCGTCCTTTCCCGGTATAAAAACTGGCGGAATACGGAGGAATGGCCTGTCTCTTCCCGGCAAGACCCCGTGGTTTTACGACAGGCTGCCAAGGTGGCGGATCCTCTCACAAAAGACGGTGCCGTCGGACTAATATGCCGGGCGTATTATCCTATACAGCTGCTTCTGGAAGAGCATCTCTCGGATATCTACGAGCCCCTCAAAGAGGGGAGCCGATATACCTACACCAAAGGAAGTACCTCGGGAGGCCTGGTCGTCTATGAGGACAAATTTGTCTACAGTCACCATGACTCCGACCCTGCCGCCCACCAACTTCTAAACGCCTTTGACCTCTGGCGCATTCACGCCTTCGGCAAACTGGACGTCGGCACGACTAAAAAGAGCCCCAATTCGCCGTCCTTCAAGGCTATGCTTGAGCACGCTTTACAGGATGAGCGTGTAAAGGCTCAGCGGGATCGGGAATTCATGGAGATAATGAAGGAGGCCGCACTGGCGTGCGGACTGGACGTAGAGGATGACGAAGGAGGGCACTGGCTGGACGAACTTGAGTACGATCCTATTCAAAGGAAGATTTTGCCAGGCCTTAATAACGCCAATACAATTCTGCGGCACGATCCTTTGTTGAAAAACATTGCTTACGATCAGCTCTCGCAAACGACCGTTCTTACCGGTGCTGTGCCTTGGGACAAACAGGGTGAGCGCCTGTGGAGTGACGCGGACGATGATTATCTGCTAAGCTATCTTCACAGGAATTATACCAAGATAAGCAAACAGCACATGCTATCTGCCTTGACAACTTCAGCAATGGACAAAGGCTTCCATCCCATCCGTGACTATTTGAATACATTGCCATTGTGGGACGGAGTTCCCCGTGTAGACACCTTGTTCATTGACTATTTCGGAGAGGAGGATACTCCCTACGTCAGAGCGGTCGCGAGGAAGATCCTGTGTGCGGCAATCAAGCGTGTACTAGAGCCCGGTTGCAAATTTGATACTATGGTTGTTCTTAAAGGCCCCCAAGGAACCGGAAAGAGCACCCTCATCTCAAAGCTGGGGGGCACTTGGTACACGGATAACCTGACGCTAGCGGACACCAGGGACAAAACCGGGGCAGAAAAATTGATGGGCATCTGGATCGTTGAGATCAGCGAGCTTGCCGGACGTAACAAAGCTGAGGAGGAGTCCATCCGCAGCTTTATCACCCGGACGGATGATAAATTTCGTGAAGCCTACGGACGCAGGGTCATATCCCATCCCAGGCAGTGCGTTTTCTTCGCGACGACAAATGCCCAGAACGGCTTCTTACGAGACATAACGGGCAACAGGCGCTACTGGCCCATCAATGCCCCTGGAACAGGTCACAAAAAATCCTGGGATATGACGGATGGCGATGTGCGACAGATATGGGCGGAGGCCAAACACTATTTTCAGGCAGGAGAATCGCTGTGCCTCCCACCCAATTTACAGGAGGAAGCCTGCGCACGCCAGCGGCAGGAACTTGAAACCGACGAGCTGGAGGGCGTGATTCTGGACTATCTTGATACCCAGATCCCCTTGGAATGGTCACAGATGGATCTGCCCCAGCGCCTGAACTTTCTGCAAAACGAAAACAGTAGCCCGGGTACACAAAGGACGGGTGCAGAAAGACGTACGGAGATTTCTCCCATAGAAATTTGGTGTGAATGCTTCAAGAAAAACAAGGCTGACTACAACGGTAAAACGGATGGAAGGCGCATTATAACCGTCCTGCTCAAAAACCATTGGACCCGTGGGAAGAAACGGCGCGTACCTTTCTACGGCCCTCAGAACGTATTCAAGCGCAACGTCTGATGACTACTGCTGACGGAAGGGAGAGGCCAACCGTCTCTCCCTTTCATCTCCTGAGAAGTATCCCGCTATAGGGCTGAGCTCTGGGGCATTTTCACCAGTTGACACACGCCATAGACCTCACGGGTTCCGATGTGCTCCGTCAAATTTTTGTTCGGAACAAAGAAATCTCCAGACAGGCTTGGATATTACGACAATTGTTTCATTGTTCTGCTCCAAGCGAACTGAAACTTTTCCTGTGCATACATATCGTCTATGTAGGTTACTTGCTTCGCTGAAACATATTTTCTTAACTTTTATGGAACATAGGAACAAACAGAAGAAAAGTGGCTCTACATAAGGCTTTTTCTGTGTTCCAAAAGTGTTCCGTTAGTGTCCCTATCACTTGTATGGGAACACAGAACAGGGGGAGATGAAAGGGAGGACATCTAACTCGTTGGAGCATGCGCGACATGTTTTTTCAATTTCCAAAGGCCGCGGCAAGCTCGTTCTATGAAGCAAACAGATTTTCGTGATATTCCTGATGAGCTACGGGAATGGCTCTAGCCTCTTCTTGCCCCGTTCAAGCAAAAAAGAAGTAGCGGCAGCAAACCGCTTGCGCAGCGCACCGTTCTAGCAGGAATCCTCTATAAATGCCGGACAGGATGCCAATGGGCCAGGCTTCCTGCATGCTATGGATCAAAAAGCACTGTCCACGGGCACTTCCAGCGCGGGAACAAATCCGGCGGCATGGCAGAGATCTTTCGCATCCTTCTTGCTGAATATGGGGAAAAAGTCGGCGTAGACGCCCAATGCCAGGCTATGGACGGCACCTTGCTGCAAGCCCCGACGCGCTCTCAAAAAATAAGTGGCTGAGGGCCTCGGACGCAATCCGACGGACAGGGGCCGAAGCGGCGGCAAGATACATCTCCATCTAGATGGTCAGGGGATTCCCCTAGGAGTGGCAGTCACAGGTACCAATATTCATGACAGCCGCCTGATAGAAGCGACGCTGAAAAACTCCCGGGAAATGGGCGTCTAGTTTCTAGGGCTGCCGTACCCCCTCTCTGTCTGGACAAGGACTATGGCTACCTGCAAGTCAGCGAAGAAGTCTATGTAAACGGATTTGCTGGCGTGTATCCTTTGGAGAAAATTATTTTATGCAAATTTTATACCGGACCTTCTCTTAGGCACTTGCAGTCATGCGGGGCTTTTTTTCGTTATCCTGCTGATACATCCATCTCCAGCCCTGAGATAATACACGGATATCTGTCTTCCCAGGAAAAGACTCATAGAAAAATCGGCTTATTATATTGGCTATAGACTCTTTCCAAGTGAGGATGACAGAGGCCAGATCACCTCGTCTGTATACATTTTGCCATTCATCACTTGCCGCTTTCGTATCCGCGCACTATAAAAGACACGGTACAGGTCACAGGATGTGGCCCTCATCATAACGCAGAGTAAGGAGCCACCTTCATGATCTCACGCCGCCCCCGATTTTCCGGGCACCAAACCTTTCCTTTCCGTTATGGCTGGCTGGAAAAAGCTTATCAGCACATCCAAGACGGCAGGCAGTTCTCTGATCCTGATGCCCTTATCCATCTTGGTGTAGGCAAAAATATGGTCGAAAGCATCAGATACTGGTGCGATGTTTTTGGCCTAGCAGATGAACATGGCCTCACATCTTTTGCGACCACCCTACTCGCCCCCCAGACAGGCTGGGACCCTTATTTGGAAGACGATGCATCCCTATGGTTGCTGCACTGGAGGTTGTGCAGCCAGGCCCAGATCATGACGGCCGCCACGCTTTTATTCGGCGAAATGCACAAGCCGGAGTTCGACCGGCAGGAATGGCTGGATCTACTGCGTCAACGCGACAGCCAGAGCTCCGGCAAAGCCACTTCCATACCGACGTTGGAGCGGGATATGGAATGCTGCCTCAAAATGTACGGACCGCTGAAGCTTGCTGGGAAAAAACGTGTCCTGGAGCTCTCCTACGCCTGCCCCTTCCAGGAGTTGGGCCTGCTCTCCCCTCTGGAAGGAAGTTCCTTGTTACGCTTTTCCATTGGCCCCAAAAGTGGCCTGCCCCCGGAAATCATCGGCTTTGCCATTTGGGATTACTTGCGCTCCAGCGGGCGAAGCGGCCTGCGCCTCAGTGAGCTGATGTATACGGATTATGCGCCAGGGCAGGTCTTTATGCTGGACGAGAACAGCCTTGTGGAAGCGGTCATGCACCTGCATCGTTCCCAGCGGTGGGGCCCCTATTTCAACCTTACCACCTCTGAAGGCATCGAGACCGTCCACTGTAGCCTGCCCTACGGGGAAGACCTGTTACGCGCTTACTATACCGACATGGAGTAACCATGCCCGCCCTTTCCGAACTCGTATCCGTTCGCACCCGTTATCGCCGTGCCGTCAATCTGTCCACGGACAGTCATGATGCCCGCGCCCTGGACGACATCCTCGTCACCCCTCTTGTAGCTCACGCTCTAGAACGGTTATTGACCAATCTGGAAAGCCCGCAGGGTGAACGCAGCTTCATGATCTTTGGCCCGTATGGCGCGGGCAAGTCCACCTTTGCCCTGTTCATAAATGCTCTTTTCAGCATGGGCGCACATAAAGAATCACAAGCCTATGCCGCGCTTCGCAAAACATCGCCAGAGCTTGCCGCGCGCTTTCTCCCCCTCTGCGCGACGAAGCGTCCCTGGTTTTGCGTTCCTTTGACAGCCCGGCGCAGCCCCATCGGCCAAATCATCCTAGAAGGCTTGCAGGAGGCGTTGGGACAATTGCCGGACGATGCTGAACGACAGGCCGTCTCCCGGCGTCTGGAAACAAGCCTGCGGCATGCGGGCTGGCGTGACAGCGCCGCAGTCCTAGATCTGGTGGAGGCTGTCCGCAAGCTGGCGCTAGCCCGTGAGCGCAGCGGTTTTCTGCTCATCGTGGACGAAGCCGGGAAAAGTCTAGAATACGCATTGCAGGACAAGGCCGGTGGTGATGTCTATCTGTTCCAGATGCTGGCGGAGCATGCCAAACGGGTCCCGGATGCCCCTATGCTGTTCCTGACGGTCCAGCATCAGCACTTCGATGGCTATACGGAACTGAGCAATACCATCCTGCGCCATGAGTGGGCCAAGGTACAGGACCGTTTTGAACCCTTGTCGTTCAATGAACAGCTGGCTTCCGGTCTGAATACGCTGGGCCAGATATTGCAATATCCCCACCCCCTGCCCAATCCGCTGCTGGCTACCATCTTGCTGGAAGCACAGGCATTGCTTGAAGCCGGGGTGGAACTGCCCGCGGGCATGACGGCAGCGGAGTTTACCCAGATCTGCCAGCGGGCCTGGCCGTTGCACCCCTCAGTCATACTGGTTCTGCCGCTGCTGTTTCGCCGCCTGGCCCAAAACGAACGTTCGCTGTTCTCATATCTGGCCAGCCAGGAACCTCACGGTTTTCAGGAGCACTGCCGCCGAAATCTGGAGACGGATAACGGCTTCGTCCGCCTGCACGATATCGCCGACTACCTGCTGACCAACATGACCGCCACCCTGGTGCAACGTCCCGCTGCCCGCATCCTGCTGGAGACGCTCGAAAACGGCGATAACGAACTGACGCCTCTCCAATCGCAGACCCTGCGGACAGTAGGGTTACTGAATGTCCTGGGCCCCGGCAGCCCCATTAAAGCCACGCAACGTATCCTTGCGGCCTCCTTGCCACAAAGCAGGGATGTGCCGGAGACGCTCCAGGGTCTACGGCGACGGGAGAAATTGACCTTTCGCCAAATGGATAAGACCTTCCGCTTATGGGAAGGGGGCTCCATCGATATCGAAGTCCTGCTCCAGAAAGCCCGCAAGCAATTGCGCTGTGAAGGTCCGGCCTTTCTTGAACTGGTACGGGAACACGTCCCCACACGACCTCTCGTGGCCCGCAAGCATTGCTTGCAAAGCGGCGCTTATCGTTTCTTCGATCTAGAATACGCCCTTTCCGCCACGGACTTCGTCCCCCCCAAAAAAGGGCGGACATCCTGTGAGGCAGGGCGGATACTGATCCTCCTGCCCATGAATGACCAAGAACAGTTGGAAAAAGAAGCCCTGCAAGCGACCCTGCAGGAGCCTTCCCTTGTGGTGGCCATCCCCTACCAGCTCGACATGCTGCGCCAGCCGGCCATAGAACTGGCCTGTTTACGCTGGGTGGCCAAACAAACCCCCGCTTTACGCGGGGACCGACGCGCATTACGGGAATACAGTCTCTTGCTGACGGATTGCGAGCGTCGTATCCGGCAAAATGCCGATCTGCTCCTGGACCCGCGCCCTGCTCCCCGGGGCAATGCATGCCGCTGGTTCTGGCAAGGCAGCCAACAGCCTGTGCGGCATCCGGCCGATGTTACCCGCCTACTGTCACAGGTCTGTGACAGTCAGTACCCCTGCGCCCCACGGATCAGGAACGAGCTGGTGGCCCGCCCCGCGCTGTCCTCGGCCGGTACGGCGGCCCGCAACATCCTGCTCAAGCGCATGCTGACCCATGCGGCACAGGAAAATCTTGGGATCGATGGTTTCCCGCCGGAGCGCAGCATGTATGAATCTGTCCTGCGCGGAACTGGCCTACATCGGCCTGCAGAAGATGGTCTATGGACACTGTGTGAGCCTGCCGAGGGGAGTAATCTGTACGCAGTCTGGCAGGCGCTAGAACACGAGATCTATGCTACGCCCGGGGAATGCATCCCCCTGCCCCGTATCTTTCAAAAGCTCGCCTCTCCGCCCTATGGAGTCCCGGAAGGCTTGCTGCCCATCCTATTGCTGGCCTTTTATCTTTGCCGCACCTCGGAGTTGTTCCTGTACCGCGAGGGTTCGTTCCTGACACATCTGGATGAGGCCGGTGTGGAACTCATGCAGCGCCGCCCGGACCTGTTCGGCATTTCCGGTGTCCGGCTAGAGGGGGAACGGCGTGCCCTCGTGGTCCGCTATGCCGCTGGTCTGCATGTAGCGGCAACAGTCCCTGCCGTGGTCTCCCGCCTATACGCGGCCATCCGGCAGTTGCCCCCTCTCACCCAGCAAACGAGCAAGCTTAATCCTAGGCGCGGCAAGGCCTTGCGGGATCGATTCCGCACCGCTCGTTCACCGGAACGGCTCCTCTTTGAGGAATTACCGGAAGCTTTCGGTCTGCCTTCCCTGCTGGCAGGAGGGGAGGAAAGGCAAGAAGCAGCCGCTTTTGCCGCCGCCATGCGTGAAAGCATGGGAGAGCTCATGGACTTCGCACCTCGGACACGGGCCCGGTGCCGAGATGTCTTCTTACATGCCTGCGGCCTCCCCTCCGGCGATTCCGGCTGGCATGGCTTTGTGGAACGGGCCGAATTCCTGGCCAGACGGATACGCCGTGGCGCCATCACCCCTGTGCTGGAGCGGGCCAGCCGAGCGGAAAGCAATGAAGATCATCGCCTGGAAGGCGTCCTAGGCATCGTATACGGGCGTGCATTCGAGCGCTGGAACGATACAGACGTGGTGGCCTTCGTGGATGCGGCCCAGGGGATGGGAGAACAGTTCCGGCGTGCCTGGGAAGATTACGGCTCGGCCTTTTTGAACAGTGAAGAACAGAAACACAAAGAACGGATCCGTGCGCAACTGGCCGCAAAACTTGCGGAGATCCAGGCTGACACGTCACCTCGTGTCATGGCTGAAGCCTTGCGGGAGCTGCTGCGGGATGTGGAAAGCGATCATATCAGGGAGAGCAAGGAATGAGCTGGCAGGAATGGGCACAAAAAACAGACAGACGGCATATCCTTGCCCTTTCGGGCGGCAAAGACAGTTCCGCTTTGGCCGTTTACCTTCGGGATAAAGTACCGAATCTCGAATATGTATTTTGTGACACCAAGAAAGAATTAGATGAAACCTATAAATATATAGACAAGTTAGAATCCTTTCTCCGCATAAAAGTACATTATTTGCACTATGAAGAAAGACAGGGATTTGATGATATATTACGCATGAAGCGAGGATTTCTTCCATCAGCAAATTCACGATGGTGTACGGAGTATCTTAAGCTCAAACCATATGAAAAGTTCATCGGGGACGATCCTGTGGTCAGTTACGTAGGTATACGGGCCGATGAGCCGCACCGCCAAGGGTATATTTCCGGCAAAAATGGGGTCACGACGGTCTTTCCTTTCGCGGAGGATGGCCTGGTGAAGAGCGATATCTACCGCATCCTAGAAGACTGCGGCCTGGGCCTACCCAGTTACTATCAGTGGCGATCCAGGTCCGGCTGCTTTTTCTGTTTCTTCCAGCAGCGGCGCGAATGGGTAGGCTTGCTGGAAAATCATCCGGGATTGTTCGCCCAGGCGGAGGCCTATGAAAAGATCGACCCAGATACCGGCGAGCGATTCACCTGGATGCAGGATATGAGTCTGGCGGAATTACGCCAGCCGGAACGGGTGGCGGCCATCAAGCAGGAATACGAGGCCCGCATGCGACGAGAATCGCAAAAATTCGTGAGCAACCAGCGCTTGGGCGATATGTGGGACGAAGATGTCGAAGGGCAGGATGTGGCTTGCCTGGTGTGTCATATCTAACGACGGAGAAGCCCTGATGCTGTACTTTGACGCCAATGCCACTACCCCCTGCGCACCGGAAGTACAAGAGGCCATGCGTCCTTTCTGGGACGGGACCTTTGCCAATGCATCTAGCCCGCACCGTGCCGGGCGCATGGCCGCGCAAGCCGTAGCCATGGCACGACGGGCCGTAGCCGAATGCCTGGATGCCCGGCCTCAAGAAGTCGTCTTCACCTCTGGGGCGACAGAAAGTACGAACCTGGTTTTCTGGGGCTTGTTGCTGGCCCCCCGTACACGGCGACGCATCGTGGTCAGCAGCATAGAACACAAAGCTGTTTTGGAAAGTGCCGCATTGCTGGAAGAACACGGCTTCCAGGTGATCCGCGTGCCGGTGACCCCGGATGGGGTCGTCGATATGGACATGGCGACACGGGCCATCACGGACGATACGGCTCTTGTCTCCGTACAAGCCGCCAATAACGAGATTGGCACCATACAGCCGGTTCTTCAGCTTGCTCGGCTTGCCCATCAGGCAGGGGCCTTCTTTCATGTGGACGCGGTACAGGCCCTGGGCAAGATGCCTGTTTCCATGCGGGATTGGGAGTGTGACTTCGCCTCTTTCAGCGCCCACAAGATCTATGGCCCCAAGGGGATCGGAGCCCTGTTTGTACGGGGAGGTCCGCAGCGGTGGCCCTGGCCGCGCCCTTTGCGTGGTGGCGGACAGGAAGGTGGTCTACGTCCAGGCACGCTGAACGTACCTGGCATCGTCGGCTTTGGCGCCGCCTGCACGTTGTTACAGCAACGTCCTGCAGAAAACTTAAATAGACTAGCTATCCTGCGAGATTTCCTAGAAAAAAATCTTAAAGACATCTACCAGGAGGATATAATTATCCTTGGTAAGGCCTCTCCACGCTTGTCTAATACACTTACACTGATTATAAAAAATATTCCTGCTGAGTTCATTATCTCAACCATAAGAAATAGTATGATTAGTGCAAGCTCTGCATGCTCGAGTAATTCTAAATCTGCGTCCTATGTCGCAACAGCCTTGGGATTTCAAGAAAATTTAGGTAAAAGCATGCTTAGGATATCACTGCTTGAATCTGTTACATCAGCTGAGATAAAAGGTTTTCTTGACTGCTTTCGCGAAGCAGTCTTGTTGGCAAAAGAAATTGTTTAGGAGGCATTATGTCGGTTTTTAAAGAAAAAATAGATGCTCTTTCCTCAGGAGACTTTAAAAAGCCGCATAAGTATATAGCCTTGCTTTCAATGATTTTCATTTTAAAAAAACAAGAGTTTATAGAAAATAAAATTTTTTTCGATGACACTTTCAAAGAGACCTTTTCTTCAATTTTCCAAAAGGTGGCGAAACAAACAGATCGCAATCGCCCTCATACGCCATTCTTCCATTTGAAGTCATCGGGCCTTGTATCCCTCGTTCCTCAAAAGGGACATGACCTGACAGGAGTGACAACTGTTGGTTCTGCTGGCGAACTCAATCTGTATGTTGCCTATGCAACACTGCACCCCAACCTGTTTGATGCATTAAAAAATCCTTCTCTACAGGATGAAATTATTCATGAAATCAATGAAAATTTACTTCAGTATACACGCTCAACAAATATGACTTCCCCGCAACGTCAAAACAAATATTTTTTAAGATATCTTAATACACTACAGCGTATTCACGGCGGTAATGAAAATGTACTAGCCGAATTTCAGGCCCAAAATCCCCTATTCGCCCGTATCGCTGTGCCCCACCCGCTAGAAAAAGACATCCTGCAAGACCTGCGGGAAGGCAGCCATACCATCATTCTGACAGGGCACGCCGGAGACGGCAAGACTACGCTGGCTTTCGCGGTCTATCGCGCGCTTTGTGGCCTTTCCCCTGATCGTCCACTACCTGAATCAGGACAAAGCCGTATCCATTTTTCCTTCGATGGACACAAGGCCTTGCTCATCAAAGACTTAAGCGAACAGGCGCGCAGCGATCACGGTGAATTGATGCGGGCCCTACTCGATGGCGGTACCCGCAGCCTGCTGGTCTCCAATACCGGCGCATTGCTTGAATTTTTCCTTTCTCAGGAACCTGACAGCTCCCGGCATGTCGAGCTGGAAAACGCCCTTCTTGGTAGCTTGAGTAAGGAACGGGATGACAGTTTCTCCTTCAAAGGCCGACCATTCAAAGTCTATAATCTGGCGCTACGCGACAACCTTCCTCTGGCGGAGGCTGTCCTTGCCAATATGCTCGCTCCTGACCTGTGGGCATCATGCGATGCCTGCCAGCATCGCTCACAATGCCCAATCCATTTCAACCGTACATTGCTTGCGGATGAAAACAGTCCTACCCGGCAGCGCCTGTTCCTTGCCTATCGGCGCCTGCAGGCCTATGGCACGCGCCTGACCATGCGGCAATTGAGCGAGCATCTGGCCTATTGCCTGACAGGTGGTCTGAATGAGCAGGAACTGTGCCGGGCCACCAGCCTTCCCCCCAAAAGCGAGACGCATCACCTCTATAACCTGTTTTTCGGCGGCCCGCAGGCTAAACCGCGCCCCGAGGTAGCCGATATGGCCGCCATCCGGGCCATACAGCAGCAGCATCTAGGGGCTCACCCCCTGCCCTGCGTGGATAAAAAACTGTGGCATGTGCTGCCCGCAGACGCGACAGCATTGGGCATCTTTCCCCAGTCCCTACCTTTCTTCCAGCAACTGACGCGCCTGGGCAGCACGCAAAAAGATCCGTTTGCCAGTGCTGAAGCCCGCTTGCAAGCCCGGCGCCTGCTATATTTTTGCGCCGCTCCCGCTGAGACAGCCCTAGAGGAAGGTTTACAAAAAGAATTCCTCCGCTCGCCCGGTATTTTGCTGCAGGCCGGTCTGTATGCGCAGGCTCAGCTAGACCAAACCACCAGGCGTCATTTGCTGGCCTGCCTGTTCCATGTGCTCCAGGAACACTTTACCGGCATCCACCTGCCCATCGCCACCCGCCAACGCGGCCGGGATACGCTCTACATTACTTTGAACCGCCCGAGCCCCTTGCTGCGGCAAAGCGTGCAGACCGTACTTTGCGCGGTCTCATGGCAGGAAAATTTCGATCTGCGTGTGCAGGAGCGTCCAGACGGCGCTCGTTATCTCTCCCTACAAGGTCGACGCAACCTGCGGGACATCACCCCCCTGGAACTGACCGTCCCCTTCCTGGATTATGTATTGCGTCGCTATGGCGGTGAAGTAGGGGATCTGCCCCGGGGCACCTTCGGCCAGCAGCTGGATACCTTAAAGGCTCAGATCATACACTGCATGCGGGAAGATGACGATCCGCAGAGCATGCGCTTGTTGCGCTATTGCTCTGATTACAGCCTGGTACAGGATGAATACATACTGGACAAGGATATGCTGGAGGTGATCCGTGGAACACACTGATGTTGACTTATATCCGAAGGCAATACTCCTTTCTACCATGGAAGGTGAATGGCTTCAAAATCCGGCATTTCGTTTTTTTGGTAAGCGCCTGATTACTGAACAAAGTTTGCCAGAATTTCTCAATGAATTGCTGCTTATCCTCTTTTCTCCCAAGCGACTTGCTAATGCTCCCCACACGCCCTTTGAAAGTTGCTTCCCCCCACGTAAAATCTTAGATATGCCCGGCGGCCACTGCTTAGAGTATACAGCTTCTGCCCACTTGAATCTCAAACTATTCGCCTTTTTCGGTGCATCTCGCTTGGACGCCCGACACAAGATGCACCGTGAACACTTTGAGTCTCTGCAACACTGGCTCTACAATCGAATACAGACAGAATCAAAGCAAGATACAGCTATTATCATTCGTGATTTAGAGAAACTTTTCCTAGGCCTGCGTTCTGTAGGTGATGGGCGCACATGGTGCGCGCAACAGTTCCTACCACTTTGCAAAGGCTTACTAACGACAGAAACTATTTGGAATGAAAAAGAATCGATACGTAATCCTGTTCAAAATTGGGCAGACTCTTTAGAAACAACTTCAAAATACTGGTCTATCAATAAACATAGATTCATGGCTCGTGGGGGGGATGTCCTCTACTATCAACTCTGCCTTGCCCTAAGCCAGACGAAAGACCGCATCCTTCAGTGGAGCAATGAAGCCGGGCTGGGCCTCAGCCCAGAAGAATGTGATCCCGAAGGACTGCACAAAGATCTAGAACGGGCACTGCAAGGCCTGCTGGGCAAGCGTAGCGGGCTGGATGCCCTGGCCGCCCTTATCAGCGATCTGGAAACAGAGACCGCCGCCCGCACCGATCATGACCGCAGGGGAGAGCGCCGCTATCAGTCTATGGGCTGGTGTTCTGCCGAAAGCTGGCGCGAAGGCTATCTATTCGCTGTGGAATTGCTGCGCATCCTGCATGCCGAGGTGGACATCATGGACCGCCTGATCTTGCTTGAGACCGCCTGCGGGCTGCATATCCTCCGCACGCTCGCCGCCAGAACAGCGGCACTCACCCGGCAGCCCCTGCCCTGGCCCGGCTATTTGCTTCCCATCACCGCACCGGAAGAAAAAAACATCACCCTGCGTGCGGTCTCGCAACATGCCTGTAAGCGCCTGCGTACTATGCAGGAGCGTCTGATACTGGATCAGCTGCCCTACTGTACCTTTGAGCCCAAAAACAAAGGAGACGGCTCTCCGGCCGCGCTGGAGGCCGCCAAAAAGAAATATTTGGGCAACGATGTCTGCCAAAAATATGTGTCCGGGCTTTTTTCCTCCTTGGCCAAAAACTACTTGGGCCTGATCGTCCCCCGTACCGGCAGCGGGGAACGCTTTGTCCTGTCGGAACGTATCTTGCGTCTCCTAGTCCTGACCCTAGTCCCTGCTCAAGGCCATTTGAGCCTGGACAGATTCAAAGCCCGGGCACGGGCCTGGCATGGTTTCGTCTTCGACGCGGAAGGTTTCGAGGACACACAGCGCTGGTTGACCGGCCGGACGGCCATTTTCCCCACGCGATGCGATGCCTGGCTGCGCGATGTGCTGGAAGACGGGAACTTCCTTATCCACCTCTCCGATGCCTGCTCCCTTGTCCATAACCCCATCGCTGAACGCCAGGAGGCCTAAATGCGTTTGTTCAGCCAATCCATCACTGCCGCCGTAGAAACGATGCTGCTAGCCAACGGACAGGGGCGCACCCTTGTGACGCTGCCTAGCTATGATGGGCCCTTCATGCTGGCCATTGCCCAGCGACTAGTGGCAGTGGCCAAAGCGCATCAGGCCCGGCTGGAGCTGAAGATCGCTTTCAAGACCCTGCAACAGTGGCGGCAGGAAGATGTCCAGATCGCCCGGGACAATGGCTGGGAAGATACCCGGGGCAACCTGACATACTATCGCAATACCCTAAACGAACAGGAAAAAACGCTTGTTGTCCTGTGCGGGGCGGATAAAGTCACGGATACGGCGGGGCTGGAAGATTTCACATTCTGTGATGAGACCTTCATCTGGGCACGGCAGGGCAATGCCCTGTTCACGGACTGGCTCCGTATGCGTTTCGAGGCCGCCGGGCTCACGCTCCCGACGGACAGCGGCATGCCTAGGGTCTACGATCTGCTCAAGACCCTGCGCCTGTTACCGAGCGGAGGCTTATTGCAGATCAGCCACTGGCTGGATGCCATGACAATGGACGACCTGCACAGCGGTACGGACCTGCTGCAGCATATGCTGGTCCGGCTGGATGTTTTTGGCCTGCCCAACTGCCGGGGCTTCGCCGGGCACAGATGTCGCCATAAGACGTTCACGCAATATGCCAAAGCGGCCCAGGCGTTTTTTGACTATACCTCGTTCATCAAATTCCAGGATCGCAACAAGGGCCTTACCGCTGTCGACAGCGCCCTTGCCCAGCTGGAGCAAGATGCCCCATCCGTGCGCGTCTTGAGCGACCATCCTGACGAGATCTGCCCCTCCTATACGTCTGGCAAAGATTTTCTCGACGGACTACGCCGATATATCGACACGGAAGATGCTGAGGAGCGGGAGAAACTCTACGCCTGTGACTTCGTGACCTTGCATGATGTCGTACTGCGTTGCCGCTCCCCGCGTGCCCCCAAAAGCAAGGAAAGTCCCAAAAAACTGTATGGTCCGCTCCTGGACAGCCTGCTCACCGCCCTGTGGGAGACTCTAGAGCAAGGACGTAAAAAAAATAAGGAACTGGACTTCACACCGCCCCTCTGCCTTCGTCTGCGGGGCGAGAACTATTGGTTCACCAATGAAAGTGAGGGGAGCGGCCGTGCCCTTACGAGCGAACTTTGCCAGTATGCCAAGGAGCAACTGGGCCATTTGCTGAGCGGCGTAGACAGCTTGCTGACAAATTATTTGCGCGATGAAAACGGCCTTTGCGTCTACAGCGATCTGATGCCGGTCAATGACCCCAAGGTCACACGCAAGGCCCCCTTCTTCAGTTTTAGCGTGGAAGTGGCGGAAAGCCCTGACGGCCCCACACTGTTCCATGCTCCGTATGAATGGATCATTCCCGAAAAACATGGGGATCGCCTAGACGCGGAACTGATTCGCCGTGCGGATGTCTTGCTTTCGGAAAGCGTCCCCTTTTTGCCCGTTTTCCATTTACCGTATTATGACGAGCTCCTGAATGCCCCCGATGGCGACGATACTCGTGAGATCCTGCGCCACTGCCTGCGGGAGAGCGCTGACGTCTCGTTTGCCGACAATCTGCTAGATAATGGCCGGAATACGGCGAAGGACCCGTTATCCCGTTATTTGTCCCGGTTGGCCAGCGCCTATGCGGCATTTATCCATGATGCTGCCCAGCACAGTCTGCTCCATGCCCTCTTCCAGCAGGATGCTAGCGGCAACAGCTCCTGGCGGGCTCTCAAACAAGCCTATGAAAGCGCCCTGCGGGCAGGCAAGGAGCTGGCCCAACAGGAAGAGTCCATCCTGTCCCCTCTGCTCATGCGCGCATTCCTGCTCACCAACCAGCCCCTGCCGGAACAGGGCGACAACTGGCGTCTTTCCGGCTACGAAGATTCCGCCATCGTCACGGTGCTGCATCCGGCCCTGCTGGAACAGATCCATGCCCGTGTCATCTTCCTGTGCGCCGGGTTCCGGCACATCTATCGACAAGCACTCGGCACGAAGCAGGGATTCGCGTCCAGGATACTGCAGCGCTACTTGCGCATGGCCCGCCCTCATGCCCCCCTGTGCACCCTGCTGCGGACCCCGGGACAGAACCTGACCAGTGAAGTACGGGGAGACGACCATATCCATAAGATCGGTCATGTGGAACACCCCAGAACCGCTACGCTTTCGACCCGCCTGCACAGCGATGGGGACCGCTTCCAAGAAAAGCTGAGGGATAGCGACCTGTACGCGGAGAGTGATGAATCTATCCTGCTGGATGGCCTGCTGAGACAATATCACAAGTTGCGTCCCCATGCCGCGGATGGCATCAGTCTGGCTATTTTCCGCAATACATCTATACAGCCCATCATCGCCGGTCTACACAGCTTTCTGTGCCATCTGGCTGCAGATATGGAGCATGGACTCACCAAACGAACTACTCCCTATGATGTACGACTGATCTTTTTCAGCAAAAGCAACGATGCCGCTGATCTTCGGGTCTGGCTCACCCAATGGCAAAGCCGCTGGGAGGCCGCCCGCCATGAAGAAAGCCAGACCGCCAGTGCCTGTTACCGCTACTGCCATCTTACGGTCGCGCATCAGCTGGTGCGCAATAGCCGCGAGATGGAAGACCTTGTACGGCCACACCGTCTGGATGTGGACATCGCCCTCTTGTACGGCTTGCTCGATACCAGCAAGACCTCGTGCTCCTTCAAAGAGATCGCTCCCTTCGATGTCACGGGTGCGGAATTGAAGTTCCCCATCCTGGAGAAAAAATACTGTGTCTCACGCAGTGAGAGCCAAGACCTTTCCCGATCCCGTGTCATCAGCCTGCGCCAATTCCCCATAGCGACGCTCCATACGGAGCTGTTGGCCGCCCTGCGCCAAACACCGCCTTCGGAATCTTCACTGGTCATCAGCAGCGGCAGCTTCCATGACTGGAAAAATACCATAGCTCTTTTGCATGACGCCGCAGAGTGGGTCATCTGCATCGATCCCGCCATGGATGAGGCCTTGATCCGAGATTCTGCCACCAACAAAGTCCGGGACATCATCGCCTTCGGCTCCGGTGTAGGCAGCCACGGTGAAGCCAATTACACCATCTCATCCGAACAGTTGAGCTGTCAGGACCTGTATGCCCATATCAGCCAACGGCTGGCCAGCCTCTATGGTGACAATGCTCCCAATCCCGCTACCTGCCGTGCCATGGCTGAAAATCTGTTGCATGCGGAAAAGCTGGCGGGCATGGGATTGATTCGGGCGGCAAGCCTGCAGGACAACCATATCCACGATTTCCTGGCCTACTCACTGACTCGGCGCCTGCTGCAGGCCCCTGATGCACTTTGTGACACCATGATATCACTGGATGCCTACCTTCATTGGTTCCCATCGCGTGATACATACCACCCTGACCTGCTGTGGATCACAGGAGAAGACCGGGATGGCTGCCTGCACCTGCATGCTCGATTGGTGGAGTGCAAATTGGCGCATGCCGACGATAATCTCGTTTGGCATGCTCATAAGCAGTTACGCGATGGCCTGACGCTGCTGGAGCCATTGTTCCGTCCACGGGCCGATGAAATGGATGACGCGCGCCCTGATCGCCGCTATTGGTGGCATCAGCTGCACCGGGTCATCACCAGCAGCATGTATGCGGAACAGGGCGCCGAGGCCAGACGCGTCGCCTCCCTGCTGGAACAGTTGGTCGAAGGGCAATTCTCCATTGAATGGGAAGCGTTGTTGCTGACGTACTGGACCGATGATGACGGCAAGGAACCCCGCTGGACCGATAGCTGGGACATCGACGGTATCCCTGCCCATCAATGCGTCATCGGCTGTCCTGTACAGATCCGGCTGGCTTTGCAGGACATATCAGCGCAGCTCTGGGAAGAGATGCAACAGCAAGAGCCATGCCCGGAACAGGAAGATCGCTATGCTGAAGATATTGCCGACAGCCCGGAGGCTCCGATAACGGAGACTAGCGACTTCGATGAAGATGGCATCTCCGACGAAGATGACGATGAGCTGTCCGACTGGGAACGCACGTATCTCTCTCCGGAAGTGCTGGATCCTCGCAGTGTGGCCGCACCGGGAAACGGGGAACCCCCTAGACAAGAGGAGAAGAACGACCATTCCACGGAACAATCGCAGCAAGAAAGCACGGCATCTGCATCTGTGACGGATGCCCCTGTTCAGGATACGGCTGATGGCGCTCTCGGGGCATCTTTCCCGCACCAAAAGAGGGATGACTTTTCCGCCGCATCCCCGGGAGCTCACGATACCGTAACGCCCCCACGAGAAGCTCCGCTGCCCGGAGCGATCCCTGAGCAGATTCTGCTCGGCACCAACAAAAGCGGTCAACCCGTGTACTGGCGCTTTAAAGATGCCGTCAACAGGCACCTCATCATCTTCGGCAGTTCCGGCAACGGAAAGACCTATGCCATCCAATGTCTGCTGGCCGAACTGGCTCGCCAGTCCCTCAACACCATGGTGCTCGACTACAGCCAGAGTTTTAGCCCCTCGGAGATCCTACCTCCAGTCGCACCGTATTTCCCGGAATCCGAGCAGCATATCGTCGTGGCAAAACCTCTTCCGATCAATCCGTTGACCCGGCAAAAGATCATACAATTGCACACGGATGAACCGGCATACCTCGTAGCCGGCAGAATCACGGATATTTTCAAAAAAATTTTTTCCCTTGGCACACAGCAGGTCAATATCCTGCAAGATGCCATTATCGAATGCCTGGAACAAAATCCAGCCACAACTTTCCAGGATGTGGAACATATGCTGGATACGTTCCAGGGAGATGACCGATATAACAAGGCGTCACTTGAGTCGCTGCATGCCCATGTCCGCAGCTTCATCAGGACAAACCCTTTTACAGCGCCTCGGGATAACAGCGACTGGCAAAATCTCTATGGTATGGAGCCTGCCTGCAACCATGTGTTTCAGCTGGCCTCCATACCGGATGTTTTAGCAGCGGGGATCATCGAATTCGTACTCTGGGATCTTTTCTTCCATGCCCAGCGCCATGGAAATCCCGCACACCCCAGCCTCATTGTCCTTGACGAAATACAAAACTTGAGTCTGCAAAGCGGCTCACCTGTGGATAAGATCCTGCGTGAGGGACGCAAGTTCGGCATCGGTCTGATCGCGGCGACGCAATCATTCTCTGGTGTCAAACAATCCTTGAGTACGTTGAACCAGGCTGCCTACAAGCTGTACTTCCGTCCTGCCGATAATGAGATGGCGGAATGCGGTAAGCAGCTGCATGATGTGGATCCTTCTTGTTCAGCTTCAGACTGGAAAGTGCACCTGACACGCCTGAAGCGTGGCGAATGCTACATCGTTGGTCCGGCAACAGCACAGGAACGACCTGTGCGTTTTGTCAAGATCGCCAGTATGGAGGAACGGGGCTTTGGCAACTGAACAGAATACACGTCTTGCACGTAATTTTCATCGGACATTCAAGCCGGAACGCAGCTATCTTTCCGCCCTGCTGCGCTATGCCGCTGCCGGAAAAGGTGGCACCCTTATGGATATCAGTCGGCATACCGGCATTCCTACAGGAGCAAGCTCCGGCAAGGTACAACCAACTATAGATTATTGTACGGGTATGGGCCTGCTCCAGCCCCAAAAAACAAATAACACCTACTCGTTCTTGCTGACACCTTTCGGCCGTGCTGTCCTGAATGAAGATCCATTTCTTTCTGAGCCAGTGACGCAATGGTTAGCCCATCTCCAGCTTTGCCATCCCCGCAAAGGCGCGGACCTTTGGTTCCAAATCTTCGTGGAAGGATCAGATACCTTAGGTATGGATTTCAGTCGACAGGCGCTTGAAGAGCATCTGCGCACCGTCTATGCCGCAGAGGGACGTAATCCCATTGGTCCGGTTATCGGTACCTATACGGATGAAGCCGCTCTTAAAGGAGCAGGTGTCCTGACGGAAACCGGGGATCAGGTCCATCGTGCCATCGCGCCCCGTTCCATAGAAAGTCGCCGGGGATATGCCGCATGGCTGGCCCAATTGCTGGTAGATCTCTTTCCTGAAGCCCGTAATATTCCCGTCACCGAATGGGAACGTGCCTGCGGCTGGAAAAGAGCCACAGGGTGGCATCCCTCCATCGCTGCAGATATGCTGGCAGATGCGGAACATTTGGGTGTCTTGACCGTCGACAGGCACATGCAGCCCTGGCTCATCGATCTTCGCATTCCCCCTGATGAAGTTTGGCTCACTATCTTTGACGATATGCTCTAATACGAGGTTTTCCTATGAACAGCCGCCTTAGTGATATCATCCGGTTCCGTGACGATAAACTCTTTCAAGGGGCCGTAGACATTTCTTGGTTTTCACGGGATCGTGAACGGTCTCAAGCTGCTGCCGCATCTTTTGTTTTCCATGGCCCGCGTTATCACGGCGTTCGGCAGCAGGAAGGATATCAAGAGCACAAGCTGACGGATACCGCTTCCTTTGCTTACAGCATCCTCTCCCAATCCTGTGGCAAAGGGACCCAGCCGTTCAAAATGGCGGTAGCCGGCTACGGCACCGGCAAATCCCATCTTGCCCTAGCCTTGGCAGAGCTGCTGCATGCTCCAGAGTCCGCCACTGGCCAGGCTGTGCTCGAAGGCATCATCGCTGCTGATCAGGAGCTAGGCCAGGAATGTCGCATTTTGCTCAATGAGCAAAATAAGCCCTCGCTCGTCATCACTCTCAACGGTATGAGAGAATTCCCGTTGATGTCCGAGATGATGCAACGAATCATGGAAGTCTTGCATGCGGACGGACACGGAAGCGAACCCATTGAGAACGTGCGCCCCCGTTTTGCCAAGGCTGCCAGCCTGATAGGAAAACTCCATCAGCAGCTCATAGAGGAGATCTGCCAGGAGGCGGGATACTCAAGCCTTGAAAGCCTTGTTTTCGCATTAAAGGAAAAACAGGATGAAGTTGCCTACAAGGCCGTTGCACAGTACCTTGAAAAAGAGGGACTTTCTCTAGATGGCAGCCAAAATGGCTCCCTGCCTGAGCTTTTTCAAATCTTGGAAGACAATTATTGCGGTCCCGGAAAGCCATATAAAAATATTGTCATTCTCTTTGATGAGTTTGGAAAATATCTCGAGTTTGCTATCAGCAAACCCTATCTTGCCGGATCGAGCGCCCTCCAGGAACTTTTTGAAGCTGTGCAAGGATGCAGCGATCATGTATGTTTTGTTGGCTTCATCCAGTTTGAATTGAAAGCTTATTTGCAGCGCCTCAATGCGGAATGCCGCAATGAGGCGAAGCGATATATTGACCGCTATGAAAATGCGGAGAAAGTCTATCTTTCTACGAACCTTGAAACTCTTATTGCCAACCTTATAGAGAAGAAAAATACTAATATAGTAAATCAATATACATCTATAGAATCAAACAGTTCTATAGAATCAATACAGTATTATTTGCACCATTTTTTCCCAGCAAGTAGAAATTTTGCCACGTGGAAAGATAAAGACCTCTTTTATCGCGTCATCTTTCAAGGCTGCTGGCCTCTTTCTCCTTTTGCACTCTGGTTCATATATTCCCTGGCAGCAGGAAGCCGTTTTCTGCAAGGAAGATCAGCCCTCTCTTTGCTGAAAGAACTGTTCAACGATCTTATGGACACCTCTGTGAGGGACTTACCTCGCGGAGGTATCGCCGCCACCTCATTGCTGACATCAAGTTTGCGGGAAGAATTGCTCAGTTCTGAAAGGATCGGCAATCAGGGGGCCATCACCAATGCTTTCGAATCCGTTTTGAACCGGCATCGGGACCGGCTCAGCGAAACATCCCTTGCCATCCTCAAGTCTATCGTTATTGCCGCCAAGTTGATCATGAAAGCGGATAGCCGGGATGATGCCGTTCAAGGCCTCAGCTGGCTTAGTGGTTTTTCCCCTGATATTATCCAAAAAGAGTTACACAACCTTCAATTTGAACTCAATTTAATCGAATGGGATGACTCCTTATGCTGCTTCGATATCCTTGGCGATGCCATCCCTAAAACACAATTCATAAATTTTCTGCACCAACGCCGTCTCAATGAATATGATACGCATAGGCAGGAAAAACTTTTCCCTAGCAGTATAGACCATCTTACAGATAAGCTCACCGCGGATATTGAAACAAATTTTGGTGAACTCCATAACATAAAAACACGGGAATGGAGATTCATCCCTAAAAAGACAAATATAAACTTCATTGGGCCTATGCTCAATGATGCATTGGCAACATGGCCAAAGCTTACTGGCCATGATGAGGCAAAAGGAACGCTCATTTTTTGCTATGCAAGCCATGATGTCGCCCTTGAGGATGCCATGAACGCCCTGCGCAAAGAGCTTCGCTCAGCTCTCAAGCAGTACAGTCTTCAATATGCACCTATATTTATTATCCTCCTGCATGATGCCGATAATCAGCTAGGGACGATCCTGGCTGAATACGATATCCTGCAAAATTTGAGCAAATCAGAAAAGGAAAAGTTCGCAAACCTTGTTTCTTCTCATGAAGAATCGCTCCGTAAACACACGGAAAATATTGTCCACAAACTTATCAAACAACGGTACTGGATAACTCCTCTGCGGGATGAGAGCTCACAACGTTTGTCATCCGTTGGGCGCGATCTCTTTGAGCAGCTCTACAAAGAGGCCCTGCCGTTCTCCATGGATGGATTTGCCACAACGCACGGCAACGGTCCTACGACGGCCTATTCCTTTGCCCGGCGTTTGTTTTATAACACGCTTAGTTTCGATGATATACAATCTATGAGTACGGTAGAAAAAAATCGTGCGATTAGTTTGTTCAAGAATGATTGGAACGTATTTTCACCATCTGGATCGATACAAAAAAATCCTGCTCTGCTGCAACGTATTTTCCGTCAGTGGGATGCAGGATGCCGTGAAGGTCTCTCTGTCGCTGAGATTTTCCTTAGCTTGACACAGCCCCCATTTGGCATGAATGAGATGTCGGCCCTATTGCTGCTAGGCGTCTACCTGGCATCTCGATATGACTGTATTCATGTCAATACTGGTGAAAGATCTCTCCTTATGCGGGAATGGGCTGAGACGCTTTTTTCAGGCAACAGAAAAAAAATCACACCTCGCTTCTTTGGTACAGCTAGGCTTTTTCTCAGTGAAGAAAACACGACGAAATGGTCTGAATTTCTTGATGAGTGGGCATCTTGTGTTGCTTATCATGATCTATGCGATTTTCCCCATCGTGGAACTGAGCTTAAGAAGCAATGCCCTATTACAAAAGTTGAAGATATGGAACAATATCTGCAACTACAGATTAAAAGTGAACATGCAGGAAAGGAAATAGAGGCTTTTTCTATTCTTGAAAATAAAGCTGAAGGACAGCTTGAAGAAGCAGAACGCAAAGGTAGAGTCGATCTATATCTCTACAGTACAGCAAATTTTGGCAAACTGCTTTCCATTATCGAAAAAGCTCCTGAATGTTGGCCTCTGGAATATGGCCCTAAATTTGAACAGCGCTTTGGACAGATGCGCCAAAAGCTTTCCAGCATCGTACCCCAATGGTTTGAGACCCTGGCACCTGCTACAGATACCATCGATGCTATAGCTGCCTTTAGAAAAAAAATGGAGGATTATAGAGGAAAACTCCTTGCGATAAACCTTGAGGAAGAAGCCAATAACCTTAAAGAAGTTACCCAAAAAGTATGTCGCACAGTAGAGATTTTGGCGACCTACCGCGCCAAGATGCGTAATGCCGAATCATGGTTAGCAGAAAATAGGCAAACATTTTCCAGCCTTTCTTTTGAGAACATACGCAAATCTCGAGATGTCGCTAAAGATTATGCCAGACATCTGTCTACCATTGCCCGCAACAAACCCCTTGAAGGGCTTTCCGAGCTTCGCGAGAACTTAAGCGAACATCAAAAGGCACTTGAAGCCCACCTCAAAAAGCTGGAACAGCGTATGTCTAGGGCCCTCAATCCAACATTTCAATCTGTGGCTGACATACAAGACCTGCAAACAGAGCTCAGCCAGCTTGAACAAATTTTCAATGGCCAAGATGCTCGCGACCTTTCTGATTTAAAAAACACTCTTACTTGGGTGCTTTCTATCTGGAAGAACCTGCGCGATGATAACTCGCTTGACGCCGAATTGTTGGCAAAGCGCCTTGAGCACTTCCATGATGAGTTGAAAGAACAGATAGAAGAAAAAGAACTAGGCATCGATGGAATCACTATACATAGAATAATTACTGCTGATATCGATACTTGCCGTCAAGAACGCAGTGCCCTCTGGATGGAAAACATTTTCAATAAATGTGGACAAATCTCTGAATTATCTGCAGATCAAGCTACATCACTCTATACATGGCTACAATCAGCTCCTGTATATCTCACAGACAAAGACAGTGAAGTCTTGGCTCAGATCCGTTCACGGATCCATGCACATCTTACACAGCAAAAAATTGACTGGCTATTACAGGAGTTTAAAAAGCTATCAAAAGAACAGCAAATGAATCTCCTTGATCAATTTCGTCTAACTGTTGAGGCATCATATTAGAAAATATACGCAACGCTTGTAGTTCTAGACTCTTTTTACATAACAACGGACCGGGAAATCAGCGATTTTGGACAACATCTTCGCTGAATTTCCCGGTTTATATTTTTACATCCAGCACAAACCTATTCATGTTAGTATTTACTAAGATAATGTCTGGCATGTTTTTGATTTTTAAAAAATGTGGCAAACTCGTTCTATTAAATAAATAGATCTTCGTAATATTCTTAATGCGCTGTAGGAACGTATCGATCCTTTTTTTCTCCGTTCAAACGAAAAATAAGTTGCGGAAGCAAACCTGCGTGCTATGGATAAAAAATCACTGTCCACGAGCACTTCTAGCGCTGGAACCGAGCTGGCGTCATGACAGAAATCTTTCGAATCCTTCTTAACGTTGGAAGAATCCTGCCCGTCGCTAGGTAGTGGAACGGACATTCGCCCGATTTAAGGATTTTCGGAGCCTGCGCACTCGCTACTGTTGCTCCCTCTCAATTTTATGTGGCTCCTCTATCTAGCGCTAGCGTGTATCCTTTGAAAAAATTGCTTTAAGCAAATTTCATACCGGGCATCCTTTTAAAAGAATAGATGATGTTCAGACCGGCTTTCTAGGCATCCTTGTAGTTGAGGCTGTTGCCTTCATACCCACCGGCTTTCACTCCAGACGCTCTTGTTTAGCCACAGATGGATGTAACCTAGCTCGCAAATGAACTTCAGGTTGTCGTACAGCTGGTAGATGGAGTCGAAATTGACCTCGGTATCGGTATCAGCCGTGGGCATATAGGTGCCAAAGCTATTGAGAATATGTTTGAAAACTTCAGTGCTTATAATTACAAGAAGGCATGTAGATAAAAAAGGACTGCGTGCAGTAGAAAAACTCGTGAAGATTGTCAAACAATACCCCAGTAATCTGACGAACAAAGAATGGGAGCATTTCCGGTCCCTGATTCTAGAGGAAGCCGGAAATGCGTTCGCTACTCGTACGATTTAGATGTTCATGGAGACAATGTCGAAGATTTTCTATGTGATTATTTCTCAGGGTAAGCCATTCTTTCCACTATAACCTTACGCATCTCCTTCAACAGCCTGCCGCAGTCGCGATAAAATCGTCCCCGCTCCTTTGCGGCTGCCATTTCCTGCCGCCTATACATCCCGTGCTTGAAACTATTCCGATTCCCGTACGGCGCACCGCCTTTGGGCGTTGATTCAGCCATTTTTATTTCCCCCCTGGACGACATCTCCAACAATGGCCTGATCGGCGTAGACGTGTGTGACCTGGATGTTCTGCCTTCCGGCGTTGCGGTAGCGTCGAAGTACCTCAAACTGTTGCAGGTACAGACGCATCATCTTGGCTGCTATAGCCGAAAGCCGTTCCTTGTCTTCCGCAAACACAGCCGTGTCACTGCTGCTCAAGGCATTCACTGCGTACTCATTGGCAAGACACATCTGCACCACAAGCATGCGCTCAAGACTGTTGTTTGGCCTAATCTCCCGGATGGCGGCAATGCAGGCATTGAACAGCAAATCCGAACGTTTTCCTTTGGCTGTTCGTGACAAGCAATGAAGCAAATACGTCGCCGCAGGCTCGTCTTTCACCCCGAATGCGGCCATGAGTCGCTCTTTCCATTGCGCCGGGCACTCGCCAGTGTGCAGCACCGGCGCAATGCCATTCTCTGTTTTCTGGACGAAAACAGACTCGCTCGTGCAGGTTGCCTGAGTCATCGCACCGACTCGTTCAGCGTATTTGCCAGGTAATCAGGATCATTAAAAATGGCATACAAAGCCTTGTCATCAAGCTTGAGCAGCATCTCCGTCACTCTTCTGTAAAAAGCCGACGGCCCCATGCCGTAGAGCTTTCTGTCCAACACATCACGCAGCGCCGCATGAGTCTCGATCGGAAGACCTGCACCAATAACTCGAATCTTATCACTATTTTGCATAAGCCACCTCGTGTTTTTTTCTTGATACAGAAATATTGGCCTCCTCTTTTCTAAAATTTCAGAAAGGAACTCCTTTTTCCTCTGCATACAGAACGTAAGCGCATGGATAAAAGCAGCCAGCAATCAAAAAAAAGCCTTGGCACTTGTTATAAGGGTATAGAAAAAAGCATGTTAGGAGGCTTCTTATGCATACTGCCACAAATCAGTCTTCCAGCCTTGCATCGGCTCTTCTCTGTGTCCAGCAGGCGCTGCAACCCGCAGCAAAAGATGGCAAAAATCCGTATCATGCCACCCGTTACGCCACCCTCAACAGTATCATGGCAAGCTGCCGTGAGTTGCTTATCAGCCACGGAATCCTGCTTACCCAGATGCCTGTCGTCCAGCCTGTAGAACTTGGTCAGAACGTCCTTGCTCTCGAAACGCGACTCACTCATGTGGATACCGGTGAATATCTTGCCAGCACTGCCATTGTCCCCCTGCCCAAGGCGGATCCCCAGGGACTGGGCAGTGCCATTACCTACGCAAGGCGTTATGCCCTGTGCGCCATATTGGGCATCATTACAGAAGATGATGACGGCAATGCCGCATCCTGTCTGGAGAATCGACAAGCGCCAAACGTAACGCCCGGCCCCAAGAAAGCACGTTCTCTCCTGGCATCTTTGCCAAAGCTCGATGGGGTCAGCTACAGCACGGCCACCAGCTCCGAGGGCCGAACATATGTTGTCGCTGTCGGCGGAACAATGGAAAAGAAAGTCCTTCTCCAGAAGGCGGGCTTCCGATGGGACAACAAGCAGCGGTGCTGGTGGAGATACGCGGACATTGAAAATCAGGACAGCGCCCAGAGCTGTTCGCTGTGAGGAGTCTGTATGAAAGAAACTAACTCGCAACGCCCCCTGGCGTTGATATCCCTTCTGCACAATGGCTTGCGGCTCCATGCTGCAAAGACGACACAGGCCCAGCTGGGAGACAGGAAGCGCTATGTGGGGTTGTCCGACATCGCCGCCTTCAGCGTCTGCCCTCGTAAAGCTGTCCTGCAAAAACAGCAGCCCGGAACAGCGAATTTTGCCAAGACACTGACGCTTCAGCGGGGACACTGGTATGAAGACGGCATAGCTTCCGCTCTGGAAGCCACAGGCCTGTCCCCTCTGCGCCAGCTTGAAATAGCTGTGACCTACAAGGGCGTCCCCATCAAGGCGCATCTTGATCTTGTGCTGGTGTCTTCTTCCCCGACGCCAACCATCCGTATCCTTGAAGTGAAAAGTATGACAGCCCTGCCCAAACATGTTTACGCCAACCATGAACTTCAGGCCTACGGACAGATCGCGCTGTTCCATGCCTACTACAACAGGCATGTGTTCAGTCTGCGGGACGAACAGGGCACACCGGTTTTCACGGGGCTGTCTTTCCCTGAAGTGGTCGCCAGACTCTGGGGGGAATCTTTCCCGGACAACATCCGCAAGGTAAATGTCGAGGCCTGGCTTCTGGCCCTGACTATGACCGACGGCAAAGGCTTCGGCCCTTATCACTACAACAAGACTATGAAGACTGCGATCCTTGATATGGCGGTGCAGATGTACGGCCTTCTCCCTCATCCTGTTGACAGATTGCCTGTGGCTGAGGGCTTTCATCCCCTCTGCTCCTGCTGCGATCATGCTGTGACCTGCCCCAAATTCGCCGGTCCTGAGCATCCTGAACTGGAGCAACGCCTGCAAAAGCTGGTTGACTGGAAAACAGACCGCACTGCGCTGGATGAACGTATCAAGGAGGCAGAGGCCGATATGAAAGAATGGTATGCCCGGGCGGACGCTCAGGGAGATTGGGTCATAGCCGGAAAACACCGCTTCAAAGTCGTTCCTCTGGCTGGCCGACGTACTCTGGATAAACACGGGCTGGCCGACGAACTCTCCAGTCTGATGCGGGATCAGGGAATCGCTCTGGACGTACCGGCGCTCTTTGCAAAGCATGAGAAGCAGGGGGCCCCCGGCAAGCGCCTTATGCTGCTGCCCTTCTCCAATACAATAACTGACGCCTAATACGGGAACTGATATGGATTACTCCTCGAATGTGGCCTTGTGCCTGAACAGGGCCGCTGCCGGCAGTTTGACGAGAAAGCTGTCTCACCTGAGCAAGGAAAAGGAAGAAAATGTCCAGATCCTTGCCCTGTTCAACAGCGCGGAGTGCTACAAGACCAAAGATGGCGCCGAGGTTTTCCTCTGGAACGACGTCTCCTGGTCTCTGGACAAACCTGAGATCGAATATGTGGAATATTTTCTGGATTCGCTGGAAATGGAGGCCTTCCGATTCCTGCGCATCGGCGAAGAAACCGATGACATAGAGGCAAGCGGCGACTACCGGGATAATCCATTCCGGCTCGATGTAAAACGCAGCCTGTCATTCAGAAAGCCAAGACACCACGCCGGTAAATAAGACCGGCTTTTTTCATCTTTACCGAAGGCTCGTCGTGTCCCGCACGGCGAGCCTTTTTCTTATGGGAGCACGCTCATGGCAAAAATCACGGACTTTGACGCCGGCCTTGTTTTTTCCGGCAAAGCATCGGGGACGAAAATCAGAGGGTATGACGCCCCTACAGCTTATACTCCGGCCCTGGATTCGCAGTATTCGTTCAATCCTACGTCAGGAAGGGACCTTGTTCTCTGGTTTCTGATGGAACACCCCGACCCGCTCTGGATCAGCGGTCCCACTGGCTGTGGCAAGTCCAGTGCCGTACGCCAGATAGCGGCGCGTCTCAACTATCCTGTTTTCGAAGTCAACGGCCACGAGCGTCTGGAAAGCTCTGACCTCATAGGTCATCTGTCCGTACAGAATGGCTCAATGCGCTTTGTTGACGGACCGCTCACCCTGGCACTGCGGCAGGGGGGACTGCTGCTGTTCAATGAAATCGATCTTTGCTCTCCCGCCACACTGGCAGGACTGAATACGATCCTGGACGGCGCGCCACTGTGTATCGCCGAAAACAACGGCGAACTCGTCAAGCCCCACCCCATGTGTCGCTTCATCGCTACGGCAAACAGCAATGGCGGGAGTGATGACACCGGTTTGTACCAGGGCGTGCTGCGACTGAATCTGGCTTTCATGGACAGATTTATGCTGATCGAAATGGGCTATCCCGAAGCCGATACCGAAGTAGCACTGCTCCGGCAACGTTTCCCGCACCTGCCCCAGGAGCTTGTCATCGCTATGGTCAGCTACGCCAATGACATCCGCAAGCAATTCATGGGGACGGACAGCGGTCCCGACGCGCTCTCTATCACCCTGTCCACACGCACACTGCTGCGCTGGGCAGGGCTGACTCTGGCGTACCACCCGCTTTCGGCGCAGGGCATCAGCCCTATCATACATGCATTGGACAGGGCCCTGGCCTCCCGCGCCTCCGCATCTGACAAAGCCGTACTGCACGAACTCGCACGAAAATATTTCCCCGCATCTCACTAACCAGCAACCGTAAGGTCATATTCCATGCCCAACGACATCATCACCCTTACACCCCCTGACGCCCTCGACAAGCTGTATGTCCTCAACCTCGACACGACCATCTGGTCTGCTTGCCGCAAACTCACGGCCTCCGATTTTGACAGTGAAAACCAGCTGCCGCCTTCCGCCCTTGCCAGTCTGGGCTTCAAGAAAATCTGTGATCCGGCCCATATGGCTGTGTTCAGCAGGCTCAAGGCCAGGGCCGTTTCTCTTCTTGACAGGCACGCTGTCCGCTTTCTCGGTGGCTGGGCCGTGCCTTCAACCAAGGTTGACGGCATCCTCGACGGTTTGAAGACCATCAAAGATGAATTTTATACCGAAAAGACCCTGTTCCTGCAAAACTATGACCGCCTCATCGCGGAGTGGATAAGCAAGTATGAGGTATGGCGGGAATTTCTCGCCAGCAGCACGGTCTCGGCAGACTATGTCGCTCAAAGGCTCACGTTTGCCTGGCAGCTCTTCCGTGTCAAATCGTCTGAGGTGGATTCGACGCTGGACGAAAGTCTCTCCGACCTGGGAAACAAGCTCTTCTCCGAGATCGCCAAAGATGCGGCCGACATCTGGACTCGGGTCTACGAAGGGAAGACGGAAGTCACGCATAAAGCCCTGTCTCCGCTGCTGACGCTGCGGGAGAAGCTCAAGGGGCTGAGTTTTGTTTCTCCCCACGCCATGCCCGTGATCAGCATCATGGATACGGTGTTGGGAGGCGTACCGAACAAAGGCAAGTACATTGCTGGCCAATCGCTGCTGAACCTGCAAGGCCTTGTCTGCCTGCTCAAGGACAAGCAAGCGCTGCTCAAGCAGGCAGAGGCCATGCAAAATACGTCCAATGCACAGCGAACCTTGAACACTATCGTCTCCGCCTTCTCCCCGAACAAGCAAACAGTGGTACCGGTCACACCCGCGTGCCTCAATTCCGGCGGCCTGTGGTGACACCATGCAAGCAGAAACCAAACATATCATGTCGGCCCTGCCAGTTGTGGCCTCCATACTAGGGGATTCACTGGGCGTGAAAGTCAGCATCGGTGAACACAGCACAGCCTGGACGGATGGAACTTCCATATTCCTGCCCAAACTTAGTGTTGAAGGCGATGAAACAGAGCTGGGGCTGGTGCGGGGGTACATCAGCCATGAGGCCGGACATATCCGATACACGGATTTTGTCGACCTGCGGGCAGAAGCACTCACAGCACTGGAACAGCGTCTCTTCAACTATTTTGAAGATTACCGGGTCGAGCAGCGCATGGCAGAACGTTATCCCGGCTGTCGCCAGGACTTTCTCTGGCTGATACGGCATCTGTTCGCGACTCCCTTCTCTCGGGAGGAGCTGGAGAACTATGCGGCACAACCACTGGCCGCCTTGCTGGACTATGTCCTGTACTCTGTCAGGGCTCTCTCCCTACCCGTCTTGCGGGGATCAGTCTGTCTGTTGGGACAGATCGTCGAAAACCATTATCCCAACCTGCTGGGCGGGTTCACCTCACTCATCAGCAGAGTTACAGACTGCCGAAGCACCCGCGACTGCCTTTCCCTTGCCAGAGAGGCGGCAATCCTTTTGCGCGGCTATTTGCACTCCCCCACACAACAGGAGGAACCACCTGAAATAAACGCCCCACTCCCATCGCAGACGAACTCGGCCGCTATTACTGCTCCCGCGCAGTCCGGGCAGCCGACATCCCCCAAAAGGAACAAGCGGGAAAAGCAGCGACAAGCAGAGGGGGCACTGCAAGAAAATGAAGATCAACCGGCTGGCGAGAATCAAAAAAGCGACGTTTCCGGTCACAGCAAAGCATCTCCCACGCCACAGGAGGCGCTGGCGCAAGCTCTGGACGGAGAAAGCACAGGCTTGCCCGCTAATGAAGGAGAACGCATCGCAAAACAACTCGAAGCCTGCCTGAAGCAATCGAAGAATTGCCGTCCGCACACGGCTATGCTCGTAGAACAGCGCTGCCCTCTCCACAGATTGGATCCTGCACAGCTGGCAGCCTGTAAACGGGTGAGCAATGCTCTCCAGACACGCTTGGGAGCCCGGCTGCAAACCAGAGTGTTGCGTCGTAGTCGGGCAAGCCGTAGCGGAAGGCTCGACGGCCACCTGCTGCATCGTCTGGCGACAGGTAGCGCACAGGTATTCAGGCAGCAGGCTGAAATCAGGGGTCTGGATACGACTGTCCATATCCTGCTGGACTGCTCCTGTTCCATGGCACATAAGCTCAAGACAGCCTGTGCGTCATGCTATGTCGTAGCCTCTGCCCTGTCGCGTATCCAGGGCGTCCGGGTAGCCCTTACCGCCTTCCCTGCCACAGATGACAATACGTCCGTGTGCCCTGTGTTTCGTCCCGGAGAGCGTATCTCCGATGCCTGTCTTGTGACCGCCCACGGCAGTACACCCATGGCGGAGGCCATGCTCTACGCCTTGCGCGAGCTGCTCAGACAGAGGGAACGCCGTAAATTGCTTATCGTTCTCACCGATGGCAGCCCTGACGATTTCAGGACGGCAATGGACGTTATCGACACTGCAGAACGGCTCGGTATTGAGGTCTGCGGTATTGGTATCGACGCCCGCGCCGTGACGAACCTGTTCTCAAAGTCAGCCGTCATCCGCACTGTCGAAGAACTACCGAAGGCCTTATTCGGCCTGCTCACCTTAACCTTGTAAATGCAAAGGAGCAGAGTATGAACCCTGTCGTGATCGTAGATATCGTTCTTGCCGCCCTGACGGTCCTTCGTGGGGCCATGTCGGAACGGCAATAAGCAACCTAAAGCAGAGGAAAGGCACGAGACAGACCTTGACGCCTTTCCTCTTCAAAGAGATACTTCAAAAGCGCAGGGAACGTCTGGCGGTGTCGGGCGAATCCCCAAAAAGCGCGAATGCCCTTCTATGACAAGAAAATCGTGATAGGAAGTCCGGTGGTACCAGCGGTGGTACAGCAGCTTTTCCCGGGGAAGTGTAATCCAATTATTTCAATATATTGAGTAATACAATTGGCTCCCACCCTCTGCCACATCATAGTCCACAGAAATCCAAGAAAGTCCGCAACGCCTTGAGCTGAGCGGACTTTTTCTGTTTTTGAGGTTCAGGGACGTTCACGAAAGACCGTAGACAGCCACAAAAAAGGGGGCAACTTTGGGGGCGCGTAACGTTTCCCCACATCCTTCAAGGAGTAGTTGCCCCCAATGCCCGGAAAGCTCACGGATACCGCCCTTCGCGGCGCGAAGCCCAGGAAAAGCCTGCAAGCTGGCGGATGGCGGCGGCCTCTGTCTGGAAGTTGCCCCGATGAGGCCGTCGATCCGATAGCGACACCGTTGCCCCAGAGTTTTGATCCCCTTCCTTTACCGAAGCAGATCTGCCCGGCAGACACAGGCCAGCATACCATCTTCGACCTTGGAGGCTGTCCATGCGACAGTTTCCCGCCGTTCTCTCCTGGCTATCCCAAGCGGGAAGCTGGCAATAAGCCTGCCCGAACAAGACAGGAGGCCGCAGCCGTTTGCATGCAGATATGCCCTTCGCCCAAGAAGGGCAGGAGTTTCAGCTCTCCAGCCATACGGCCTCATCAAGACAGGGAACCGTAGTAAATCATACCGTAACATAAGACTTGTTCTCTGTCCGACTTTCGCAGCAAGTATCCATCCCTGCGTATTGTCCTGGAGCTGTCTCACAATATCACCCCTGGACTATCGCACGGGATGCTCACTCTCCAGACAAGACGAGAGCTGATCGCGTTCCCGCATAGACCGTCCTGAATATCTGCCTCATAATTCGTTGGCTAATAAAAACAGATATTTGATTTATTTTGTTCTATAGAAAAAATATTATTTTGAATATGTTTCAATAAAAAATAACACAAACCACTTACTTCTTGAAAAATATCTTTTACTCATATACGGTCGCCTCTGGCATATGAAATAAAAGGAGGGACTTTTATGGCTCTGGAAGACAAAGATATTTTTAATGCCATTTTCAACAAATACAGCGACCAGCCCATCGAATTCATCATGGAGCAGTACGAAAAGGCAAAGATCCTTAATATGGCCATCGAGCGCCGGATCAACGCCCAGGCCGAACAGCCTGTGAAGGTCGAAGAGGCCGCGCCTGCCGCTCTGCCCCCCGTGGACGAGCCCCTTCCCGTCGAAGAGGAAAAGAAGCCCGCCCCGGCCCCCAAAAAGATCTTCACCAAGGCCGATCTGGTCTTCAATCCCGCGGAAGCCATCACGGACAACACCATCACCTGCTGCCTGTGCGGCAAGGCGGCCTGCTCCCTGACGTCCCGCCATCTGGCCAATCACGGCATCAATGTGGAAGAGTACAAATACCTCTGCGGCTATCCTTCCGAGCAGAAGCTGATGTCCCGGAATTTCGAAGCCAAGATGCGCCGCAATGTCCAGAGGGCCCAGCAGGCGCGCAAGGAAAAGCGCCGGGCCGAAAACGCCTAACGCCATCATGGCATGGCCTGCTCTGCTCCCAGGAGCGGGCATGATCCGTCCCGTAGTGAAAAGAAACAAAGAAGGGGATGCCCACGGGCACCCCCTTCTTTGTTTCTTCCGACATGCCGGCAGTCGCGGCAACGCCCCTCCGAATCCCGCCACAGGGCAGAGCATCAGGGACGATACGCACGCAGGGCAAACATGGGCACCGGATTGTAGGTGGCGTCCCGCCGGACGAAGATCCGCCCGCTGAGCCCGGTATCACAGCTGCAACGGACAAAGCCCGCCCGTGCCAGGGCCTCCATGTCCCACTGCGGCCGTTCCCGGCGGCTCAGGGGCAGGGAACGACGGATGTCCTCCCCTTCCTGCAGGAGGGCACTATCCACGTCGGCATGGGCATGTTGCCCCTTTTCATCGGCAAGCCGGGTAAAGTCCACAGCCCCGTAGTCGGCATCAAAATTGAGCAGCACGCCTCCGGGCCGCAGCACCCGCAGCCACTCCGCATAAGCCGCCTCGGGGTCCGTCAGCGTCCAGGTCAGGTTGCGGGCCAGGACGCCGTCAAAGGACGCATCCCCAAAGTCCAGCTCCGTGGCACTCATGCAGCGCCAGTCCACCGTGCAGCCTGCCTCATCGGCCAGTGCGGCGGCCTGGGCGAGCATCCCCTCGCTCAGATCGACGCCCGTGACCTCGCAGCCCGCCTGTGCCAGCAGGATGGCAAAAAATCCCGCGCCCGTGCCCAGATCCAGTATGCGCAGGGCGGTCCCGTCTTCCCTGCGCGGCAGCCAGGGCAGGATCTCCGCCCGCCACAGGGAGGACTTGTCACTCTGCAATTCCTCACGGCGTACCTGCCCGAAAGCATCGGAACGCCGGGTCCAGTAACGCCGGATGCGCCCGTCGAGCCCGGGCCGGGCCTTAACAGCATCCTCGGGGATGCCGGTAGTCTGCTCCATCATGTGCTCCTTTACGGTGTCGTGCGGGTATCGGCAGCCCTTGCCTCTGGGCCGTCTTTTCACCCGCGGCACGATCACGAAATCTTGCCCGTCTCATGGACGGGATGCGGCCGGTCGTTCCCTGCCGGTGCCGTGCCGCAAACCTGCAGCCTCCCTGCCGCCATGCCCGCAGGATGCGTTACGACGGAGGCATGCGCTCCCGTCGTTCAGACCTTCGTCGCCCCGGTGGCTCTTCCTGTCCCGGCAGCTTCGTCACAGCTCCCGTCCCATGCGGAGCGGAACGGGACGACTGTTTCCAGCATCCGCCGCAAGCGCGGGCTGCGGGCGCTCCCCAGCTGCGACACCGGCAGATGCTCCGCACAGCGGCCCTGATCCAGGACCAGCAGACTGTCACAGACCAGCGTCGCGGCCTGAAGATCATGGGTGATGAAAAGGCAGGTCATGTCGTTGCGGATGTCCCGTAGTAATTCCAGTACCTGCACCTGCACCGGGACATCCAGCGAGCTCACAGCCTCGTCCAGCACCAGAAAGGACGGTCGCGCGGCCAGCGCCCGCGCGATGCAGGCCCGCTGCACCTGGCCGCCGCTGAGCTCATGCGGCAGGCGACCGGACAATGAAGGGGAAAGCCCCACGCGCTCCAGCAGCCTGTCCACTTCCCGCCGCCGCTCCCGGCGGGAAAGACGGCAGCCCGGCCCCAGGCCCTCGTCCACGGCCTCCGCCAGCGTAAATCCCGGATCGACCGAGGTCACATAGTCCTGAAAGACCACGGAGAGCCTCCCGCCCCCGGCCCGCCATTGCCGCAAGGGCTGACCTTCCAGCAGCACGGTACCACGGTCGGGCCGCTCCAGCCCCAGCAGCAGACGGGCCAGCGTGCTCTTGCCGCTGCCGCTCTCGCCCACCAGGCCCGCCATCTCGCCCCGCTCCAGACAAAAGTCCAGCCCCTGCAACACGGGCCGGGAGCCCCCTCCATGCGGGACGGCGTAGGTCTTCCAGATATCCCGGACGGCAAGGAAGATGTCGCTGCCGCTCATCACCTGTCTCCCAGAGCCTGCCGGAAGCCCCGCCACAGGGCCAGCCGGGTACGGACCAGATGCCGCGTGCAGGCATGGCCCGGCGCATCGAAAAGCTGTGCCGCCTGTCCGTACTCGACGCAGCGCCCCGCCTGCATGACCAGCACCTCGTCGGCCAGCTGCTGTACGGCGCCAAAATCGTGCGAGACGAAGATCAGTGAGGCATCACGGGCCACGTCGGCCAGACAGCGCAGCACCTGCTGCTGATGGCAGGCATCCAGAGCGGTGGTAGGCTCATCGGCCACCACCAGCGCGGGCCGCAGGGCCAACGTCAGGGCGATCATGCAGCGTTGCAGCATGCCGCCGGACAACTGGTGCGGGTAGCTGCTCAGGACGGTCTCCGGCAGATCCACCCGCTGCAGGGCCTCGCAAACAGCCTCCCGGGCCCGGGCAGCGGACATCCGCCCCCTGTCCCGCATGGTCCCCTCCAGCTGTTTTCCCAAAGGTCTGAGAGGATCGAAGGCCGTCATGGCCTGCTGCAGGATGACGGCCATGCCCGTGCCGCGCAGCTCCCGCCAGCCCGCGGGATCGAGACGGCCCAGGTCGCGGCCGTCGAAATGCAGCTGCCCGCTCCGGACCAGACCGGACGGCAGCAGCCCCAGCAGGGCCCGGCAGAGCAGGCTTTTGCCGCTGCCGCTCTCGCCCACGATGCCCAGACAGTGCCCGCGTTGCAGCGAAAAACTCACGTCCTGCACCAGCGGCCTGCCGGATAGGCCCTCCGTGACGGAGACATGCCGCAGTTCCAGCAGCGGCACGGGATGTCCATGATTCACAGCACAGGCTCCTTGTGCATGGCGTGCCTGGGGTCCAGGGCATCACGCAGGCTGTCGCCCAGATAGTTGCAGGCCGCCACCACCAGCAGGATGGCCAGCCCGGGCGGCAGCATCTGCCACGGGTACAAGACCATCACCTCGCGCGCCTCGCCCAGCATCATGCCCCATTCCGGTGTGGGCGGCTGCACGCCGAGCCCCAGAAAGGACAGGGCCGAGACCATCAGGATCACCGCGCCGGTGTCCAGCGTGGCCAGGACGCTGATCTCCCCGGCAGCACAGGGCAGCAGGTGACGCCTGATGATGTGGCCCGTGCCGTAGCCCGCCACACGCGCGAAACGCACGAAGTCCCTGTCCGCATAACGAAGGGTGATGGTCCGCATCATGCGCGCGTACCACGGCCACTTGGCCACCACGCAGGCCAGCACCACGTTCTCCAGCCCCGGCCCCAGCATGCCCACGATGGCCAGCACCATGACCTCGCCGGGGAAGGAGAGCATCACGTCACACAGCCGCATGAGGCAGGACTCCACCCGCCCGCGCACAAGGCCCGCCAGCATGCCCAGCAGGGCCCCCAGCGAGACCGTGGCCCCCATGGCCAGCAGCGAGACGCCCAGCGTGGCCCGGGCCCCGTAGAGCAGGCGGGAAAAGATGTCGCGCCCCAGCCTGTCCGTGCCCAGCCAGTGTTCGGGCCCGCAGGGGGCCAGCTTGCGGCTGCCGTCCACGGCCAGCGGATCCCAGGGTGTCAGCCACGGGGCCAGCAGGGCCGCCAGCAGCACGATGCCCAGGAACAGCAGGCAGGCCAGGCCAGCCCTGTCATGCAGCAATGCCCGTACGCACCTCATCGCAGCCCCCGTTCACGCAGACGCGGGTCCAGCAGGCCCGCACAAATGTCCATGCACAGGTTGCCGGCCACGAACAGCACGGCCATCAGCAGGACATAGGCCTGGATGACGGGAAGATCCCGGTTGAAGATGGCCGTGACGCACAGGCGCCCCAGACCGGGCCAGGCAAAGATGCACTCCACCACAAAGCTGCCTGCCACCAGCTTGGGCAGGCTCATGCCCAGGGCCGTAAGGCTGGCCTGCAAGGAATTACGGAGCACCATGCGCAGGATGGCTCCCCGGCTGCGGCCGCAGGCCCGGGCGTAGAGGACGAAGTCTTCCTGCGCGGTCTGCACCATGCTGTTGCGCAACAGCCGGGCATAGGCGGCCAGATAGGGCAGGGCCAGCGTCACGGCCGGGAGCACCAGCGAGGACGGTCCCTCAAGGCCGCCGGTGGGCAGCCAGTCCAGATGGACGGAGAACAGCCAGATCAGCAGCAGCCCCGCCCAGAAGGCCGGTACGGAGGTACCCAGGAAAAGCAGGGCCCGCAGCAGGCGGTCCACCACCCTGCCCTCATGGCGGACACAGACCAGGGCCACGGCCAGGCTGCACACCAGCATGATGGCCGCGGCCGTGCCCGCCAGCATCAGGGTGGGCGGCAGGGCCCGGGCCAGCTCCCCGGCCACGGGCCGCCCGTTCACATAGCTCATGCCCAGGTCGCCCCGGAGCACATCCGCGAGCCAGCGCAGGTAGCGCTCCGGAAAGGGCCTGTCCAGCCCGAGCTGTGTGCGCACCTCGGCCAGCAGTTCCGGCGTGGGGGGCAGGTCGTTGACCCGGATGGCCACTTCCGCCGGGTCCCCGGGGCTGAGCTGGATGAGGACGAACGACAGGAACGATATCCCCAGCAGCAGCGGCACGAGCCCCAGCAGGCGACGCAACAGGCAATGCTTCATGTCCATCCTTCATCTCCGTCCCGGTGTCTCCAGGCCATGCCTGCCGGACACCGGGAACACGGTGCATCAAAAGTACATCTTCTCGAAGGGGATCTCGTACTGCGACACGCCGAACGAAACGCCCTTGAGCTCCCGCACGTGGACGGCCTTGGTCCGGGAATAGGTCAGGGGAATGTACACGCCCTCGTCATGTACATACCCGAGGATCTCCGCATACAGGGCCTTGCGGCGCTCCTCGTCCGTCTCGGTCATCAGACGGGTGATGGCCGCATCCAGCCATTCCTTGCGCTCCAGACCCAGCTGGGCCTGATAGTCCCCGTGCGCCGGGATGCGCCACGAGGAAAGATAGGACTGCGGGTCGTAAGGCGTGCCCCAGGACAGGGAGTACTGCAATTCAAAGTCGCCGCTCTTCTGGCGATCCAGAAAAGCCTGCTTCTCCTCGCCCACGATCTTCATCTCCACCCCGATCTTTTTCAGGTCCGCCTGCATGTACTCGCCGATGCTGCGCTCCTGCGCATTCTGCGAATTGTAGTACAGACGCACGCTGGCCCTCCGTCCGTCCTTGTAGCGCCAGCCGTCGGCCGCCATGAGCCAGCCCGCCCCGTCCAGCAGACGCGCCGCCTTTTCCGGGTCATGGCCGCGCGCCTCCAGCGGCAGGTCGCAATAGGCCACCGTGGAGGCCAGCAGGCTGGGGGCCACGGTCTCGGAACCGTTGAGGATGGTGGCGGCGATGCCTTCCCTGTCCACCGCGTACTGCAGGGCCAGGCGCACGTCCCGCTCCCGGGTGAACGGCTGGTGCGCGTTGAGCAGTATGGCCCGCGAGGCGATGGGCTGGCTGATGGCCGCCGCATAGCGCCCCTCGCGACGGATGGCGTCGAAATTGTCCAGGTTGAGCATGTCGCCATCGGCCCCGAACACCAGATCCACGTCCCCCTTGTGCAGGGCCAGCAGGATGGCCTGGTGGTCGGGCATCACCTTCCAGCGCACGGCCTGCAAACGGGGCTTCTCTCCCCAGTAAGAGGGATTGGCCGTGAACAGGGCGTACTGGTTCTCCTTGTGCTCCTTCAGGATCCACGGGCCCGTGCCCACGAGGCCGCGCACGCCGTTGCGCGTCTGGCCGTCGATGAAGCAGGACGGCGAGATGAAACGGAAAGGCCGCAACAGTCCCAGCTCGATGAGGGTGGGATAATAGGGGTGCTTGAGTACCAGACGCCAGGTGTGGCTGTCCACGACTTCGTGGCGTTCGATCTCGTTGATCATGTCCAGCCAGGCGTGGCGCAGGCGATTGGCGATGATGGCATCCATGTTCAGGCGGACGGCCTCGGCATCGAAGGGCGTCCCGTCGCTGAAGGTCACACCACGGCGCAGATGGAATGTATAGACGCGGCCGTCGGGCGAGATCTCCCAGCTTTCGGCCAGCCAGGGCCGGACACCTTCCGCCGTGTTGATGACCAGGGGCTCGAAGACCATGCCCTGGGCTGCCATCTCGCCGCCGTACAGGTGAGGATTGATGTCCCGGATGTCCTTGGTGCTGCCATAGACCAGCTCCTCGCGCGGCGCACCGGCCTGTCCCTTCTCCTCTTCCCGGCAGCCGGCCAGCAGGCTCAGGCCGCAGAGCAGCAGCCAGCATACCAGCAGTTTGCCCATCCTCATTTTTTCCACAGGAACCTCCCCACAATAGTGGCATGTTTTTAAAAAGCGTGCTACCAGAAAATCGTAGCACGCTTTCTAAAAACATGCCACACATTTCAGAGGAGGACAGATGAAGAAAAACAAGCCGTATGGCGCAGCCGCCGCCCTGCTGGCCGGGGCCCTGCTGGGGGGGCTCATGACCGCGCCCGGAGCCCACGCCGTGGACTTTCGTGTCAAAGGCGTCTGGATCGCCATGCTCGAATACGGGGATGGCGGCAGCTTTGTCCGCAAGGACAGGGAAGGGAAAAACGTGCAGGGCTGGGGCCGCTGGGGCGAGGACCGTTTCGAGGCCAAGAACCGCGTACGCCTGCAGCTGGATGCCGCGGTGTCCGATGCCCTTTCCGGCAGCGTCTATTTCGAGATAGGCGGGGCCACCTGGGGCCGTGCCCGCAGCGGCGGGGCCCTGGGAGCTGACGGCCAGATCGTCAAGATCAAGCACAGCTATCTGGACTGGAACCTCCCCGGCACGGGACTCAAGGCACGCATAGGCCTGCAGCGCATCTTCCTGCCCGATTTCGTCACCGATGCCTCACAGGTCTTCGATGCCGACGTGGCCGGGATCAGCGTCGCCGCCCCGCTCACGGAACATCTGTCCCTGACGGCCTTCTGGGCGCGGGCCTTCAATGACAACTGGGCCGCCCCCGATGGCGGCCAAAGCGGCTGGCTGGACAATGCGGACTTCTTCGGCCTTTTGCTGCCGGTGACGTATGAAGATATACGCCTCACCCCCTGGGCGCTGCTGGGAACGATCGGCAAGAACGCGTTCCGCCACGGCAACGGACGGTTCTACAGCCGCAACAGCGAAGGGGGCTACGGCATCGGCCTGTCCCCGTCCGCCTATCGCCTCGATGGCCGCGAGAGCAGCCTGGCCCACGCCACGGCCTTCTGGGCGGGCCTCACCGGCGAGGTCACGGCGGCCCGGCCGTTGCGTCTGGCCTGGAGCGCGGCCTGGGGCAGCGTCGCCACAGGGGATGCCGCCCTCGACCGTCACGGCTGGTATGCCTCGGCCCTGGCCGAATACGCGCTGGACTGGGGCACTCCCGGCATCTACGGCTGGTACAGCAGCGGCGATGACGGGGACCCCGCCAACGGTTCCGAGCGCATGCCCACCATCGAGGCCAACAACGAGGGCACCAACAGCGTGGCCGGCTTCGGCACCCTGGGCACCTGGACCCTGGGCCGGGACACCCTGCTGGGCTCCACACTGGTGGGCACCTGGGGCCTGGGCCTGCGCGTGTGCGATATCAGCTTTTTCGAAAACCTGAGCCACACGATCCATCTCAACTATTATCAGGGCACCAACAGCGCCGGCATGGCCCGCCACATCAAGGGGGCCGGCGGCCCGGACATCGTCCGCCCCAACGGGACGGACTTCAATAGCGCCAATTACTACGGACTGTACCTGACCGACAGGGACCGGGCCATGGAAGTGGGCATCATGAGCAGCTATACCCTCCACGAGAACCTGAAGCTGCTGGTGGAGGCCAATTACATCGCCCTGTGGCTGGACAACAGCCGGGATGTCTGGGGCGGCTACCACGCCGGAGGACGCCGCTACGCCGCCAACAGCACCGAGGATGCCTGGAACATGAACGTGAGTTTCATCTACAAATTCTAGCCTGCGGGCCTCAAGGCCTGTTTCCCGCAGCCGCCGTTCGTCCGGGATGCCCGGATGCGGCGGCTGTTCTGTTCAAAAAACAGATCTCCGCCACAGGCACACGACCTTGCCTGAGGCGGCCCAATTCCCCGTGGACGCTCGCGCAAAGCATGTCTCAAATAAAAAAGCCCTCGCGGTCTCCCGCAAGGGCCTGAAACGAAAAAGGCACCTGCATCACTGCAGGTGCCTTGATTCCTTGTTGGCGTCCCCAAGGGGATTTGAACCCCTGTCGACGGCGTGAAAGGCCGTTGTCCTGGGCCGGCTAGACGATGGGGACGCATCGAACTCGTTCTATGTATTGGAAATGCTGCCGGAGGTCAAGCAAAAATTTTGGAATCTGCAAAATTTTTTTTGAAAGGGTCGGAGAACATCCGTTACAGCCTGCCCGATCCCCCGGCCTGCCCTTCTCCGCTGTCCGCCACCTACCAGATGGAGCGCACCAGGCAGACCACGCCGCAGATGGCGATGATGGCCAGCAGGACACGGCGGAACAAAAGCACGTTGATGCGCTTGACCACAGGGAAGGCCGCCAGGCTGCCCAGCATCACGCCGGGCGTCCCGTACATGGCCATGCCCAGCACCTCGGGCGTGAAAAAGCCGTGCCACCACTGCAGCACCAGAGTGATGATGCCGCGCAGCATGAAGAAGACGCTCACCGTGCCCAGAAAGACACGCGGCTCCCAGCCCACGGCCAGGCCAAAGGCGGCCATGGGCGGCCCGTCCAGGGCGATGCCCGTGCCCAGCAGACCGGCGCCGAAGCCGCAGGCCACGCCCACCGGCTGCAAGCGGGCCCCGCCGCCGCGCCCCCCATGCACATAGAGCTGCCAGTACACGAAGAACAGCAGCAGGATGCCCACGATGCCCTGCAGGACGGCGCCGGAACAGATCTGCAGCAGATAGACACCCGCAAAGGAGCCGGGCACCGCGCCCAGCAGCAGCCAGGGCATGGCATCGAAGCGGCAGAAGCGCACATGCATGGCGATCATGCAGGCATCCTTGAAAAAGCAGACCAGGCAGCTCAGAGGGATGAGCGCGTGCATGGGGATGGCCAGCGCCAGGAAGGGAAAGGCGAACATGGTGCCGCCGATGCCGCTGACACCGGAGACGAAACCACCGGCGAACCAGCAGACAAAAACAAAGATATCAAGTGCATCGGGCATGGCATCCTCCTTTCTCGCCCCGGCATGGGGCCGTGCCCCCGCCGCCGTCATGGCTCTTACAGGGCTTTGCCTCCGCGGCAAGACAAGAATGCCTTTCTCCTGCCATCCCGGAGGGATGATGTCCATTCCGCCCTCCCCGCCCTGCTCCATGGCAAAGCCCCAATAGCCGACGGGATGCCACGCCCGCCGCCTCGCAGGCCTCTCGATGCGGACGAAGGAGACGGGCTGCCCCCTGCCGGAAAGAAGGGACAGCCGTTGTCCCCAAAGGGGGGCGCGTGCTGCGGTGCCCGGCGAGTTCCCGCAGTCCGCCTGTGGCCACGGCTGCGGAGACCCGCCCCATGGCATTTGCCCTCTCCCTGCCCGCCGCATGTGCCAAAAGGAACAACATCCGCGTCCCGGAGCGTGCCGCATCGACCTTTTGCCCGGACTGTGCTATGTCGGAAGGACCGTCGCCCAACCGGCGCCTGCCTTCCCGGCCCGCGCACAGCAGGAGAAGTCCATGCCGTCCGATGACTGTCTGAAAAAGCTCTACATAGAACCCACAGCGCGCTGCAACCTGCGCTGCAAGATGTGTTTCCGCAACAGCTGGAAGAACGAGATCATCGGCGACATGCGGCCGGAGACCTTCCGCAAGGCCATGACGACCATGCCCGACAGCGTGGAGACCGTCTTTTTCGGCGGCATGGGCGAGCCCCTGGCCCACCCGGACATCGTGGAGATGGTGCGCACGGCCTCCTCGCTGGGCAAGCGCGTGGAGCTGCTGAGCAACGGGACCCTGCTGGATGCCCGGCGCACGGCCGAGCTGCTGGATGCCGGTCTGGACATGCTCTGGCTGTCCATCGACGCCCTGGACGACGGCCGCTATGCGCAGATCCGCCGCAACAGCCAGCTGGCGCTGGTCAAGGAACATATCGTGGAGTTCAACCGCCAGCGCGCCCGTCTGGACAGGACCGTGCGTCTGGGCGTGGCCTTCGTGGTCATGAAGAGCAATGCCCACGAGCTGGCCCTGCTGCCCTATTTCTCCACCTACTACAAGGTGAACGAGGTCAACATCTCCAACGTCATCCCCACGGACGAGCATACGGCCTCGGAAGTGCTCTACAACAACGTGGTGGACTGGGGCCTGGGCGATCCCGCGCCCATGGAAAGTTCGCCGCGCATCCACCTGCCGCTCATGGACTGGCAGGACCCGGCGGCCCAGGAAGGCCTGCGCAGCCTGCTCTCCACCTCCATGTGCAGCGTCTACCTTTCCGGCCAGCGCGTCAGCCGGGCGGCCCGGCACTGCCGCTTCATCGACGAGGGCATGGCCTTCGTCAAGTTCGACGGCCATGTCAGCCCCTGCATGTCCCTGCTGCGCAATGCCACCCTTTACTGGCGCCAGAAGCAGCGCGAGACCCGCAGCCACTTTTTCGGCGATCTGGCGGAACAGGGCCTGGACGAGATCTGGAACGCCCCGGACTATGCCGACTTTCGCCGCCGGGTGCGCAATTTCGAGTTCTCGCCCTGCTACCGCTGCAGCCTGTGCGAGAACTGGGAACAGGGCCTTACCGACTGTTACGGCAACGATGCCCCCACCTGTGGCGGCTGCCTCTGGTCCGAGGGCGTCATCAGCTGCCCGTAGGCCGGCATCCTGTGACGGGAGCGGGAAGGGGGCTTCCCGCTCCCCCAGCCCCGGCCCGCGGCTTGCCCTGCTCCGCGCCCGCCTGTAGCATGGGGCCATGCAGAAACCCGATCCTTCTTCCATCCCCCTCTCGCCCGGTGTCTACCTGTACCGGGACGGCAAAGGCCAGGTCATCTATGTGGGCAAGGCGCGCATCCTGCGCCGCCGCGTGCTCTCCTATTTCCGCCCCGAAGGCCTGCCCGCCAAGACCAAAGCCATGCTGGCCCACGCGCAGAGCATCGAATTCCTGACCACCACCACGGAAAAGGAAGCCCTGCTGCTGGAAGCCAGCCTCATCAAGAAATACCGGCCGCATTACAATATCGTGCTGCGCGACGACAAGCAGTACGTGCTCTTCCGCGTGAACATCAAGCACCCCTTCCCCCGGCTGGAGGTGGTGCGCAAGGCCCGGCGCGACGGGGCCCGCTATTTCGGGCCCTTCACGTCCTCGCTGGCCGCCCGCGAGACCTGGAAGCTGCTGCACCGGGCCTTCCCCCTGCGCCGCTGCTCCGACAGGGCCATGAAGAACCGTGTGCGCCCCTGCCTTTACCATCATATGGGCCAGTGCCCGGCCCCCTGCATGGGGCTGGTCACGGCCGAGGACTATTTCGAAGGCGTGCGCCGCGTCTGTGACCTTTTGCAGGGCAAGGCCGACCCCCTGCTCAAGGAATTGCACAGCCGCATGGAAGCCGCTGCGGAAGCTCTGGAATTCGAACAGGCCGCCGTGCTGCGCGACCAGATCCGCGCCGTGGAAAAGACCGTGGAACGACAGGCCACGGTCCTGCCCGGCGGCGGCGACATGGACGTGCTGGGACTGTTCCAGGCGGAGCGGGGCCTGGCCCTGGGGCTGGTCTTCGTACGCGGCGGCGCCATGACCGACGGCCGGGCCTTCTACTGGCCGGGCCTGACCTTCGACGACGCGCCGGAGCTGCTCTTTGCCTTCGTGGGCCAGTATTACGAACAGCTCACCCCGCCGCCGCGCATCCTGCTGCCCTGGCTGCCCGCAGCCGTGCAGGAGGCTGACGGGGAAGACGGCGGCACGGACGGGGCCCCCGACGAGCGCAGCCTGCTGGAACAGGCCCTTTCCGAACGGCGCGGCGGCCCGGTGCGGCTGGTGGCGCCACAGAACCCGGCCGACAACCGTCTGGTGGACGTGGCCCAGTCCAATGCCCGCGAAGAGGCCCGGCGGCGAGAAAAGCTGGAGGAAACGCCCCTGCCGGAACGGCTGGCGCGGGCCCTGCACCTGCCGGGCGCGCCCCGGCGCATCGAATGCGTGGACGTGTCCCATACCGGCGGCCGCCAGACCCGCGTGGGCATGGTAGTCTATGAGGACGGCCGCCCCAGCCCCGACCAGTACCGGGCCTATGCCATGCCCGACGGCGGCGACGATTACGGCACGCTCTATGCCTGGGTGGCCCGGCGTCTGGAAAGCGGCCCGCCCTGGCCCGACCTGATGCTCATCGACGGGGGCCGCGGCCAGCTGGCCGTGGTGGAACGCGCCCTGGCCGATGCGGGCAAGGCCGATTTCTTCCCGCTGGCGGCCATCGCCAAGGCCCGGGACGAGGCTGGCCATGCCGACCGGCGCGCGGGCAATGTGGCCGACCGCATCTTCCTGCCCGGCCGCAGCAATCCCCTGCCCCTGCGCGAAGGCTGCGCGGAGCTGCTCTTTTTGCAGAACGTGCGTGACGCCACGCACCGTTTCGCCATCGGCCGTCACCGCAAGGCGCGCGGTCAGGCCGCCCTTTCCGGCGAGCTCATGCGCCTGCCCGGCATCGGCCCGGCCACGGCACGCCTGCTCTGGGAGACCTTCGGCAGTCTGGAGGCCATGCGGGCCGCCAGTGTGGACGATCTGCGCCGCCTGCCCGGCATCGGGGCTTCCAGGGCAGCCCTGCTGCACGAAAAGCTGAAAGGGCTGGAGGGCTGAGGAAACGGGAGCACGTCTCCCCTGCCCTTCCCCCGTCTTCCCGCTCTGCCGCGGCTTGCAGGATGGCGGGAAGGAAAAGGGGCTCTTCACGCCTCCTCCCGCTCCCCTCGGGGAACAGGGGGACAGGCCGCCCCGCGCGAGAGCGCCATGGCGGCAAAAAATCAGAACCACCCGCATAGCGGGTGGTTTGCTCTGGCCCTGTAAGGGCCTGTTACCGGCTGCGCCTAAAGAC
>ERZ773260.457-NODE-457-length-60231-cov-62.188298_pt1 | contig 60231 bp, 61 predicted proteins | sample MGYA00511387_ERZ773260 | MGnify/ENA primary metagenome ERZ773260 (study PRJEB29015, sample SAMEA2737745) | human gut metagenome | biome: human gut; feature: human-associated habitat; material: faeces | place: China | collected 2012 ...
GCACGGCGGTGCGCTCCGCCAGAGACAGGGCACTGAACGTCTCATCCAGCAGCAGGCTGCGGATCAGCACATCCGCCTGCGCATAGCGGAGTCCCGGCTGCGCGATCACCGTGCGTCCGGACTTCGTGCTGACATCCGGCAGATGCAGCACGTCGATCTCCCGCGTCAAGTCCAGCAAATCTAGGTATTCCCTGATCTCCGCCGCGTGTACTTCATCCAGCGCTACCGTCTGCTCTGTCTTGTTGCGGATCTCCAGCAGCTTCCGCAGGCTGTCGGTCACGGCAGCCAAATCCATGCGGTCGAGAATATCTGTAGGATTTGTTCGGTCACGGCGCAGGGTGCTGGCAGAAATGCCAAGGTCGTGTGACTTCCAATCCTGTGTCAGTACCTCCAGCGTGAAGCGGTGGTTGATGTCCTCCACCACGCGGTTGATGGCGCTGGCCAGTTCATTTTTGTCGTACAGGTCCCACAGATGCCGGAAATGCCCTTCGTACTGGTAGCAGCGCAGGGAGTGCTGGATGTTGCGGGCAATGGCCGTGTCCACATACTCATCGGCGCTTTCCCTACTGGCAAAGGTGGAAGTCTCGTTGTAGTGGATGCCGCCGAGACTCATGGTGCCGCCGTAGCGGATATACTCGTCGATGCCATGGATGCCGAGAACGGACTCAAACTCGCGGTAAGGGATGAACGTGGTGTGCAGCAGGATGCAGCGTCCGTAGAGCTGTTCGTCCTCAGCAAAGAGAAATCCCATCGAGTCCGCGCCGGAGAGTACGGTTTTCATGCCGCAGGCCGCAAACACATCAGAAAACAGCGCCGCGCCCTCGATGAAATCCTCCATGAGTGTCACTTCATCGAGGAACACATAGCGGAAGCCCTGCGCCTCCAGCAGCTTGAGATCACGGTTTACATCCGCCAGCGTATCTCTTGCGGTAATCTGGATGAATGCAACCTTGGCAAGTTCTGCCTCGCTCATCTCCGCAAAAATCTGGCGGATCATGGTGGTTTTACCCGTCCGGCGCAGACCGTAGAGGATAAACACCTTGTCCTGCTGCCCACCGTAAATGTAGTCGTGCAGCTGTCGGAAGCACTCGCGCTTGCGATAGGCTCGAACAGGGGATGCAAAGGAGTGCAGCGCCTCTCCGGTGCGGACATTCGTGGTAAACGCAGAGGTATCCACAGATTTTCCCTTGGGCAGCTGCTTCTTCAGCGCTTTCAGCTCCCGTTCCAGAGCTTTTCTTTGCTCGATTTGAGCGCGAAAATCCTCCAGTTCATCCGCCGGAATATACTTCTCCCGCCGCTTCTTGTCCTCTGTCCAGCGGTGGTAGAAATATTCCTTGCCGTTGACGGTTTTCTTCGTAATGGAACCGGCTGGCAGATCAGCAATCAGCTGTTCCAGCTCCGCCGCACGTGCCTGCATCTCAGATAACTCCATAGCGCACCTCCTGCGAGATACTATTCTATGTAGAATTATGCCCCATTATACCCGCGAAATCAAGGGTATAATGGGGCATAATTATTTTCTTCGAACTGTTTAGCCATTCCCGCCATGCAGCCAGCAGTCGTCGCTGTGGGCATTGATGACGCCGATGGCCTGCAAATAGGCGTAGATGATGGTGGAGCCAACGAAGGTCATGCCCCGCTTTTTCAGGTCTTGGGAAATGGCGTCGGACAGCGGGCCGGTGGTAACGGCGGGGTCATTTTCGTAGATGACTTTGCCGTCTGTCCAGCCCCAGATATACTTTTCAAAGCTGCCGTACTCTTCCTGAATGTCCCGGAAGATACGGCTGTTTTTGACACTGGCCCGGATTTTCAGCCGGTTGCGGATGATGCCCTCGTCAGAGAGCAGCCGGGCAATCTTTTCCTCGCCGTAAGCGCAGACCTTGTCCAGGTCAAAGCCGTCGTAGACCTCCCGGAACCGCGCCCGCTTGTTCAGCACCGTCTCCCAACTCAGCCCCGCCTGAAAGGTTTCCAGAATCAGCAGCTCATACAGGGCGTGGTCATCGTGGCACGGAACGCCCCACTCCTCATCGTGATAGCGGACATAGAGGGGGTTAGCCAGATTGCACCACCGGCAGCGGGGCTTGTTTTTTTCTTCTGTCATGGGAAACCTCCTATACGTCAAAGAACCTTCGCCGCATTCTCCACCATCTGCCGGTACTGCTCTTTTACGTCCGCCGGAGCTTTGATGCGCACCTTGCCCTCGAAGCCAAAGATCCAGTTGAAGAACACCTTGCCGACAGCAACTTCCTCAATGACCCGGAAATTCTGCAGGTCTCCGGCGTAGGTGTGGACATCCGGCCCGAATTGGTCGATGATCGCATCCATCACGCCGTTGTCGCAGAGCAGCTCCACCTCTTTGCGAGGAGCGTTGTACATCCGGAAGGTGGTTTTCACATACTTTTCGACGGAGAAACCGGCCTTGGGCGGCACCGCAGGCTCGTCGAGAATCTCCGGCTGCTCCGCAATGCGGTCTACCCGGTGGCTGCCGATGTTCTCGTACTTGTCCGAATAGCCCACCACATAGTAGTTGTCGCCGTCCCAGACCAGGGAGTAGGGGCTGAAGGTGTATTTCTCTCCGCCGTGATGAAGCACACGCTCCTTCTTCACGTTGTATTCAATCTTCCGGAAGCGGATTTTCTTATGCCGGTTGATGGCTTCGTTGATGGTGTCGATGATGTAGAAAATCTGCTTGTTTTCCAGCTTTCCCCGGCCGTCCACAACCACATTGCGCTTCAGATCCCGGGCCTTATAGATGCCTGCCAGAGCGCTGCTTCAGAATGCTGGCCAACTGGGCGGTGGTCAGATAGTTGTCCTCATCCGTGCATTCCTGCAGGATCTGCAGAAGGTACAGCGGTCTCAATTTTGCGTCGATATCCATGGTGTTACTCCTTGATCGGTTCGGGTGGTTTCTGCCTCATTTCCCAGTTGGTACGACAAACCGGAAGTTACCGATTCCATACCATTACAAATTCTTTTTCGTCCGTATTGTTATCTATGTTTTCGGATTGAATGGCAAATTCTTCTCGCAGATAAAATCGAATAGCTTTCTTGTTCTTCTGATAAACGCTTAATCTTAGTGTAGATTTGCCTTCTTTAGCGTAATTTAACAGTTGCTTTCCGATTCCTTTTGATTGTACTGCTTTTTTCACGAAAATTCCTTCAATGTAGTTATCGTTCATTCCGATGAATCCGCCTATCTGCTTTGTGCAATCATCTTCATATACATACACTTCCGCAAGGGGCATCATTCCTTTTACTGTATCAAAATTGCTCTGCCAATAATCTGGAGATATAAAACTATGTGCCTGAATATTCGTATTTAACCATATTTGCATCACTGCATCTATATCACCGTCAACATATTTCCTAATCATTTCATCAACTCCGTAAATTTCGATCTGTCGATGTCTCTTCACATTGCGCTCATCTCTGCGGCGCAAAATAATGCGCCTGTGCATAGGCGAACTGTTCGTTGAACCGCCGGGCGGCTTCCCGGCTCAGGGGTGTATCCGGCTGCATCATGTCAAAGGCGTGCATATCGGAGTGGTACACGTCCACACTGGCGGGAATCCCGCATTTCTTCAGGTTCCCGATATACCGCACCGTCTCGGCATAGAATGGCTCGCCGTCCCCCACGAAGGTGTAGGCAGGCGGCAGGCCGGAAAAATCCGTCAGACGGGCGGGAGCGGCATAGGGCGACAGGCCGTCCAGCTTCTGCCCCCGCAGATAACAGTGCCAGCCAAAATGGTTGCGCCGGGTATTCCACACCTTGCCGTGGTTGTCCCAGGAGGTTTCCGTGTCCCGGTCGTCCAGCATGGGGTAAAGGGGCATTTGAAAGGCGACATTCACCGCACCGGTGTCCCGGGCCTTAATGCACAGGGCAGCGCACAACCCGCCGCCTGCACTCTCACCGCCCACCATGAGCTGGTCGGCCCGAACGCCCAACTCGGCGGCGCGGGCCTTCATGTACACCAGCGCCGCATAGCAGTCGTCCAGCGCAGCGGGATAGGGCGCAGCAAAGGCCAGCCGATACCCCGGCGACACTACCACCGCCCCGAACTTTTTCACCAGATCGACCGCCCGGGACATATGCACCATTTCCTTCATGCCGAGAATGTACCCGCCGCCGTGGAGCCACAGCACACCGGTGGCCCGCACCGGGACAGTCGTCGGCGACAGCACCAGCGCCGGTATCCGGCGTCGGCCTGCAGGAATGGTGATTTCTTGTACCCGGATCTCCGGGTCAGGTCTCATGGATAACATGGCTTTCTCCTGAATTTATGACTGCAAAGCCTACTTTGTAGCAAGCAGATGCAACTGTCTTTCAAGGGTGTGGATTCTGTCCATTATACTCGTGTACTCTGTATAGGCGGCAACAACTTCCGCATCGTTTTCAAAAGAAGGCCGCCGATTATATTTCGTATTCAGGATAAAAGACTTTACCACACCCGGGAATTGTACCCGAATGGTGTTCAGATCGTGCTCAATCACCATCCCAGTGCCATAGAGTCTGGATGTGACCTCCACATTGGTCAGCGAGATGTCGGAAACATCCGGAAGCGCTTCATACAATGCCTCTATCTGTGTCGTCAACGCCTCAATCTGGGCCTGCCGCTTCACCTCATCCGCTTCCTGCCGAGCTGCTGCTTTTGCCTGTTTCTCCGGCTTTCGCTTCTGCAAGTGGATCCTGTTGTAATAGTTATAGGTTTTGCTGCAATAAATCAGATCATAGACCAGAATGTGCAAACTGCTGTCTTCCATGAGGTCGTCGCGCTCACGGATTTTATCGAAGTGCTTTTCCAGGAGCGCAGAATGTTCCCGGAAGCTTGCGGCAATCTCATCGCACATCCTGTAGTAAGCACTCAGGTCAAAGTGTTCTCCGGAACCTATATGGAAGCCATACGCGCCGTAGTTTTCCATGAGGTTTGCCTCGGAGCTCTTATAGATATAGTTGTCCTCCGGGGCGTACATAGCCAAAAACGCGGAGGCTGTATGGCGATCCTGTTTAAAGGACCAGTTGGCGGGATAGTGAGCAACGCGCAGTTGCTCCATCCCGTCTACGAATGCGTCCATGTGCTCCTGGCGCAGTGTCAGGTCGCCATGATCCGCAGCAAAAAGCACTTCGCAGAACAAGCGCTCCACTTCATCCGGATTCTTTTCCCAAAGCTTTGCGACCCCGCTGCGGGGGTGCATACGGCTGTTATCAATCAGTACGGAAAAATCTCTGGTGGCCGCATTGAATCTGGAAAGAAAATCGGGATGATCCGCACGGAACCACTCTGCCTGAAAGGTTTTGAGCGCCCTCCACTTGAATATCTCGTCGTGTTCGCCGCCATAAAGCTCGTCCATATCCGTTTCGTAGCATTGAATGAGCTTGTCTAAAATTGCTTTATCCACCTTCTCCTCCATCCGTTTCAAGACCCGATGCTTTGAGACGTTGTCGAATTTCCCACACGGCAGTTTTCCTGACAGGAGCCTTCTGTTTGAACCGTCCGGAATTTCCGGATAGTTGCCGATTCCGCCAATTCGCCGTACGCATTAATTTTCTTAATATGTTCGCTGATTGTGCGCGCATCCACATCATACAGTGCTGCATTTTTCATGCGGTTTATCTGCCGTGATGGCCACCTTGATGACCCCGTCCAGCCGGTTTTCAAAGATGCGGTAGGCTTCTTCGATTTCGCTCAGAGGAAAGCGATGGGTGATGAGCGGCGTGGTGTCCAGCTTGCCCTGCTCGATTAGGCGCAGAATTTCCGCGCAGTCGCAGCCGTCCACGCCGCCGGTCTTGAAGGTCAGATTCTTGCCGTACATCTCCGGCAGCGGCAGCGTCTGTGCCTCGTCGTAGAGGGCAACTACCGTTACAATGGCGTTGGGACGGGCGCAGCGCCATGCAAGCCGGAAGGTATCCTTGCCGCCTGCCACCTCCAGCACCACATCAGCGCCGCCGTGGTCGCTATTTAAGAGCACAAAGCCCTCGCATTCCTCCGGTGTGCAGGTCAGCACTTTCGGATAGTGCTCCCGGACAAAGGTAAGTCGTGCCGGATCTTTCTCGCAGACGATGATGCGCTTTGGCTCTTTCAGTGCTGCGCACAGCAGCGTGCAGATGCCTGTGGGGCCTGCGCCGATGATGAGGACGGTGTCCTCACTTTTGATCTCCGAAATCTTCGCGGCCCAGAAGCCGGTGGCAAGAATATCGCCCACAAACAGCGCCTGCTCATTGGTGACGCTGTCGGGAATCTTGTTGAGTCCCTGATCGGCATAGGGCACCCGGACAAGCTCCGCCTGTCCGCCGTCGATGCGGCAGCCCAGCGCCCAGCCGCCGTCTGGGTCGGTGCAGTTGTTTACCCAGTCATGCTGGCAGAAATAGCATTCGCCGCAGAAGGTCTCCACATTCACCGTTACCCGGTCGCCGGGGCGCACGGTTTTGACCGCTGCACCGACGGATTCCACCACACCCACCATCTCGTGGCCGACGGTGATACCGGGCACGGCACGGGGTACGGAACCGTGCTTGATGTGCAGGTCGCTGGTGCAGATAGAGCCCAGCGTCACCCGCACGACGGCATCCCGGGGATCGATGATCTCCGGCTCCGGCTTGTCCAGCAGCGCAAAATGGTTGTGTTCTATGTAGGTCAGGGCTTTCATGAGTGTTCTCCTTTTGAAATACCGCGGCACTTATTGTGCGGCGGTGTCCTTTTGCAGATGGATGTCGGATAGGATCACCGGGATCTCTTCATCTGTGTCTTCTTTTTTCCACGACACAACAAAGCGAACTTCGGCCGAGCACGGCGTGTATCCATTTGACCGCAGACGATCCAGCCGCTCCCGGCAGGCCTTGGACAGCTTTGCAATCCGGACAGTTCTTCCGTTCAGTTCGGCCAGAAGAAAATAGTTCTCCAATGAAAGGGCCATGCCACTTGAACTGCACCCCATTTGTTAGACGGTATATCATACTATCTAACAAATGGGGTGCAGTTCAGCTTTCAAAGAGCAGGGAATTTGACATTTATCGGTCCGTACCTATAAGCTTCCGGGAACAGTCCTCCAGCCGCGATAAAGCTTCATTCCCTGCATGCCGACAAATGAACTTCGCAGCCTCGTCCAGGCGAGGCGGACGATAGGACACACCGTGGCAGTCCGAGCCCAGGATATCTATTTCCCGGTTCCGCAGCATCTTTACGGCCCTGTGCTTCGTGCGCCAGTCAAGGAAGAACGACGCGTTGCATTGGAACAGAATGCCCATTCGCCGCAGCTTAGGCCACAGGGCGCGGGGCTGGTCGGGGAGATATCGCTCCACATGCGCCAGCACGACCGTCATCTCCTGCTGCTGAGCCAGCGCAGCGAGATCCTCTACCGTGCGGGAGGACCAGCCGCTGAAAGGCATTTCCAGCAAAAGAACACCGGTATCTTGTATGCATAGCTGCCGGACCTGTGCTGTGCGGCTGATCCCCTGAAAGTAGTGGACCTCAGCACCCAAAAGCACATGAGGAAGTCCCTGCGTGAGGTGTGCCCGTAAATGCTCCCAGGCGTCCGCGCGGCGGCGCAAAAATACGTCCGGCGGGTTTTCATCCGCATAGAAATGCGGCGTGGCAATAACCCTTTCGACGCCCTGCTCCTGAAGCATACGCAGCATCTGCAGGCTTTCCTCGATGTTCTTGCTTCCGTCATCCATGGCTGGCAGAATATGCGAATGGAAGTCGATCATGGCGCTTTATTTCCTCATATGGGGTTTATCGGATTTGGGGGAGGGACCGGGAGCCGCTTGTGCCTCCTCTCCGTAGCCATAGCCGTATTTGTAGCGGCTGTAGCGCGCATATCGGCCATAACGGCCGCCGGAAGCCGTGGCGCAGGTCATAACAAAGCCCAGCACCTTGATATGCAGATACTCCAGCTGGCGCAGTGTTGCCGAAAGATCCTGACGGTTGCTGTAATCCTGCCGGACGACAACGAGCATCCCCTGGATCAGATTGGCGACAACCAGGCCGTCCGAAACAGCGTTTATCGGCGGCAAGTCAAAAATAACAAAATCAAAGCTTCGCACCAGGTTTGCCGTTACGGCGTTCATACGCTCCGAACCAAGCAGTTCGGACGGATTGGGCGGGATATCGCCGGACGTAATGACCTTGAGGCTGTCCAGCAGTCCGACATCCTGAACCACATCCTGTTCCTGACACAGGCCTGCCAGCAGATTGGACAGACCCGGAGCCGGATCGATCGCCAGACGGCGCGCCAGATTGGGACGCCGCATGTCCGCCTCGATCAGCAGGACCTTCTTGCCTGTTTCGGCGAGCGTATAGGCAAGGTTGATGGACGTCGTGCTCTTGCCCTCGCCGCGCATAGCGCTTGTAACACCGACGACCCGGCACTTTTTCTCATCCGGCAGGGCAAAAGTCAGATTTGTGCGCAGCAGCTTATACGCCTCGGAGGCGGCAAAGCTGAGCCGGTCCCCCTGCATGGCACGCTGTTCCCTTAAAGAGACAGCTTCCTCCGGAATAGGCTGTTCCTTCCTGAAGATCATTGGTGGGATCCCTCCTTCTGCCTGTACCCGTAGTCATGGCCATTGCTTTGCTGCAAAAGCTCAGGGATAACCGCCAAAACCGGGATCTGGGGATACGCCTGAAGCAATTGATCTTCGCTGCGGATCTGATTGTCAAAAAGCTCCCGCAGGATAAAGAACGCGCAACTGAGAATAAGACCGGTCAGCATACCCAGCAGCGTATAGCACGGAATGCTGGGGCTTGCCTTTGAGGTGGGAAGCTGCGCATAATCCACGACCCGCACAGAGCTGCCCTCCACTACGTCGGCAATGCGGGCCGGAAGCACCTGAGTGACCGTGTTGGCAATATTCCTGGCCTCCTGCGGATCGGTGCTGGCAACAGTGATCTCGAAAACTTCAGTTCCGTTGACCGCCTGCGCACGGATCATTTTGGTGAGCTGTTTGTCCGTATAGGTCAGCTTCGCGGCTGAACGGATCTGATCCAGGGTGGTGCGGCTGCTGAGGATGACCATATAGGTGTCTACAAGGCTCTGCGCCGCGGAAAGCTCGGAATTGCTGATCGGCTTGCCGGGATCCTGTGTGTTATTGACGTACATCAGGGCGCTGGCTTCATAAGTGGGGGTAATCAGAAAGCGTGCCCAGGCAAAGCAGATCGCGCCAAGTACCACCGAGATCAGGGCGATGATCCACGCGCGGCGCCATAGGGCACTCATCAGCGTGATCATGTCTACCTCGCGGCATGCATCACTCTTGTTCATGAATATCTTTCCTTTCCGTTTTTAGTGGAGCATCCAGTAAATCGTGAAATAATGATAATATTGTAGCATAACACTTTCCGGATTTCAACGTTTTTATTCTTCACATTTACTTATATTGAGTCCTGTATGTGAATCATAGCAAACGCAGCAATAGGGCCCTTCTTCTATCGGGATCGTCTTTGTGACCACAGCGTATTTTTCATAGCAGTGCCGTGTTGCGTAAGAGTAGCGCGCTGAATCCCCTATCGCCTCGCTCCTTTTCGATTTACTTCTGCATAAAAAAACGAAATTATACTTGATTCAGCATTTTCTCTTGATTATTCTTTTCTATATGCTATAATAATTAGCGTTATTACTTACTAAGTGCGCTCAGGACGTTCCATTATATGTGAAGAAGCATAGATGTGTAGATGTTGTTAAGAAATTGTATCATGCGATAAGGTTTTGCTTCAATTGCAGCAGCGTGTCGTTCAGATGTGCGAAATCGAAGTTTTTTTCATCACGCAAAGCATTGGCTTCGTAATTTAAAGTTGCTGCGTATTTTCAAAGTTGATATCGGCCCAAGAGGAGAAAATTAGGATGGAGTACTCAGTTTTAATGTCTGTGTATGCAAAAGAAGAACCTGTATATCTTGATACAGCCATTCAAAGCATGCTGGATCAAACCGTCAGAACGGACGACTTTGTAATTGTATGCGATGGGCCGCTGACAGCAGAGCTGGATGCGGTTTTGGAACGGCATCTTGCGCAAAATCCTGCCGTACTTCATCTTGTCCGCCTTCCGCAGAATATTGGCACCGGGGCAGCATTGAATATCGGCCTTACTCATTGCAAAAATGAATTGATCGCAAAAATGGACTCGGATGATATCTCCGTCTTGGACCGGTGCGAACGGCAGCTGAAGGAGTTTGCTGAAGATGACAGGCTGACGGTAGTCGGCGGAAACATTCTTGAATTCACGGAGGACCCGGCAAAGCCTGTCAGCCGGAGACTTGTTCCCTGCGATAATGAAGGAATACAAAAATACGCAAGGAGACGGCAGCCGTTTAATAATATGACGGTCATGTACAAGAGGAGCGCCGTTCTGAAAGTCGGCGGCTATAAGGCGATGACCCGCAGCGAAGACTATGATCTGTATGTCAGGATCCTGCACGAGGGCTACTACTGCAAAAATATCAACGACGACTTGGTGTTTGCAAGGATCAAGGAAAACGCGGCAGACAGAAGGACTTCATATGTAACCTACCGGGGATTTATAAAAACAAGATGGAGCGCGCTTCGATCAGGCTTCTCGTCACCGTGGGATTTCCTGGTTGCCTGCGGCGCACAGACGGTCGTTTTCTTATCTCCGGCATTCCTTCAGAAGTTGATTTACAGGAAAATCCTGCACAAGCCCGTCGGAGACTCTGTCGAGACACGTATATTGCAGCAGGCGGAAATGAAACAGCATGCTACAGGAGGCTGACAGCAATATACTTTTGGGGAGATGCCTCGATCCAAATATATATAAACCAGATTCACACAATCATCAACGAACACCGCTTGCGCGGCGGCATGACCGAAGGCGCAGCGGATTTTCTGAGCCACGGCGGAGAGGAGATCAATGGCAGTTCAACTTGAGAAGATGACTGTGCACCAGGAACTTCTGCTTGAAATGCTGAAGGATTTCGATGCAGTATGCAGAAGGCATCATATTTCATATCAGCTATTTGCGGGAACTGCTTTGGGCGCTGTACGCCACCACGGGTTTATTCCGTGGGACGACGATATTGATGTTATTTTGATCCGCAGTGAGTATCAGCGCTTTTTTGACGAGGCCGCTGGTGACTTTGACCCGGAAATTTATTATGTACAGCAGGAGCACGGCGCGCATTGGCCGATGCCCTTTTCCAAGCTACGGCGGAACAACACCACCTGTATAGAAAAATATCACTCGCGGGATCCGCAAATGCATCAGGGCGTTTACATAGATATTTTTCCCTGCGATAATCTGTCCGGTCACCCGGCCGCAGGATGGCTGCAGTTTGCCGCATCAAGGGCGATCTTCGCGAAGGCGCTCTATGCGCGGGGCTATGAGACGGACAGTATTGCGAAAAAGCTGTTCATGCAGTTCTGCCGGTTGCTTCCCAGAGGCCCTCTTGAAGAATTCTGCGTGTGCAGAAGCGGCTCCGGATCGGGTATGGTACAGGCCTTTCTGGCTGGCGGCAGAAAATATAAAAAGAACATTTTCCCTCGTGCCTGGATCGAAGATACGGTCTATATGCGCTTTGAGGACGCCGATTTCCCCATATCGTCGCACTACGATGCACTCCTGACGCAGCTATATGGTGATTGGCATACGCCTTCTCCGCCGGCTGAGCGTAAGTGCAAAGAACATGTCGCTATTCTCGATCTGGAGCGTCCCCATACGGAGTATCTGGAGATACAGCAAACCATGCGGATCGAAGATCATACGAGAAGTATTCGCTGATATAAAATCAGGGTACATAGCTGGGGTTCGCGGTCCATTTCCTGCCGTCCGGTGAACTTCAGCGCGCTCTGTTTGAACAAGTGTATGCTTGCAGTCTGCAATGAGCATATAAATCACACAAAAAGGAAGGGAAAACATGCAACACAGGAAACGAACCAAAGTGACTGCAGCGCTGCTGGCGCTCTGCATGCTGGTATCGCTGCTCCCAGTGACGGCTTTCGGCCTGGATCCGCAGAGCGTGGAGCTTGGCAAGGGAAGCACCATTGACGGCACGGGATATCATGTCACGTCGGTAAAAAACTACTCCATTGCACCCGACATTTCCGAGCGAGTTATTATCACCAATAACGATGCGGGTAATTCCCAGACGGTTGCAAACGTCATGGAGGTCAACACCTCCGGCGGCCGGGCCAAAATCGTGGCCGGTTACGGCAACCGCAACCCCAAGGAGCAGGGCTGGACCCTGAAAACCACCACGGACCAGGCCCATGTCTATGAAAAAGAGTCCGGTCTGAACGTGGTGGGCGGCGTCAACGCCTCCTGGTTCAACATCAACACCGGCGAGCCCTCCGGCTATCTGGTGATGAACGGCGTGGTGCACCACGACAGCTCCAGCCGGGCGTTTATCGCCGCCTTTGACGACGGCTCCGTGAACGTGTTCCGGGAGGGCACCACCCTGGCCCAGGCCGAGGCGGATCAGAGCGCCAAGCAGGGCAAGACCGTGAAGATCCTGGAGGCCGTGGACGCCCTGGTGGCCATGGTCTGGGACGGTAAGGTGGTCATCACCGAGTCCGGCAACAGCGGCTACTATCCCCGCACCTGTGTGGGCATCAAGGCCGACGGCACCGTGGTGCTGTTCCAGGCCGACGGCACCATGGCCCCCCGTTCCGTGGGCTATACCGCAGCCGAGGAGGCCCGGATGATGGTGGCCCTGGGCTGCGTGGCGGCCATCCAGCTGGACGAGGGCGGCTCCTCCACCTACATCTCCCAGCGGGAGGGTGAGCAGGATGTGACCATGCGCAACACCCCGGCAGGCGGCAGCGAGCGCGTGGTGTCCGGCACCATCCTGGTGGTGTCCACCGTGGCGGCCTCCGGCGAGTTTGACCACGCCGCCGTCACCCCCGACGACGAGTACTATACCCCCGGCTCCTCCGTCACCCTGACGGCGGAGGCCATGGACTTCTCCGGCGCTGCCGCCAAGGCCCTGCCGGAGGACGCGGTTTTCACCGTCAGCGACGCGTCCATGGGCACGGTGACCGCCACCGACCTGTCCGGCAGCAGCGCCAGCGCCGTGTTCACCTCCTCCGGCAAGACCGGGGATGTGACGGTGAACCTGGTCAGCGGCGGTCAGACGGTGGGCTCCGCCGTGCTGCATGTGCAGAACCCCGACCGGCTGGCCTTTGCCTCTGACGAGGTGAACCTGAACTATAAGGACGTCAGCGATCTGGGCTTCAAGGCCACCTATCAGACGGAGACGGTCCATCTGCAGGATAACGATATCCAGTGGAGCATCTCCGACCCCGGCGCCGGAAGCTTCAGCGGCAACCGGTTCACCGTTACCGACAATGTGAAGTATTCCGGCAGTCCCACCGTCACCGCCGTGCGGGGCGACCTGACGGCCTCCGTCACCGTGAACATCGGCATGGAGCCCACCATGATCATTGACGGCGGCGACGCGGATCCCTGGGATTACTCCACCATCGGCACCACCGTGGATGAGACATTCAGCGGCATAGCGTCCAACGCTGTGGCCGTTGGCCATTATGCACTTGTCGGACGCGGCGGCGTGGTAAAGGGCTCCGTGGTGTCCGACACCGACGAGGCCTATGCTGATATCGTCCGCTTCGGCCACAAAGCCGTGAAGCTGGAGTATGACTGGACGAATATCAACGGAACCGACGGCGCCTGCCTGGGCCTGGGCGACAATCTGGCCATCGACGGCAGCCCCACCGCTCTGGGCGTGTGGGTCTACATCCCCGAGGGCGTTCCCGTCCCCTGGCTCCGGGCCCAGATTGCCACCAGTACTGATGGCGGCAACAGCTGGACCAACGCCTATATCAACTTCAGCAACGGCAGCGCCGGCGCCGGTGAGGGGCTGAAGTCCGGCTGGCAGTATCTGGAGGCTGACCTGACCTCCTATGCCGGCGCAAAGATCCGGGTCAACAGCGGCATGCTGTTCCGGGCCATGGTCACCACCGGCGGCATCGGCTGGTATACCACCGACGGGGTGAAGCTGGACAAGAGCGAGCTGAAGGGCTATATCCTGCTGGACAACCTGTGCGTGGTGTACGGCGCCAACAACCAGGATGTCACCGCCCCGGTGGTGAGCTCCATCCAGCTGGTCAACGATGACGGCACCAAGACGGAGCTGGAGGACGGCGCGGTCCTGAATTCCGGCAATCTCCGCTTCTTCGTCACCTATGACGACAGTGAGGAGACCGACCCCTACGCCACCGGCGTGGAGTCCGCCTATTTCTATTTCGACGGCACCTACCGGGGCACGTATGACCGGGACAACCTGGGCAGCACCTCCGGTCTGATGCACTTCGGCAACGGCCTGCACTCCATCACCTTCTATCTGAAGGACGGCTACGGCAACGTCACCCGGGAGACCCGGTACTTTACCGTGGACGCGGAGCAGACGGACGTGCCCAGCGTGTCCCTGGAGCTTCAGGGCCAGCCCACTGTGGGCAAGACCTGGGAGCTGGCGCTGAGCAGCAGCGACCCGGCGTCCATCACCTCCCTGACGGCAGCCATCTCCGTCACGCGCAGCTATCCCGTTACCAATGTTGCCTTCCCCGAGGGCGTAACGGGTACATGGAGCTACGATGCCGGCCTCGCATCCGTAAGCATCACTGCCATTGACCACGAGAAATATACCGGTGGTGCGCTGGCCACGATCGACATCCCCATCCCCACCTCCGTCACCGAGGGCAGCAGCGTCAACGTGCAGGTCACCAAGGGGTCTTACGGCTGCAAGCAGACGGAGGGCCTGGGCATCAGCGACCTGAACCAGTATGCCACCGGCTTCACCACTCCCGTGACGAACCGCCCCATTGAGGCCATGTACCGCATCCAGGCGGATACCGCCGTGGTGGGCAGCGCAGCCGCCGCCTCCGTCACCGTGATCCGGGACGGCAAAGCCGCCGCCGGCGTCAGCGTGTACGCCGACGATGTGCTGCTGGGCGTTACCGATGAAAACGGCCGGATTGACATCTCCAGCCTGACGGCCGCCCAGGGCAGCGTGAACCTGCGGGCCGCCGACGCGGAGGGCAACTGCTCCTATCAGATCACCCTGTACAGCTATGACGCTGTGGGGGATGAAACCGGCGCTCCCTATTATGTGATCTATAACCTGTCCCAGAGCGCCGACGGCAAGACCGTCACCTGGATGAGCAATCCCGTCCACAGCGCCGCCCGGGCCGTGGCCCGGATCTCGGCCAGCGCCGACATGACCGGCGCTGCGGAGGTGGAGGGCGAAAGCCGCCTGATCTCCTATTCCTCCAGCAAGCAGATCAACCGCGTTAACGCGGTGTCTCTGACGGGCCTTGAGGCCGGGGCCACCTACTATTACCAGGTGGGCGACGGCTCCGTCTGGTCGGAGGTCCGCAGCTTCACCGTGCCCGCCGCCGAAAAGCAGACCCGGTTCTTCCTGCTGGCCGATATCCAGGAGGAGGCCGCCCTGGAGGGCATGGAACGCATCGCCAATCATCTGGCCGGGCAGTATCCCTTCGGCGTCCAGCTGGGCGACGCGGTGGACAACGTCCGCTACTATAACCAGTGGGAGGACGCCCTGTCCCTGTTCACTCTGGACGGCATCCGCAACACGGATATGATCCACGTGATCGGCAACCACGAGGCTGATGACGGCGGCAATAACGCCATCGCCGCCAAGAGCGTGTTCGGCGTGCCCGCCGCCTGGTACTCCGTGGAGCGCGGCGATGTGTATATTGCCGTGCTGAATCACACCTCCGACAAGGATACCCTTCAGCAGTTTACCCAGTGGCTGGTGGAGGATGCGGCCAAAACCACCTGCACCTGGAAGGTGCTGGTGACCCACGTGCCCGCCTACTACACCAATCCCACCGGCGGCGGCGAAACCTATGTGCAGTATCTGCCCGCTGCCTGCGATGCAGCCGGCATCGACTTCTACTTCTCCGGCAATGACCACAGCTATGCCCGCACCGCCCCCATGACCGGCGGTCAGGTGGACGAAAACGGCACGGTGTACTACATCTGCGGCTCCACCGGCGGCAAGTCCTATTCCATCGTGAACAATCCCGACTTCCACTTTGACGTGGCCACCCTGGACTTCGACAGCGTCTATGTGGACGTCACCGCCGACCGCTTCCAGGCCACCGTCACCGCCTATAACGTGGCCGCCGACGGCACCCGGACGGTGCTGGATCAGTTCACCAAGCGCACGGCTCCCGTCTGTGCAGACGACGAGCACTCTTATGTGTATGACCGGACCACCGGCGAATTGGAATGCTCCGTCTGCGGCCACACGGAGAATGCAGCTCAGCTGCAGTATAACGGATGGGCCACTGATAAGGACAGCGGCCGGAAGATGTTCTTCTCCGCCGGGCAGCCGGTTACGGGTTATGTGAAGCTTTCCGATCAGTTCTATCTGTTTGATGAGACCGGCCTGGCCTATGAGGGCAATTATGACCTCTGCGGTGAATCCTGCTTCTTTGAGTCCGGCAAGTACGTCAGCAGCTCCAACGCCGATGTGCTCAATGCGGGCAAGCTTGGCGATGACATTGCTTATGTCATCTATAAGGATGGCAGGATGGTCCTTGATGGCACGGGCAGGACCTATGACTTCCAAAGCAATGGTATGCGTCCCTACATCCACTATATTCAGCAGATCAGGTCCATTCGGATCGGGAGCGGCATCCAATACGTCGGTACATATTTGTTTGCATTTACAAATGTGACCTCCGTTGAGTTTGCTCCTGACGGAGCACTGAGCTACATTGGCCCCGCCGCTTTTTATCAGTGCTATTACCTCCAATCCATCGAGATCCCCAGCAGCGTGAGGCACATCGGCAACAATACGTTTGCCGGCTGCCCGGTCCTGAGCAAGGTCGTTATCCCCAGCGAGACAACCGCCATGCACTACAATACTTTCCGCAACAGTGCGAAGGCAACGCTCTATGTAGTGGAGGGCAGTTACGCACAAAACTATGCCATCAATTACAATATTCCCTATGTGCTGACCAGCACACCGATCAGCGGCGGAATCGTAACTGTAAATGGTGTCCTGTACTACTACAAGGGCGGCCATCCCTACTATGCGGGTCTGTTCCAGCTTGACGGCAACTACTATTATGCCCGCTCCAGCGGCCAGCTGGTGGTTGACCGTACCTATTGGATCACCAAGACCAACGACCTTCTGCCTGCTGCGAACTACCAGTTTGATGCCGACGGCAAGATGCTGAACGCTCCGACCCCCGATCCCAAGCCGGACCCCGATCCCAAGCCGGACCCCGATCCCAAGCCGGATCCTGATCCCGAGCCGGATCCCGATCCCAAGCCGGATCCCGATGCTCTGAGTATCGTCAGCGAAAACGGCGTGCTGTACTGCTATCAGCATGGCAGCCGCTATTATGCGGGTCTGTTCCAGCTTGACGGCAACTACTATTACGCCCGCTCCAACGGTCAGCTGGTGGTTGACCGCATCTATTGGATCACCAAGACCAACGACCTTCTGCCTGCCGCGAACTATCAGTTTGATACCAGCGGCAAAATGCTGAACGCTCCGACCCCCGATCCCAAGCCGGATCCCGATCCCAAACCGGATCCCGATCCCAAGCCGGATCCCGATGCTCTGAGTATCGTCAGCGAAAACGGCGTGCTGTACTGCTATCAGCATGGCAGCCGCTATTATGCGGGTCTGTTCCAGCTTGACGGCAACTACTATTACGCCCGCTCCAACGGTCAGCTGGTGGTTGACCGCATCTATTGGATCACCAAGACCAACGACCTTCTGCCTGCCGCGAACTATCAGTTTGATGCCAGCGGTAAAATGGTCGGCAGATAACGCATATCCAAAATAAATTTCGGGCTGGCTGGGAATCTTTTTCCCGGCCAGCCCGAAAATGAAAGAGAACATTACGATGAATGTTGAAACACTGGTTGTAACGACTGGCCAAAGTGATAACCACCTCCCCCAGCAGATGCATATTCAGACAGATGCCCTCATCGGGAATCAATGCGGCAAAGACAGTCTGTCAGAGCATGTCTATCTCGGCCACAAAATCCGCTATATCAACACCTCTACCCATGGTGTCGGGATCAATCGAAACGAAGTCTTAATGCGCGCTACAGGGGACATCTGTGTTTTAGCAGATGATGACATGGTTCTTCTGGACGGATACGAGAAAACGATCTGTACCTGGTTCCAGAAGCTCCCCCAGGCAGACATCCTGCTTCTGAATCTGGAGGGCGGTAAGGCTCGGCACCGCAACACAAAGGTGACGCGGATCACCACTATGAATTACGGAAAATACGGTGCCGCCCGTATAGCATTCCGCCGCGAGGCGGTGCACTTCAGCGGCGTGATGTTCCATACCATGTTCGGCGGCGGCTGCCGATACAGCTGCGGCGAAGATACCCTTTTTCTGCGGGACTGTCTGCGTAAAGGTCTCCGTATCTATGGCATTCCGGCATCGATCGCGCAGATTGATGACAGCAGTTCATCTTGGTTTCAAGGCTATTCCGACAAATATTTTCAGGATAAAGGGATTCTCTATTATGCGCTGGATGGTAAGTGGGGACGTCTGCACGCGTGGATCCATTGCTTCCGTCACCGGCACAGGTATCATGAGTATGGTTGGAAAAACGCTGTTAAGCAAATGGTGAAAGGAATGGGTACGGTCAAGTGATACACAAACCTGTTTTTTCGATCATCGTTCCGGTTTATAATGTGGAAAATTATCTGAACGCTTGCGTTCAATCTCTTATAAATCAAACTTTTTCTGATATTGAGATCATATTAGTTGATGATGGCAGCCCGGATAACTGCCCCGCTATGTGTGATACATATGCCGCCGCAGATTCCCGCGTGCATGTCGTTCATCAGCCGAACAGCGGACTATCTGTCGCGCGAAATACGGGGCTCGCACATGCTGCCGGGTCCTATGTTCTCTTTGTTGACTCAGACGACATTATCAACCTCGACACATGTCAGCGTCTGCTCCCCTTCGTCGATAAAAGCGCAGATATCATCATCGGCGACGGGATCAGCGTTGGTTCCTGGAAAAAGCTCTCCCATGGATATACCGCAGCCTGTGTCCGCGGGGATATGTACCTGAAGCTGGCGCTGCATGAAGGCTCTATGCCTATGGCGGCGGTACTGTATATTTACCGGCGTGAATTTCTGCAGGAGAACCGGCTTGTTTTCAAGCCGGGAATTCTCCATGAAGACGAACAGTTTACGCCCCGTGCATTTCTATCTGCCGAAAGGGTAATTGAAAGTGGTATTTGCTTTTACCACTATATCACCAGAGATGACTCCATCACCACGCAGCAGGACTTGCGCAAAAATGCCGCCGATTTGTATGACAGCATTTTGGAGCTAATCGATTTGTATAAACAACTTGCAGATCAAAAGCTGAAAAATCGCCTGCTGGATTCGCTTGTAACAAAATACCTGAGCCTGTTTCAGGCCGGCAGACTCCAGCAATATGGGAAAGCTTATATTCACAAGCGCTTCGTACTATGCAACGCCAGGCGTCCAAAGACCGTTTGCAAAGCGTTGTTATTTGCCATAAGTCCCCCATTATACTGGCACGTGAATAACTGGGTAAAACAAAGGAGGGCGTAGTATGGAAGTGCCGCATCAAATTCCTAAAATCATCCATTATTGTTGGTTTGGTAAGACTTCCTTGCCGGAGGATGCGCAGCGCTGCATTGCCAGTTGGAAAAAGTTTTGCCCTGATTATGAGATTGTGGAATGGAATGAAACGAAGATCGATCTTTCCGCCCTGCCTCTCTATGTCCAACAGGCATATGCAGCACAAAAGTGGGCATTTGTTGCAGACTATGTACGCCTTCATGCTCTGATCAGGTATGGCGGAGTCTATATGGATACGGATGTAGAGCTTGTTGCTCCTCTGGATCGTTTTATGAACCAGGCAGCTTTTGCAGGGCTTGAGGATGCCTCGCATGTTGCAACATGTGTCATGGCCTGTGGGCCGGAATTCCCTCTTTTTAAAGAATTTCTGCTGCAGTACAGCAATATGCAGTTTTTGAATCCGGACGGAACGTTGAACACGACCACGAATGTATCTCGCCTGACAGATATCTGTCTCGAACGGGGGATGCTCCAGAATGGTCAATGTCAGTCTGTTGCAGGACTTACGATTTACCCTGCGGATTACTTTTGCCCTTTGGCATTGGATACCGGCCTTTTAAAACAGACAGAAAACACGGTCGCCATTCATTGGTTCGCAGGAAGCTGGTGGAGCAGCGAGGAAAAATACGCATGGAAAATCACCCGTCGCCTGCATCGCATCCTTCCTGTAAAAACGGCCAAACGGCTGGGCAAAGCGATCGCAATTGCACGATATCGCGGATGGAGTTCTCTTGCAGAAACTTTTTCCGATTTTTGCAGAAAGCAGAGGAAGCATGAATAATAAACTCGAAAAAAGCAAGAAACTGATCCAAAACGTCTTTCTCTTTTTTTTAGCAAGCTTTATCCCAAAAACCATCTCATTTTTCATGGTTCCGCTGTATACAGAGTGCCTGTCCACCCTGGAATACGGAACGATAGATCTGATCACGACAACCGTTCAGCTGCTTCTTCCTATATTGACTCTGCAAGTTCAGGATGCCATTCTGCGTTTTTCCGTTGCCGGACAAGATGATCCCCGCAAAGTCTTTTCCATTGGCCTGCGTATTGTATCAGCTGGCTTTGTTTTTTTGGCGTCTGCAACATTTTTGCTGACCATGCTGGGAGTTGTGGACCTGAACGGAGCTTACATTGCTTTTTTTCTTGCAAGCTATCTCACCGGTGCGCTGGGCAATGTTGTGAACTATTTTTTGAGAGCCCTGGACAAGGTCAAAGAAATCACGATCGCCTCAGTTATTACTTGTCTGATAACTGTGTCATGCAATCTTTTGTTTCTGCTGATCTTCCGTTGGGGTGTAAACGGATATTTACTGGCGAATATTCTCGGGCATGTATTGAGTCTGCTGTATCTGATGCTCGCAGCTCGTCTGGGACGATACATCTCTTTCCGGATAAATGATCCGGAGTTGACCCGCCGGATCATTGTCTTCAGCCTGCCGATGATCGTCAGCGCACTTTCCTGGTGGATCAATAATTCGCTGGATAAGTATATTCTTTCCTTTTTCTGCGGCGTCTCTGCAACCGGGCTTTTGGCTGTGGCCTATAAGGTTCCGACTATTATCTCCACCCTTGGCGCAACCATTTCCAAAGCGTATTCCGTTTCGGTGCTGCAAAATTTCGATCCAACAGATAAGGATGGATTCTTGGGGCAAAGCTATGCGGTCATCAGCTTTTCTATGGTGCTGTGTTCCTCCGCCCTGATGCTGATAAACATTCCGTTATCGCGGCTGCTATTTGCCAAAGAATTCTATGCGGCCTGGCAATTCGTACCTCCTCTGCTTTTATCGGCATTATTTAACTACATGTCGCTTTCCTGTGAAAATATGTGCCTTGCATTGAACCGCACGAGACTGATATCTTCAACGGCGCTGATAGGAGCGGGCATTAATACATTTCTGAACCTCTGCATGATCCCCCTTTTGGGAAGCTATGGCGCAGCGGTCGCCACGGCTATAGGCTTCTTCTGCGTATGGATGATGCGTTATATTTGGATCCTGCGGCACATTCAATTGAAGAACGCACGCATAAAGGAACCCCTCAGCTACGGGCTGCTTTGGGGACAGATGTTCGCCGCATACTGGGGAAATCGTCTTTTGCTGCTGCAGATCTGCATTTTCGTCGTACTTATTTTCTTATATTGGCGCGAGTTTAGTCAAATGCTGCACGTCATTCTGAAAAGAATATCTTCACTACATTGTAAGGGGACACTGTGATGCTGCTATCCTATATTGTTTATTTCGGCTTACTGATAGAGTGCTGGATATTCTCTTATTTTGCCGAGAAGCGAAACCGCAAGCTTCTCATATGGGTAATCATTCTATCCCTTACCATGGCTGCCGGTCTGCGAGCCTATTCGGTAGGTCTTGATACCCCGAGCTATGTTGAGAAGTTTTCGTACATATACAAGGGGATGTTTTCCTATGCCTACGGTCTGGAGGAGTCCTTCAAATACATCTGCTATGGTATTTTGCACGTGATCCCGAATGCATCGTTTTTGCTTGGGCTATTGGCGCTGATTACGCACGCCTGCATTATTTTACGATTTTGGGAGCTGCGCGGGATCGCGTCCTTTCCATGCATGGTCGTATTCTATTATATGTCTTTCTACTTCATGTCCCTCAACGGGATAAGGCAATTTGTCGCTGTGGCAATCGTTTTTTGGGGAACGCGCTATTTGGGGCAGAAAAAGTTCCTGCGCTTTATTTTGTGCATTTGTATCGCCGCATTGTTCCACCAGACTGCAATCGTAGGCTTCCTTCTTCTGCTGCTGAATGCATTTCAGTGGAAGGAATTGCAGCAGAAGCAAAAGCTCCTGTACATTCTTTTCATTCTTTGCGTTCCGTTAATCATTGTCCTGCTTTCAAATAAGATGGCCCAATATAGCCGCTATTTTTCTGATCTTTCCATTAACATAGGGCTGATCGTGCCGGTAAAGCTTGCACTATGGATGTTGTGTATGCTGTTAATGGCGCACAGTGCAATGTATCAGGAATTCCTGTCATCCATCCATGCTTCCGAAAAATTCGACGTGCGCATATCGTACATAATTTATCTTTTTGGGCTTTTGCTCGTCTCATTGGGATACTTCTTCCCGACTTTTATCGAACGCATCAGTTGGTACTTTTATGTTTATGAAGGGGTATTTTATGGGGCCCTATTGAAAAATACGGAACGGGGCACAAAAATTCCAATTTCCTGTGGGATATTTCTCCTTATCGCCTATGGGTTCTGGTACAGTCTATCGCATGATTCTCAAGGAGTGATGCCATATCTGTTTATAATCTAAGCATATATTGGCTTTTATATTCTGATATTTGTGTAGAACAAGAGCATGTCTCGCCGGTATTTACCGGTGAGACATGCTCTTGTTTATGTATTCGCCTCCGACAACGAGTTTCAAACCGTCTAGTCCACGACCTTTGAGTAACTGAAAGTGTCAGACTTACCCGATTTCCTCATTTACCGTAATGATCGAATGCGAATCGATCCAGTAGCATCCGAATCGCGCAAAGGCCACTGTCTTGCCGGAATAGGCCGGAACCGTGAGGCTGGCAAGATACCCGCCCGACATGGTATTCGTTCCCGTATCCTTCCAATACGGGGCTGCGATTACCGCCTTGTTCGCATCATAAAATGCGATGCGTTGTTCGTTGATAGCGGCCGACCCTTCCTTCAGGTTCATCCCCTCAAATCGTACCTTGTCCCCGGAATGGACCGGGATGAATCCGGTAATGTATGTCGATGCTTGCGGGGACGGGTTGCCAGAGCTGCTCAGCCGGTATCCCTGCTGGTATCCGACGCCGTTGAATACCGCCCCGCCGGCGTCCGTCGAAATGGGGATCTGATTTGTATACGCCGCAGTCGCCACAGCCGTGATAACGACGTTCCCGGTCACGCTTGCAATATGGACGGTGCTGCCGGACACCGCCGTGGCCGTGATATCTGTGCCGCCCATGGTGACCGAGATGCTGCCGAGTTTCTTCCCGGCATTGGGGGTAATCGTGACGCTGAGCGCCGCGCCTTCGCTGATTTCCGTCCCCGCAGCATTGCTTGTGCAGTCCGTCAGATGCTGCGTCAGAGTATACTGCGTAACGTAGTCGGAGGCATTCAGCGCGGCGGGCGTTCCGTTTATGGCTGCTGAACGGTATGCGTTCAGCTCGTCGATCGTCAATCCGGCTTTCAATGCCCACTTCACGACATTATCCCGGAGGGAGGACTTTCCGAATGACGCAAAATAATTAGCCAGGCCGGTGTAGTTGGCCGAGGTCCGCTTCTGCGGCGTTCCGGCATCCGAGAGAGAGGAAAAGCCCGAAAGCTCATAGTCCATGTCCACGTGCTTTTTGGAAACGCCAAGCAGCGCAAGCAGGATGAACGACAAGGTCCCCGTTCTGTCCCGCCCCAGTGAGCAGTGATAGATTACCCCGTTCCCGTGGATGACCACATCGAACACCGCCCGCAGAAGTGCGGCCATCTCTGCGTAATGGGATTTCGTCAGGTCAACGAGGTCGCTGTAATAGGCCGATAGGGGATACCGCTTGTAATAAACCTCGCTCCCAAATGGGGAGGTTTCCAGAAACGCATTGTCCCGCAGGTCAAAGTGGTAGCGGATATTTGCATTTTGGGCGATATTGGCATCTGCGGATTCCGCTGCACCCGGTGCGGCGCAACGATACATCCGCCCATACCTGACGGTGCCTCCGTCACATGCCCATCCACCGAGGTCCCGGCAGTTTTTCACATAGCCGATAAACTTCATCATGCGAACTGTTCCGGTCGGCTTCACGCGCCCGCTGTCGATTACATCCCCTCCGCTGCCTTTCACGATGTAGCGGAGGACGTGCCCTGGGACTGCGTTGTAGATCACGGATTCTCCTCCCAGGATATTGTTGAGCTTCCCCCCGATGCCGGTGGTCTCATCCTGCTGGTAACGCGTTCCCCCCTGCATCGTGAGCGCTTTGCCCAGCGGAGCATCCTTGATTCCGCTGGCCCCCGTGTAGCTGTCCAGCACGCTTACGCTGCCGCCGTTGGCGTCCGTATAAGCGGCCTCCGCCGCAGTCAGATAGGCCGCAACCGTGGTGCTCATTTGCGGGTACTCCTCCACGTCAGGCTGTAGCGGGGCGATTGCCAAAACGGCATCGGCCATTTGGGCGACCTTATAGGTGGCCGTACTGCCGTTTTTGGCTCGGATGGCGTTTGCGATGGCCTGGACGCTGGCCTCCTCATAGAGCTTCTTTGCCATCAGTAGCTTACCTCCGTTCCATCCGGCAGGGCCGCTATCACGTCAGCGACTATCTCCGCCTTGTCCGCTGCCGTCCAGTAGTCCGTGCCTCTGACTGGGGTCTTGCCGGGCGTGCCGGGGTCACCTTTTTCGCCGGGGTCACCTTTTTCGCCGGGGTCACCCTTTTCGCCGGGGTCACCCTTTGCGCCGGGGTCGCCCTTTGCGCCGGGGTCGCCCTTTGCGCCATCGAACGCCCCGCTGGCCTTGGCCTGTGCCAGCGCCGCCTCCGTGGCCGCCTGCAGCGTGTCCGCCGACAACGCCCCCACCTCTGCCGCCGTGTAGGTCGGCTTCTTTGCGGCTTTGGCCCACTCCGGCACGGTCGGGTCCGTCTCTGTTACCGGATGCTCGGTCAGGTACGAAGCCACGGCCTTGGCAATGTCCTCCTCGGACGCGCCGCCCATGCCACGGATCAGCTCCATCAGCTGGTTGTACACGCTCTCGGGCGGGTCAGCAGGCGCGCCGCCTGCTGTGGTAACCGACGGTAGCACCCGCAGGTCCGCGCCCCGGCTGGTGTGCAGGTCCCCTGCATACAGCCCCACGGACACCCACCCCGGCGTGCTGAGCACCGGCAGAGCCGCCGTATTGCCGGTGAATACCGCGTCCTGATAGGTGCCGTCCGCCAGGTTCACCCGCATGGTCTTGGTGTCGTAAGGCGTCCATTCCTCGTCCAGGTCCCACACCACCGTGTAGTCGCTGTTGCCGCAGATGATGGTCCCCGTGCCTCCGGCCCGCTTGTCCCGGATTTTGATCTTAATTTCAGGCATTTGCATCAACTCCCTTCGGATACGCCCGCACGCGGCGGAAAAGTTGCCCCCGCTGTTGCCGTCTCCGTCTTAGTATGTGACGGGTGGTATATCGGCTATAGCACCCACCTTATTTCAAATAATACAGCTGAGTAACTTGATAACTAGTCTTACGCTGTTAATAGGCCACCACACCGTACCCCAGAATCTCATAGTATCCCACCGGGCATTGGTTCACCCGGCAGCTGTCGCCGGAGTTGCCCTCCACGGTGTAGATGATCCCGTCCTCGACCTTCCAGACAATGCCCACGTGGTCGGACTGCCCGTCCTGCGGGCCGGAGTGACCCTTGTTGTCCCAGTCGAAGAAGATAATCATGCCGGGCGCAGGCTCGATGGCGTTATCCGCCCATTGGCCACGGTCTCGGAACCACTGGACGCCGTTGACGCAACCTGCGAATTTGGGAATGACACCGGTGTCGATGTAGCCGCACTAGTCGGCGCACCAGGAAACAAAGCAGGCACACCATTCCACACGGCTGCCGAAGCCATACCATGACCAATAGGGCTCGCCGCCTACGTTGCCTACCTGCGTCAGCGCCACCTGCACGATCTGGTCGTCTGCACCGTACACGCCGTAGAGCACAGCCGCCCACATTCCGGAGGTGCCTTCCTCCAGCAGGGCATCCAGATGCTCCAGCTGCCGTTCTCCGAAGCCGTATTCCGCTGCCATCTCCGTTGCCGTTTTGTGACTGACCACAATGTGCAGTGTGGTCTTGGTCTCCGTGACGGTCTCCTCCAGAATGTTGCCGTGGCCGTCATCGCTTTCGATGATGGTCGTCACGCTTTCCGTGGTGGTGGAGTGGGAGATGGTGTTCATCGCCCAGAAAATATCCCGCAGAATCTGCTCCTTTTCCGGTGTGACCGTGGCCACGTCCTGCGGGTTATCCGGATCGGAGGTAACCTTCACTGCATAGACCGACAACACCTCCGGCCAGACGGCCCGGGAACCGGACATCACCAACGTGTCGTAGACTACAGAGCCTTTGATATCGTCCAGCTGCGCCTGATACTCCTGATTGATCTCCTGCACCACCGTCCGCATGGGCTTGTCGCTGCCGGTATCCTCGCTGGAAAAGAAGATGCCGAAGCATGCCACCACTGCGGCGATCAGGCAGATGATCACAATGACGATCAGCGCCACCCAGCCGCCTGCGGCGATGGCGGCCACCAGTGCCTTAACCGCTGCGGCAATGGCCTTGGCGGCGGACACGATGGCTTTCGCAGCTGCTTTTGCAGCAGCGACAAGGGTTTGGGCTGCCGTTTTTGCGGCCTGTGCCGTGGTGCGGGCCGCCTTGGCGGAGGTCTGCGCTGCCGCCTTCGTGGCTTTTGCCGTGGCCTCCGCCGTCTTGATAGCCGCTTTGGAGGTCTGCTGAGCGGTCTTGGCGCTTTTCTGGGCCGTTTTGACGGTGCCCTTGGCCGTTTTCACTGTGGCCTGCCCAGTGGACTTTGCCGTCTGCTTTACGGTGCGCTGCCGGGTCTCGGCAGTCTTGATGGTCTGGCTCCGGGCATGACGGATGCGGGTCCTATCTTGCTGCGCAGCATCGGCAGTGCGTTTGGCTTCCCGATGAGATCGGCAGGCACTTTTTGCCTTGCCAGTCAGCTTGCCTGCCTCGTGGCCGACCTCCCGGGCGGTATCCTCCGCCATATAACGGACCTTGTCTTCCGCATATTCAGAGGGGCTGATCTGGCCGTCATCCAGCAGGTTCTCCGCCTGATCCTTAGAGCGGACGAAGGCCCGCTTCATCCGTTCTCCGGCCACGACCGCCTTGTCCAGTGCCTTGATGCCTTTGGATTTCTCCCGGGTCTTGATTTCCGCCATCAGCCCACCTTCTTTGCCACCACCACAAAACGGCCGTTTTTGTAGGTGTATTCGCAGGTGGAGAGAGTCAGCAGCGTATCGCCGTATTCCACTTCCATGTCCGTATCGTACAGCGCCCGGGCCCGGACATTCTCCAGAAATTCGGCAAATTCCGCTTCATTCATGTTGGTGTACTCGTTGTACCGGAAGGTGTCCCGGTTGGTGTTGAACCGGAAGGCAGCCACCACCTCATATTCGCCGGAGCCGGATAGGGTGTCAAAGCGGATAGTCTTGTGCCCCTCATAGAAGCCCCTGTCCGCATAGCCGCAGAGGTCAGCGAACATAGTGCCGTCGTTCATATGGTGACCGTAGATAACGATGTTGTTGCTGAGCCCCGGCGCACAGCCCTCGTCGATGTAGGGCACGCCATAGTTGCTGTATGCCTTGTCAAAGCCGTGCTTCAGGTAGTAATCCGGGTTATCCGGCGTCTGCATGACGGGATAGTGGATGCTCGTTTCGTCAATGGAGATCCAACCGACGAAGTCATTGTTCTGTTCAAAAAGAGCGCCATATTTCAGCTTATCAGCACGGCCCTCAATGCAGTCCCGAAGGGTCTCCATGTAGCCCAGCTCCAGCTTTTCAAAATCCCGCAGGACATCGGCAACGGGGCACGGGGATTTCATCAGGGCCTGGCACTGCTCGGGCTGCAGTTCCAGATCCTCCATGGCAAATAAAATATCCTGCCGCACGGCGTACTCATAAGCGTGCTGCAGGATCTCATCCGGCGGAAGGGTCAGCAGCCAGTCCCGGTAGCTGTCCTGTTCCGCCTCCATCTTGTGGTAGATGGCAGTATTCAGTTCTTCAGGTGTCATTGTTCCTCTCTTTCTCTCATCCCGGCTGCACCAGACGCTTGAACTTCAGCGGACTTTCCGCAATGTAGCGGGTAATCAGCCGACTCTCGGCCTTGGTTTCGGGATAAGCGGTAATGGTGATGGTTTTGGTGTTCCAGTCCAGCGTATAGGTGTCGGCAGCCACATTGGTGATGTGGTGCTCCGCCAGGAAACCCCGGAAGGCCTGCATAGCCACCAGATTATCCGACATAATGACGTTCACATAAGTTCTGTCCTTGCTGAGCTGATCGCTCACAAGGCAGGCCAGCGAGCAGCCCACGCCGCCCGCGATGGCGACTACCAGCAGTGCCAGCATACTGTCCGCCGACACGATACGCTTGGTGATCCAGAAATAAATGAAGTCGGACAGGATCACGGCGATACCCGCCAGAACCCACCGACTTCTCTGGATCAGTATGGTTTTTGTAGTGGAAAGGGCGTTGTCCAGCACCTTGGCCAGAAACAGCGCACCGAGATAGAGCATAGGCTTGCCTCCTTTGATTTTTGTATTTGAACGGGCAAAGGATGAACTTGCTTTTTCGTGCGGATCCGCATCTCATGAACTTGCTTTTTCGTGCAAATTAAACTCCTACGAACTTGCTTTTTTGTGTTCTCCGTGTTATACTTGGCATATAAATAGGGTAAGCTATCTGCATAAGGAGTGAGAAGATGCTGAAACGAAAAATATACGATGAACTCGTAGCGTGGAAAAGTAGCAGCAACGGAACAACTGCCATGATGATCGATGGCGCACGCCGTGTCGGCAAAAGTTATATTGCCGAAGCGTTTGCAAAGGCTGAATACAAAAGCTATATCCTGATCGATTTTGGACGAGCTCCCACAGACGTACTGGATCTATTCGCCAACGATAGCTCTGATCTTGATCTATTCTTCGCAAAACTCGCAGCCTTTTATGCAACGCCTCTCCACAGAAGGGAATCGCTGATCATTTTTGATGAAGTTCAACAATATCCGAGAGCACGCCAGCTTATCAAATATCTTGTAGCGGATGGCCGGTTTGATTACCTTGAAACAGGATCGCTGATTCGGCTGAAAAAGAATGTCCAAGATATCATTATTCCTTCGGAAGAGGATCACATTGAGATGTTTCCGCTGGATTTTGAGGAATTTCTCTGGGCAATGGGAGACGAGGCCACATATCCACTGATTCGGCATTGTTTTGAAGCAAAGCAACCCCTTGGCGCAGCACTTCACCGGAAGATCATGAATGACTTTCGCCAATACATCCTGGTTGGGGGGATGCCTCAGTCCGTTCTTGCTTACATGAATGGCAAGGACTTCGAGGCATCCGATGTTGCCAAACGCAGGATTCTGAAGCTGTATTGTGAGGATGTGGCAAAATTTGCAGAGGGATATGAAGATAAAGTGTTTGCCGTATTCGATGGCATTCCGGGTCAGCTTTCAAAAAAAGAAAAGAAATACAAGCTTTCGTCTCTCGGAAAGCAGGCTCGTTTTCGCACTTATGAGGATTCATTTGTGTGGCTGAACGAAGCCATGATAGTAAATACCTGCTTCAATGCAACGGATCCTCATGTTGGGCTTGCGCTGAGTGCTGATAACGCCACGCAGAAGTGTTATATGGCAGATACCGGATTACTTGTAACGCACACTTTCCAGGATAAAAAATACACAGACAATGAACTTTATCGTGCAATTCTCTTCGATAAACTTAATATCAACGAAGGAATGCTGATGGAAAACATTGTTGCACAGATGCTTCGCCATAGCCGTTCGCGCCTGTACTTTTATTCCCGTTCCGACAGCCAGAACCGGGAAAACCACATGGAAATCGACTTTCTAATTACCGAAGGGAAAAAGATTGCTCCGGTAGAAGTTAAATCCGGCAATTATCGCTCCCATTCCTCTTTAGATAAATTTCGAAAGCACTTCTCATCTGTAATTGGCAATTCCTATATTCTCTACACCAAAGATGTTATGATCAAAGACGGCATCATTCATCTGCCTCTTTACATGGCAGAATTGTTATGATGTGAAGGGGCCTTGTAAATTTTTGCAAGGCTCCTTCCGCATATAACGAGTTGCTTTTGCACCTTCTGAATTACCTTGCCAGCCTCAGAATCAGTTCCTCTACATCCTCCGTAGACTTTCCGGCATTCAGCAGCTTATTGCGCCAGCGGAGAAGGATGCTGCGGGCATAGCGGGCTTCCTGCGGCGTCAGGGTCAGGACAACTTTGTCACGCTTGCGAAAGAACATAGCGGGCACCTCCGTTTTTTCTCCAGTGTAGCCGGAGGGGACGGCGGCGTCAACTGTGCGAATCAGCGTTCCCGATCCCGTTCCTTCTGCTTCACCTCCAGCACGGACCCGCAGGCCTGTTCATACTCCTTGTCGGTGATGAGCCCGGCCTTGTAGTCCATATAGGTGGCTGCCGCCTGTGCGTCCTTGATGGCACGGATCAGGGTCTCGGGCTTGTCCCGAATGGACTGGATCCAGGCCTGAACGTAGGCCTTGTGATTGTCGATGTGCTGGGGCGTGGCCGTTACGTCCAGATCCACACCCATGAAGCAGGAACACATTATTCCGGTGAGGAACTGGCAAAGATGTTTTCTCTCAACGAAACCTTGACCAACAGACTGGGTGCCGCTGTTTTAATGCCGCCTTTCCTGGTGGGCCGAGCGTTGAAAAAGTATAACAACGGACAGCCGATCGTCTACTATACCGAAGGCGTCTTTGCGCCGGATACAAAGATCAGACTTCAGTCCATGTCAGATGCGCTTGGCGTATCTTATTCGGCACTTATCAACCGGCTCAGAGAACTGAGGCTGCTGGAATGCAGACCGATCGAAGAATATATTGACCGCTCTCTTTTCCCGGAGGGATCAATATGATTCAGTATGACGCGCGTTTCGGTACCCCCAGCGACGAGGTGCTCCGAAAATTGGAACTGTCACGCATGGAAGTAGAATCCATGGAAAAGCGGAATCTTAACTGTCCCATCTGCGGCTTTCGCATCCTTGGTGTGTATGCTGACCGAAACGGTCATGCGGAAGTGAAATGCCGCAAATGCAAGTTTGAAGGTCCCATCAACCTGGCCTACTTCAGAAGGCAGCATCGGCACCATAGGTGTATCCGCTTCGATAAACGCAAGCGGAACGTCACCAGATAACCTATAACTGAATATCTGAAAACAATACGATTTCTAATCGTGCAAGCGGAGCAGGACCCGTAAAGGGCTGAAAAACTTCCAAGCGCCGTACGAAGCCGGATTGAGACAAATTGCAGGATCACTGTATCCTGATGTCTCTTTCCGATTTCTGCGGCGCTTTTTTTGCACGGTTTTGCTTCGTACTGCGTTAGAAGGTCTTTTCTCAAAGCTCGCGCTTGGGAAAGGCCCTTTATGTTTTATGCCTGGCTTTGCTACATAGGCCGATATCCGTAGCTCCGAAATTTGGATTTCAACCAACAAACCAAATTTCAAAACAAGGAGCTACGAATCATGAAGAAAGAATTTTGGATCAAGAAGGATCCTGCCAAGGATGGTCAGGACAACTGGAAAAAGCTGAGCAGCTATGAGTTTGCCCGTTTTATGGAAACGGCAGACGGAAAGTCCCGCAAGGAGAATATCGCTAGGATTCCCGGCGGCGAGCCCGGCGAACCGATCATCTATATGGAAGTTGACAGCCAAACCGCAAAAGAGTAGAAGCGTGAAAACAACAGAGCCTGTTATCTACAGAAAACCATGAATGCATTGGGCATCGAGGTGATCTCCTACAATGTTTCTCCTAACGTTGAGGATTGGGAAGTAAATGGAGAGGCCTTGCTGGAGGACCCTGATTGCCATGTGGAGGACGATGTCCTTCGCAGCATTCTCACGGAGAATATGCTCGATGCAATGTGCCATTTGTCGGAGATTGAGCAGAAAGTAATCACCCATCTGTATTTATCAGATGAGCCTATGACCGAGCACGAGTTTGAAAAGGCTTTTGGTGTCAAGAGGTGTACGGTCCACTATTACAAAGTAAGTGCGTTAGAGAAACTCAGAGAAATGCTGGGTGAAAATGTTTAAGGCAGTTACTAACAATTCACGGAAAAACTCAGCAACTGGTTAGTAGAAGGACTATTTTCATATCTGTCTACATACGCACCGAAAAACACGCATAAATTGAAGCAGGAAACGCTCCGGAAAGGAGGGCAGCCATGGACGTATTTCTGATCTTCCCGAAATCAAAGCAGGCGCAGCAGGAGCTTGGGCAGGAGCTGTCGAAGTTCCAGTCCGAGCAGGCACTGAAATCCATCCAGAAGCTGCCCTGTTCCACGGAGCAGAAGCTGGAACTGGTAGACGCCGCCGTGAAGCATATAAAAGCGCAGCAATAATACATAGCAGACGAGCAGACCAGCCTCAACAGCCAGTCTGCCCGTTTTTCAGATACTTCTCGCAGAGTTTGACGCCGCAAGTTTTCTGTGAAGCAGCGCAAATTCTTCAATCTTCTGCTGGGAGGGGCAAAATTATCTGCGATGATAGATCGCCTCCAGCCGTTTTCTGGATTCCTCCAGCGTATAGGCAGGCGCACCGGAAAGTCGGGCGGCCTCTGCTGCCTCCAGCTTTGCGCGCAGCTTCAAGGTTTCCTCGCGCTGTTCAGCTTCTTCATGCGCCAAATCAGAGATCATGCCATAGTCGTTGCGAAGCGTGGTCGAAGATTTAATAATCATGGGTCAGCATCTCCTGAATGATTCTGTAATAATTCTATCGGACTTTTTTGCAGCTTTCAAGTCTCTGCTTGAAATACCTCTCCCATGTGGATTTGAAAATCTGCTTGCGGTTTTGCTCCCAATGCTTGAGATTTCCAAGGCTGACGCCCAGCTTGTCCGCATATTCTCTCTGCGTCAGACCGAGTTTCGTTCGGATCGCCTTGATCTGATCCCCCTGACCGTTTCGCAGAAACAGATTATAGTCATCCAGCAGCGTTTCCACCGGCACCTCAAAAAGCCGCGCGATCCGTTCTATATGTTCCGGCGGGTAGAAATCTTTCCCGGATTCCTCAAAGTGAACATACGTGCTTCGGTCAATCCCGGCACAGTCAGCTACGTCTCTCTGCCGCAGGCCTTTCTGATATCGCAGCCAGCGGAGCTTGTCCGCCGTTTCGGCGATTTCCGAGAAGTCCGAGAACTGCAAATTGAACTTTTCTGCGTCCTGAAGTTTGTGCGGTAGCACCACCGGAAATTGCAGGATTTGCAGCGGGGCCACTTTTACTGAACCTGATATATTGGAAATCAGAATGTAGCAGCGGACTTCCACTTGCGCCAGCAGACGCCATTTTGCCTCAAAAGGTGTCCGTTCCACCATCTGCAAGGCCGTTTCTTCCGTTAGGTTAGTATAGCATTTTCAATACACCTGGACGCATAGGTTGCCAGGCGGATTTTTTTGTCCGGCCGGAAGGTGTTCACGGCCTTGATCAGGCCGATGGTGCCGATGGAGATCAGATCCTCCTGGTTGGCAGCCTGGGTGTAGTACTTCTTGAAGATGCATTCTTGAAGGCTAATTTGCCTCGTTCATAATAGGCTGAAGCCGTTTGCCCCAGCCGCAAATAGAGTTCTAAATGGATATGTTTGTCATCACTGTCCTCACATACCACAGCGTGGTCGAGGATCGTGGCAACCACTTCTGATTGGATCGGCTCCTTGCAGTTCAGATCTGCCCATAATGCCTTTTCCAGCGCAGCCGTGTCCGTGGCCGCGATTTGCTTTTGCTGCTCCTGTTGCTGCAAGGAAATCGTTTGTGTTTGCAGCGAGGTGATCTGTTCATTGAATCGGCTATTCCGCTTTTTGAACTCCTGCATGGTAATGGCGTCGGCCATACTCAGCTCCAGTAACTTTTCTTTCTTGTCCTCCAGCTGCTGTATTTGCGCTTGCAACCGGGCAATCTCCTTGGAGTGGTCTTCCTTCTTCTGTGTATTTGTAACGGAATCCAACACCATGCGGATAATCTGTCTCTGGTGCTTTACCAGCTTCTGAAACTGCTCTGCCAAAATAGTATCCAGTTCCGTGGTGCGAATGGTAGGCAGGTCGCAGCCCGCTTTTCCGTGTTCACGGTACATCTTACATTTCCAAAACTCCGTTTCTCCCTCTTGCGTTTTGAAGGATTGCCGGTGAAAAGACGTTCCATGCTTTCCACAGATGATCTTGCCGCTGTAGGGATACCGGCTCTGATACCCTACGCCATAGGCTTTTGTGCGGGCGCTCCTCTGCTTAAAAAGGGCATTGGCCTTATCCCATACTTCTTCCGACACGATGGCCGGAATATTCGGGTCGGGATAGGATGCCCATTCACTTTCGTCGAGGAACGCTGTCTTTTTCTTGCGGTAGTCTAACGATTGGGTCTTGTTGCCGCAATACCAGCCCTTATATTTGGGATTTTGCAGAATGTGTCCGATGGTGCTTGTGTTGAATACATTACCCTGCAAGCTGGTGTAACCACGGCGGGTCAGCTCCTGTGACAAGCTGCGCAGACCATATTGACCGGTGGCATAGAGTTCAAATATCTGCTTTACCGCCTCTGCCTGCTCCGGAACAATGGTCAGCTTACAGTCCTTCTTATCATAGCCCCACAAGCGATTATTACCCAGTACACGACCGTTCTTGATAGATTGCCGAAAGCCAAATTTCAACCGTTCAGAGAGCTTGCGTACCTCATCCTGTGCCACACCTGCCATGACCACCAATCGGAACTCGCTATCGCTATCCAGTGTGTTGATGTTGTCATTCTGGAACAAGACACCCACATTGTTCTCCAGCAGCTCCTGCGTGTACTGGATGCTGTCCAGCGTATTGCGGGAGAAGCGAGAGATCTCCTTCGTGATGATGAAGTCAAACATCCCCCGCTGGGCGTCTGCGATCATCCGCAGGAAGCTGTCCCGCTTGTAGGTACTTGTGCCGGAAATGCCCTCGTCTATGTAACCGGGGATGTACGTCCAGTTGGGATTTTTCTGGATGAACTCTGTGTAGTATTGAATTTGGTTTTCCAAACTGCCCTGCTGCTCCACTTTCTCAGTAGAAACGCGGGCATAGAAGGTCACGCGCAGCGGTAGGTCATAAATCGACTTGCCCAGCCGCATCTGCTCTCTCAACCATCGAACCGTCATCATGGGTATCGGCCTCCTCCACTATTTTTTCTTCCATAGCTCCAGTATCGGAGGTAAAACGTCTTTTGTCAAAAAAACAGGAGTTGCAGGCAGAAACATATGTCTCTTCCGAAATCAACTCCCGCTTCCATAGACGCTTCAACAAAACCAAGGCAATATCACGATCAACTTCTGTCATAGGCAACTCCTCCCTCCATAAAGTATGCGGTAATCGGGGTGATATGAATAAGCAACAACGCGCTTCCCAAAGTGCGCTTTTGCTTACCCACACTTTTGCGGTCGTAAAATTCTCAAGCAAAACAGTCGGCTGGTGGCTGCCAGCCTCACGGGAATCTCACCCCGGCCCATGCTGATGGGTGCGCCGCACGATGCTTTGAGAGCGTCCAATGCGGGAGTATCGTTAGGGGTGCCGGTGGTCATGGCCCACAGAGTACCACTCTGTTTCGGAGCAACGCTTGTTTCGCTCCCTCCCCTGCGGAGGATCATGGCGGGCGCTGTTCTACGGCTCACACCGGCACGAACGTACCTGTCTGCTTTATTTATGCCGCGAATACGGCTCTTTTCAATGTGCAGCATCGGCTCTTTATCAGCCTGCATCAGCCATCAAAGCTTTGATGGCTGATGCACACTCGTAAAGAGAAAACTGCGGCAGCGGTGCGGAAAGGAAAACACACCGCCGCCGCAGAAACAGGGGGAGGCAATTTAAGCGCTATTGCGAAGGTAGGCGGCCAGCATATCAATGAACTGCGTATTTGTCGGCGACTGCGACAGCGGATGTCCTGCGATCCGATCAAGCAGGCTGTGATCCGGCTGCCTCCAGCAGGCTTGCACAAGGGTGCGTAGGTTTCGCTCCACGCAGCCGCTCGTTGTGTGGAACTGCTGTGCTGTCTGCTTATAGAGCCGTTTTGTGATCAGCAGGACATACTCAGGCTTTTCCTGTACCTGCTCCAGCATATATACCGCAAAGTAAAATCCCGACAGCTTTCCGGATACACCTAAGAGACGCAACAGGCGTTCGGCGTCCAAAGGCACGTTCTTTTCAAGTTCCGAAACATAATAAACTAACGGCATTGGCGCTCCTCCTGTCGTGTGTATTTTGAAAGTTGACCATCAAGCCGTTATGGCGGGCTTCTTGCCGAATTTGGTAAGCTTCTTCTCTCCTTCCATACTGATTTTACACGATTTATGGCCGTTTGTGTCATAGTTTCGTTCTACAATGGTCTACGCATATGTGACGGATTTTGTATGTTTTTGTCGATTATCGTAGGTAAGCTTAATCTATAAGAGAAGGTGGCACGAAAAAACGTGCCACCTTCTCTTATGCCATTGCAGTAAAGGCTGATATTGACTTTCGCTATGTGCAACAAGCTATTTCAATGAGTAATACGTTCACCCTATTAGCTTCGCGCAATCGGCAGACTTCCCAGATAGCATTTCCAAACCATGACTCAGCGCAGGAAGCACTGCTTCTAAATTTTCCTGTGCTGCATTAGGAGATCCGGGTAAGTTTAGAATCAGCGTTTTACCACGAATCCCCGCCTGTGCCCGTGAGAGCATGGCGCGATTTGTCACTTGCATGGATACATAACGCATAGCCTCCGGAATTCCAGGCGTCATACGTTCGCATACAGCCAGAGTTGCCTCTGGTGTCACATCTCTCGGGGAAAAACCAGTCCCTCCCGTGGTCACTACCAACTGTACATTGCTTTCGTCCGCCAGACGGCATAGCGTTGCCTCAATCTGTGTCTGGTCATCGGGAACTAGGGCAGTCTCTTTTACTTCATAGCCTGCGTTTTTTAATATCGCAGACACCAAAGGGCCACTTGTGTCGGGTCGTTCTCCTCGGAAACTACGGTCACTGACCGTCAAAACAGCCGCTGTATACATTTTGTTAACCTCCTCATTCAAAACATCTTAATGAAGCAGCATAATCTGCTGTGGTGCCACTGCCACCGTCAACGTCCTGCTATTATGTATTTTCTGCCCATTGTTTTTGTCCATTTCCATCCATAGAAGCGGTGCCTCCTGTGTTGCCCCCACTGGACGTAAGAGAATGATGGTGGAGAACACATCTTGGATTATCCGCTCCACTGTGCAGGAAAACGCATTCTCTTCGCCTAAAGTAGCTGGCCGGACGGAGTGCGCACGAATGCCTACGCACTGAACCATCGAGCCTGCCTTTTCAGCGCATCGAAGAGCAATTCCCCACTCTGGCAGCGTCACAGTATTTCCGTTGGTGATTGCCCTAGCATAGTTTTTGCAGCCCGTGAGACGCGCGGCGGCTTCCGTGCCAGGGCTGAAAAACAACTCGTCCATCGCCTGCGCGGGCAGAGTTTTTCCCTGATCCATTACGCATACCCAGCGGCAGTTGCGGAATGCCTCGCCTCGGTCGTGAGAAACCCATATCGCCGGGCCAGCAAAGCTATCCAACACTTCAGTCAGTTCCATCTCCAGATTCCACTTCAAAAAGCTGTCCAGGGCCGAAAACGGCTCGTCCAGCAAGACAGCCCGCGGCTCGGAGGCAAGAATACGGGCCAGGGCCACCCGCTGCTGCTGTCCGCCGGACAGCTGGGCGGGGTATTTCTTCTCCAGGCCCTCCAGACGGAAGCGGCGCAGCTGCTCCGATGCCTGACGCTGCTTTTCCGCGCGGCTGCCGGTGCGGATACCACACTGGATGTTCTGGGACACGGTCATGTTGGGGAATAGGGCGTACTGCTGAAAGAGATAGCCTATCCGCCGCTGCTGGGGCGTCAGGTCGATGCGCTGCTCACTGTCGAACAGCGTTTCGCCGTCCAGCACGATGCGGCCCTTATCCGGCGTCATGATGCCGGCGATGCACTTGAGGGTCACGCTCTTGCCGCAGCCGGAGGCCCCCAGCAGGGCCATGGGGCCGCTGTCGGTCTCGAATTGGGAGCGCAGGGTGAAGCTGCCCAGCTTCTTTTCGATGTCCACCACAAGGCTCATGCGCGCTGCCTCCTTCCCCAGCCCGCCGCGGCCAGCAAGTTCTTCTTTTCCAGCATGTTCACCACCAGCAGTATCACGGCGGAGATGGCCACGTTCACCAGCACCCATTTCAGGGCCAGGGCATCGTTGTTGGTCTGCCACAGCTGATAGACGGTGGTGGACACGGTGGCGGTCTTGCCGGGGGTGTAGCCCGCGATCATGCTGGTAGCGCCGTACTCGCCCAACGCCCGGGCGAAGGCCAGCACCGCGCCGGCCAGCACGCCCTGACGGCAATAGGGCATGCGGATGTGCCAGAAGATGTAGGTGTTGGACAGGCCCAGGGTCTGTCCGGCGTAGGCCAGCGTCTCGTCAAAGGCCTCGAAGGCGCCGCGGGCGGTGCGGTACATCAGCGGGAACACCACCACAACGGTGGCGAAGATGGCCGACCACCAGGTCATCACCAGCCGGATACCGAAGGTCTCCAGCATCCACGCGCCGATAACGCGCTTGGGACCCAGCACACGCAGCAGAAGATAGCCCACCACCGTAGGCGGCAGGACAAGGGGCAGCGTCAATATCACATCGAGCACACCCTTGACCAGACGCGGGAGCTTTGCGATATAGTACGCCGCGGCGATGCCCGCGAAGAACACCACCACCGCCGAGATGGCGGCAATACGCAATGAGTTTAAGAGGGGATACCAGTCCATAGGATACCTCCGGAAAAGTGGGATACGGGCAGAACGCTTCCGCGTCCTGCCCGCTCCGGTATGAACGAAATAGTTCTTTACTTGGACAGCGGGGTGAACAGCACCTTCTCGAACTCGGCGGAAGCCTCAGCGCTCTTGAGGTAAGCCAGGAACGCAGCGGCGGCCTCCTGCTGGGCGGAGGTGCTCAGCACAGCGGCGGGGTAGATGACCTGACTGCACATGTCGGCAGTGGCCTCGGCAGCCACGGTCAGACCGGCAGAGTAAGCGTCAGAGGCATAGATGATGCCGCAGTCCACGGTGCCCTCGGAGACGGCAGTGGTGACTTCCTTCACGTTGGAGCCATAGGTCAGCTTCTCGGCAATGGCGGCCTCGTCGATCTCATAGTAGGCGAAGATCTTCTGGGTGTACTGGCCCACGGGCACGTCGCTGTTGCCGATGGCCAGCTTCACGTCACCGGACTTCAGCAGCTCGGCCAGCTTATCAAAGCTGTCAATGCCCTTGTCGCTGCCCTCGGCCACGGCCAGCACCACCTTGTTCTCCAGCAGGTCGATGCGGCTGCCGGCCACCAGCATATCAAGGCCGTCGGGGTTCTTCTCGGCGTCGTCCTTCAGGGTGCCGTCCAGCTGGTTCATCTGCTTGGGAGCGGCGGAGATAAACAGGTCGCAGGGCGCGCCCTCGACGATCTGGGTGTACAGCTTGCCGGAGGAATCGAAGTTGAAGCTGATCTTCACATTCTCGTTCTCGGCCATGTACTTTTCGCCGGTGGCGGTCAGGGACTCGGTCAGAGAGGCGGCGGCGAATACCGTCAGCTCCACGGTCTCAGCAGGAGTCTGATCGTCGGTCTTGGCATCGTCGTTGGTCTTGCTGCCGCAGGCCATCAGGCTCAGTGCCATGGCCAGCGCCAGCAGCAGGGAGATCCATTTTTTCATCTTTGTGTTCCTTTCTTGATTTGTACTTCTATATCAGCGCAGTTCTTTTGCGCAGATAACGGCTTTCCAAATCATACGGCCGTTGGGCGATGACACTCTTATTTGCCGAAGGGGCAGACGGGGTAATGGCACTCCCCGCAGCCAAGGCACAGCCCGCCCTCGCCCAAGGCGGCGATGTCAGCGCGGGTGACGGGCACGTCCGCCGCGATTTTGGGCAGCAGCAGGTCGAACACGGTGGCGCCGGCGTACATGACGCAGCCGGGCAGGCCCATGACGGGCATACCGTCGTCAAAATAGCCCAGCAGGAACATGGCGCCGGGCAGCACCGGCGCGCCGTAGGCCACAACGGATGCGCCGGCGGCCTTGATGCCGCCGGGGGTGTTGTCGTCCGGATCCACGCTCATGCCGCCGGTACATAGGATCATGTCAGGCTGTTTCTCCCGCATGGCCAGCACCGCGTCGCGGACGTTCTCCACACCGTCGCCGGAGTAGACTGTCTCCAGCGTCTCGATGCCGTAAGCCTTCAGCTTGTCGATGACCACCGGGGTGAAGGTGTCCTTGATGAGACCCTTTTTCACCTCGCTGCCGGTGGAGACGATGCAGGCGGTTTTCCGCACAAAGGGCCGCAGCGCCAGCAGCGGCTCCGTGCCTGCGGCATGCTCGGCCCTTTGCAGCTTTTCTTCCTCGATAATAAGCGGGATGACCCGCATGCCCGCCAGCTTATCGCCCTTGCGGACGGCGGTGCCGCCCTTCCGGGTGGCGATCATCACCTCGTCCTGGCTGTTGACGGCCACCAGCCGCCGGGAGTCTACCAGAAACAGGCCGTCACAGGCGGCCTTCAGCTCGATCTTGCCCTCTTTCACCTGGCTGCGGGTCATGTTCTCCTGCCCGCACAGCGCCAGCAGGCGCTCCGCCGCGTCGTTCTCATGCACCATGCCGGGGGTCATCTCCCAGACGTACAGGTGCTCCTTTCCCATGCTCAGCAGCACGGGGATATCCTCCGCCGTGACCACATGACCCTTACGGAAACGAGCGTCCTTGTAGGTATCCTTGATGATCTGGGTCATGTCGTGGCACAGCACGTGGCCGACAGCATCCTGTGTAGGGATCAGCTTCATGGCAGCACCTCAATCTCGTCACCGGCCTGTACGCGGCCCTCTTTTATCACTATGGCAAAGATTCCCTCTGTGGGCATGACGCATTTTCCTGCGGTGCGCTTGATCTCACAGTCATTGTGGCACTGCTTGCCGATCTGCGTGACCTCCAGCACCGTCTCACCTACCCGCAGCCGTGTGCCGATGGCCAGAGTTTTCAGTTCAATGCCGCGGGTATTGATATTTTCGGCAAACACACCGGCATCCAGTGGGATGGGGCAGATGTTCCGCATGGTATCCACGCTTTCATCTGCCAGCAAGCTCACCTGCCGGTGCCAATCGCCTGCGTGGGCATCGCCCACGATACCGTGGCACAACTTCAACTCGATATACGGTACCTCGTGCTTGCGCACGCCTTTCTTCTCGCTGATATTTACAGCGGTCACATAGGCCATGGTCTCATTCCTCCGCTTCATATACGCCGCTCTTTCCGCCCTCTTTATAAAGAAGGCGAATATCGGTGATGGACATATCCCGCTGCACCGCCTTGCACATATCGTACACGGTCAGTGCCGCTACGCTAGCGGCGGTCAGCGCCTCCATCTCCACGCCCGTCTCGCCACAGCAGCATACCTCACTTCGGATGTGGAGGGCTGTCTCCTCCAGCGCGAAGGTAATATCCACCTTAGTTAGCAGTAGCGGGTGGCACATGGGGATTATGTCGCTATTCTTCTTGGCGGCCATAATACCGGCCACCTGCGCCACCGCCAGCACATCGCCCTTGCCGATGGTACCGGCACGGATCCGTTCCATGGTGGCCGCCGCCATTTGGACGGTGACCGTGGCTCGCGCTACTCGGCAGGTCTGTGCCTTTTCACTGACGTCCACCATACGGGCGTGACCCTGTTCATTGAAATGTGTCAGATCCATATGGGCTTATCCTCCAATCTGATTCATATTCCGAGGGGTATCACTGGATCGCTCCGCCAAATGATGCCGCTGGGGTTTTTGATAAATTCCCTGCCAAAAGGCCCACAACAAATCCGAACCATGCAGCCCCCGAAGGGATAACTCGTCTTTGCTATGCAGACATCCTTTCAATTTACCGTCCGCTGTTACGCGGATACGACGGCAATCGAAGCAGAATTCATGGCTCATGGGAGAAATCAATCCCACTGTTCCTTGTGCGCGAGGCAGCTGGTATCTTCGAGCTACGCCTTGCAAGTCGACCTTTTGCAAAGCCGGGACTCGTTGCAGCACGGTTTCCGCCGACAAAAAACAACTCTTATCCCATCCTGCACAAGGACCCATAGGCATTAGTTCGATAAAACGCATTTCCCAAGGATGATTTCGACTAAGCTCTACAAACTCTTCAATTTCATCGTCATTAAATCCGCCAATTAAAACTGTATTGAACTTCATTTTTCGAAATCCTGCCATCTCTGCAGCATCAACGCCATCCTGCACATCCTTCAAATTACCCAGACACGTTATAGCTGCAAAACGCTCTGCCCTCAGGGTATCTAAGCTGATATTCAATCGATCCACACCAGCTTCTCGCAGAGGACGTGCCATTTGAGACAGTAAGCTTCCGTTAGTGGTCAGGCACAATTCTTCCAGTCCGGGAATCTCTCTCAATTTTCGGCATAATTCCACAATTCCGCGGCGTACCAACGGTTCTCCGCCTGTGATGCGAATTTTCTTCACCCCACACTGAACCGCCGCCTCTGAAATCTCCACCAATTCTTCTATCGAGAGAATATCATCATGGCACAGTTTCTTCACGCCTCCCGGTGGCATACAATATTGACAGCGATAGTTACACAGATCTGTTACAGACAACCGCATATAATCAATTATACGGCCGCATGCATCTTTCACGATTGTCCTCCTTTTTCCATTGCCAAGACACGGGCATAGGCTTCCGGCGTATTAATATTCTCTAAAACCACATCCGGAAAGCGCGGCGCAATCTGATACGCCTCAAAATGCAGGTTCTCCAAGCAATCTAGCATACGTAATTGTTTATTTGCCAACCTATGTTCCACAATCGGCAGAGCGGCTTTGGCATAGATTCCGCATAGGGGGTGTATACGCCCTGTCGCGTCTACGCAAGCCATTGCTAACGTCTCCGGTGAAAAATCCGCCAACATGGCTTCAGCAAGTTCCTTTGAAAAAAAAGCCAAATCACAGGAGATACAAAATACGAACTCTTTCTCCGTAACAGACAGTACCGCGCCAAGCCCCGCCAACGGTCCTAAACCGGGCCAACGGTCTTGCACCATCTGTCCCGGTAAGCCTTGAGCCACCGCTGGATCATTTGCGGATATCCATAGTTCTGGGAAGTCTATCAACTGGCGGGTCAATCGAGCAATCATCGTCTCCCTGCCAAGCGGCAGTAATGACTTGCAAGTCCCCATGCGGCGAGACTCTCCACCAGCCAGTATCGCCGCAGCACAATTATCTATAGAAAGTGCCATTATATCCTCCAGTTATAGCATCCAGATATCAACAGGGTCACCTTTGCGGATCGGTCCACTCTTGGCTGGTACATCCACCAGACAGTTGCATCCCGCCATACTGCGCATCTGACCATTCGCTTGCGCGCCAGGTATCTTTACCTGATGCCCATCTGTCCACGCTCGAAGGAACCGTCTGGTAGGGCTGGATTTCGTAAAGTCATCAGCTGCCACCCCATGCTGCCGCTCCATCTCCAACGCCGAGTCTCCTGTCATCTTCGCTAAAATAGGACGTAGCAGCAATTCCAGGGGTACAGCCGCAGAAAATGGATTTCCAGAGAGTCCTAAAATAAGCGTGTGGTTCCACTTTGCCATTAGCGTGGGCATTCCCGGTTTGATGGCGATACCGTGAAATAGCAACTGCGCACCGCAGGCCACTACCGCAAGTTCCAACAGATCTTTTTCTCCTACAGAAACACCGCCCGTAGTGAGGATGATGTTGCATTCGGCGCACTGTTCTAGTGTCTGGCACAGTTGAGGAAGACTGTCTCCCGCGGAAAGTTCATTTACTACATCTCCACCTAATTGCCGCAAACGAGCGGCCAAGTATGCCCGGTTTGAATCGTAGATTTTTCCCTCGGGCAAGGATTGACCCGGCTGGCAAATCTCATCCCCGGTAGAGATGATGGCTATCTTCGTCCGCTGGTACATAGGCAAGCAAGAAATCCCTGCGCCTGCCGCTACCGCAATGGATGCAGCATCCACCCGCGTTCCTGCGGGCAACAGCAATGACCCCGCCTCATATTCCTCACCTTTACGGCAGCAGTTTTCACCAAAACGCACTCCTCGGAAAACTTGCACAAATTTCTCACCAAAGTCTGTATCCTCTTGCCGTATCACGCCGCTGGTACCCTCCGGCAGCATAGCGCCTGTCATCAAACGAACTGCCTGTCCACGCTGCAACGGGATATTTGCAACCGCTCCAGCGCATAGATGATCCACAACCTGCAGCTGCACAGGTGCCTCTTGGGATGCTCCTTCGGTATCTTCGGCGCAAACCGCATATCCATCCAGCGGAGAACGATCAAAAGGTGGTTGTGTGATTGGGGCAAATACGTCTTGCGCCAATACACGCCCCAGTGATTCGCTCAACAGAGCCTCTTCTACAATTGATTCCGGAGCATATTTCCGTGCAATGCCGACAGCTCTCTCAATTGAAATTGACATTTGCTATTCCCTCATTTTTCGTTTTTTGCCAATAATTCCACTAAATATTCCGCCAAGTTTTCCGGGGCGTTCAATGGGAACACCGGGCAATCCATTTTCATTGGTGTATCTGTTACAACCGCAATACATTCCTCTGGAGCTACCGCCAGAGGTTTGCCAGAAGAGGCTCGATATAATGCGACCTTTGGATAAGGGCCGTGCTTAAACCCTTCTGTCAAAATCAGATCCACATCCGGAATTCGCTCTGCAATCTCATCCGCTGTATGGCTTCTCTGTTCAAGCAACGCGAATCGATAGTCTGAAACAATGGCCACCGCATCTGCGCCGGCATTTGCAATGCGATAGGTATCAGTACCCGGTGTATCCATCTGAAAATCATGACCGTCATGCTTAATCACCGCAACCCGTAGCCCTTTCGCTTTCAGACACGGGATTAGCTTCTCAAGATAGGTAGTTTTTCCTGTTCCGGAATAGGCTGCAAATGTTATGATCGGGACGTTTTTCATAGTCTCCTCCACTTTTCCTGCCAATCCACAATATAAGGTATGAGGCGTGCTTTGCAAAAAAGTAAAGCACGCCTCATACCTTATTGGGATGAACACACGCTTTCTTCTCAAACACGGAAAGCACGCCCGTTTCCAGACATACTCGGCAGTACAGCTTCACAGCTGATCTGCGGCAATAGGCTCATAGGTTTCCCCGTAGAGGCTATTGCTCGAAAGCAACGATATTTCTTTTTGTGGTGAAACTTCCTTCTCACCGTTTCCACACGTCGCGGGTGTTCTTTGCTCTCAACTGCTTTAAATATGCCGCCAACGACAACTGCATAGCAGCGTATTTGCCGGAATCTTCACGTTCCAGCAACGCCATGTCCACGTCGGTCTCTTTCTGCACCTGATCCAGCAGCTCATTCACGCCATCCATGGTATTGACCATCTGAACTCCCTGAATTCTATCTTCCCGGAGCAAGATACGGCGATATGTATTGTGACTCCGATCCTCCAGCAGTTGATAATCAGTTCCTTCCAGATCTTTCTCCGTTTTTCCAAAGGCCACCACAGAGGTTTCGCCAATGTATGTCAGGAAAAGCGCGATAGAACCGTTGAATTCCCGCTCTACCCCGGCACAGTTCGAACCGGCTACCATGCCGCCCCTGGCACCAGGCTCCCAGAACAGGTTCAGCGCTTTCTGACCGCTGAGCCGATCCGTGGATTCCGTGCAGTCTCCGCAAGCGTAAATGTCAGGGATGTTTGTACGCATATGTTCGTCCACTTCGATCCCGCCCAATTCGCCGAGAGCGATCCCTGTTTTCTGAGCCAAGTCCACTCTGGGACGTACACCAATTCCCCACAGAACCAAGTCGCACGGAATCACGCGCTTTGACGTTCGCACGGCGCGTACACAATCGTCACCCTCGACCGCTTCCACCGCTTCGCCGCTGAGTACCTCAACCCCATTTTCTTGCAGAGCCTTCACAACTTCGTCAGCCGTCTCCCGATCAAAGGACTTTAGATTGATCCAATCCAGTGCTTCCACGATGGTGACTTTTTCGTAGCCACGTTCCTTCAGACCCAAAGCGCCTTCCAATCCGATGGCGCCAGATCCTACTACTACCGCCTGCTTGCCGGGATAAGCCGTCATCGCATCCACGTCGTCAATGGTTTTCAAAACGAAGTTCCCCGGAAGATTGGTCCCCTTCATCCTGCGCAGCTGGATCGGATAGCTGCCTGTGGCAACGATCAATTTGCTGTACATGTATTCAGCACCGGATGCAGTTCTAACCACTTTTTCCTCCGACTTGATCTCCACCACATCATCGTTCAGACGCACCTGAATTCCATTTTTGGCATAGCTCTCAAAAGTGTTGACTAAGATCTTTTCTTTTGTCAGCTCTCCAGAAAGGTAGTCCGGCAAGGCAGGAGCAGCATACTCCGTATGCGCCTCGCGACTCAGGATCATAACAGACATGTTGGGATCGGTCCGCTTAGCAGTCAACGCAGCATTGTTACCGGCCACGCCATTGCCAATAATCAGCAGATCCACCTTTTCCGCCATTTACAAATCACCTCCGACCTTTTCCTGGCGCAGTTGCAAGAGGTATGCGGCCAGCATGTCTATATCTTCCGCTGTGCAAGTTTCCCCGGAGAAAGCAGTGATCAATTTTGCAGTATACTGCTTCCAATCGCATTGGGTCAGATTTCTGCTCTTTATGATGCCCAGGGCCGAAAATACCGCATCCTCATCAGATGCCACAGGGCTCTCATAGACAGAAGCACTTTGGAAATCGGCAACATGATCCAGCGAGAGGAAATACGCAGGGTGCAGACGTCCGGCAGACAGCGTGTGACCGGCGCTAATCGCAGCTTGCCAGAGTTCTGTGCAAGTGGAGATCATTGCCGCAGGATCCGCTGTCGGCAATGTGCCGGTAGTTTCTACAAGGATTTCTGACACGCCTTTGTCCAGCAGACATATCGCCAGATCTTTACCAGCGATGGCAAAATACTTGTCCTCCGCAACCACTTCAGGAGACACTGTTACGATAACGGCATCTTCGTTTTTGCGGTTTGCGAGAAGGGACAGTTTATCCGTTTGCGGGTCTTTCAGTTCCAAAGTCCCATTGTCCACGGTCACACTGCAAGGATGTTCACTTTTGTTCAGAAATACAATTGCATCCACGCCCGCATAACGCAGGTAGGCACCCAGTCGTCCCTCTGCCGCCGCAGTACATACGGTTCCATCGCTACCAAGATAGCACCATGTCATTGCACCGGTTCCGGGGGCTCCTGTACCCGTAAGGATTCCCGTAGTGAGTACCACCATGGTGGGGTCGATTTGCCACCAGAAACGTAGTTCCTGAAGAAATAGGCCCCATGTACCGAACTTGTCTGCCAATACATCTTTTACGTCCCATGTTTGATTGGCCAGATCCACCAGGGCATACCGCATTTCTCGCTGGATCATTCCTCCACCTCCTTTGCGTGCAATACGCGCTGTGCGTACTGATTTCGAAAATCCGAACTTGCTTCGCTCAGATCTTCATAGCGCAAAGCGCCGGTGGGACAGACTTTGATACAAGCGGGGTCTCCTCCACAGAGGTCGCAGGTAACAAAGGCGTCTATTGTGCTGTCATATGTCACCGCTCCATGAGGACACATCACTTTGCAAGCTGCGCAGGTGAAGCAATCCTCCTGTTTGCGTGTTACAACACCTGTAACCGGGTCTTTGTCGATAATCCCACGCATACAGGCAGACACACATACCGGTTCGGCGCAATGTTGGCATACGCACACGTACTGCGTGTCCGTGCCGCCAACTCGCCGAACTCGAATGCGGGACTCAGAGGGGCACAATCCGTTTTTTTTCGTCAAGGAACAGACCATCTGGCAGGCACCACAGCCATTGCACTGCGATCTGTTAATTGTTAAGACTTTCATACGCCTCTCCTAACCGTCTCTTAGGGCTTCCGATAATTTCCGTCTGCATATCTGCTGCGCATGATAGCGGACACTTCCTCCACAGTTCCGCACAGAATCGCTTCGGCCGGGCAGTTCCGAACACAGGCCGGCTTGTCTCCCTCATCGATGCGGTTATAGCACATGGTGCATTTCTGCATCAGGCCGTTAGCGCCAAACTGCGGCACGCCGAACGGGCAGGCCCACAAGCACTCATGGCAACCAATACATTTCTTAGAGTTCCCCAGAACAATTCCGTCGCTACGTTTATGAAGAGCCCCGGTAGGACACGCTTTCACGCAGGGCGCATCCCCGCAATGCTGACAGGGAATGGGCAGGAAATTCAAACGCTCGTCATTACCGCTTCCTGTCTCGACTTCTGTAACCATAGTGAACCGAGGTCCCGCGTCCAGGTTATTTTCCAGCTTACAGACCGTTTCACAGGCACGGCAGCCCATGCAGCGTCTGGTATCAACATAAAGAATCATCTGCTTATCCATGACTATTCCTCCCTCACATTTTCTGGACATCAACCAGAGTATTGAAATATGAGCCGGTGTTGCCATCCATCAGCGGATGATACTCCTGCATAATACCGCCTTCACAAAGGACATCTCTGGGGCCAGCGGGATACATGCCGGTCAGTTTGTTGACACTGCCGCCCAGCTTCACCCACATACCACTGCTCATTTCCACAACGCCGGGTTTTACGCGAATACCTACTCGGGCAACAATGTTCGTCAACTCTCCACGGTCATTGAAGATACGCACCAGATCGCCATCGTTGATGCCACGCTCTGCAGCATCCACCTTGCTCATAAACAGTCTGGCCGGGCCTTCAATTTCGCGGATCCAGGGCAGGTTATAATACTGGGAGTGCGTCCGGAATGCCGGATGCTGAGAAATGACGTTCAGCGGATACTTCTTTGCCAGTTCAGGGGTTGCACGGATGCTCTCCGCCGGCTCAAAGAATTGCGGTACCGGGCAATACTCGCCTTCAAATTTTTTGCCACGTTCCTCCATTCCAGCCGAGAACAGCTCCAACTTCCCGGAAGGCGTGTCAAACTGACCATCCTTATAAGGAATCTCGGGGCACCACTTCTCAGGGTTGCGCACAGGCCCATTGGGAGACACAGCAGCGTCCACATCGCACTCTTCACCGATCAGCATACGCACATAATCCAAGCCTGTACGTTCTCTGGGGAAATACTTCTCGTAGCCCAGACGACGCCCCAGCTCCTCGAAGATCTCCACGTCTGGTACGCACTCATAGGGCGGCTGGCACACAGGCACAAGAACCTGATTGTAGTTATGCCAATAGGAGGGGTGGAGGCCATACTGTTCCATGTAGTGGCAGGCAGGCAACACCAGATCGGCATAGTCAGTATCGTCTGTCATAAACTGCTCGATGGATACAAACATATCGAGAGACTTGACCGCTTCGATCGTGTAATCCACATTGGGCTGCTGCGAAATCAGACCGCCGCGATAAGAAATAACGCCCTTGATAGGCGGATTGTCCGCCTTATGAATGGCTTCTGCCACGGCAGCAATATTTACCATACGTGTCTGCTTGATTTCAGCGCCTTCCGGCAGCACCACGTTATTCTGATGGGCAAAACCAGTTATTCCGGGGAAACCCATACCAGAGATGAAGTTATAGTTACCCGTCTCTTTTCCGAAACTGCCGCACAGTCCCGCCAAGCAGGCCAAAGCTCGCTGAACCTGATGGCCGTTGCTGTAACGCTGCTGACCATAACCGGTTTCAAACTGGGTATTCGTGGTTGCCAAAATCTGCGCGACCTCAATGATCTGCTCCTTGGGAATCGTGGTAATTTCCTCTGTATACTCGGGCGTCCACTTTTCCACCAGCTTGACCAGTTCGTCGAAACCCACCGTGTGTTTTTCCACGAAATCATGATCCCACAGGTCATTTTTGATGATCCAGTGCATCATACCCAAACACATAGCGCCATCGGTGCCGGGACGGGGACGCAGATGAATATCCGCCTTGGAGGCAACGCCGGTAGTATAGGGATCCACTACGATCAGTTTTGCACCACGTTCCTTGGCACGGTACAGGAAGGGGAAGATATGTGGGTTCGTGGCAGAGCAATTTCGTCCCACTAGGAAAACGGTATCAGCATGCTCCGACCAGATAGCAGGATCCATGGTATACTGGCTGCCAACGCTGTAGAAAGAGCCTGTCGCACCAGAGAGCAGGCAGAAGCTGCCCACCAATTTTGTGGCCCCCATCAGATTCCACAGACGAGCCGCAACCACCTTCGCCATATGCTCTCTGTTTCCCGAGTAGCAATACTCCATGATTGCCTCAGATCCATACTTTTTCGTGATGGTCTGGATCTTCTCAACCATCCAGTCCATGGCCTCATCCCACGTGATGCGCTTGAACTTGCCCTCACCCCGCTCGCCAACGCGCAGCATCGGGTACTTCACACGGTCGGGGCTGTTGATCTTCTGCACATTGGCGCAGCCTTTCAGGCACAAATGTCCTTTGGTGATTGGATGCTCCGGATCTCCCTCAATTTTGATAACCTTCTCATCCTTGACATACACCAGCTCACCGCAGGTATCATAGCAGTTGTGCGGACAGCAAGTCTTGACAACTCGATCTGCGATTACTTTCTTGCCACCCAGCCAAACCGGAACGTTGGTAGCCACGGCGTATTTATTCAGGTCTTCGTGCTTTCTCCACGGAATGGAGTTATACTCTTCCATTGCGTTTTCTCCTCTTCGTGTTTTTGAATTCACATTGTAATGATTTGGGGAATCTATAACTGTATCTTTACAATCACTTAAAATGAATCGCGCGACCTTCCACGGCCAAAGCCGCTTCCTTCATAGCCTCCGCTACAGTAGGATGGGCGTGGATCGTGTCAATGACATCTTTCACTGTCGCATTCATCTTCATGGCAATGGCCGCCTCGGCAATAATGTCGGTAGCGCGGGCGCCCAGAATATGTACACCAAGGATCTTCTCCGTCTTGGCATCAGCCAAAATTTTGATCCATCCACGTGTTTCTTCCATAATCAAGGATTTGCCATTAGCAGCCAAGGGGAACTTTCCGACCTTGTAGTCCAGACCTTTGGCTTTAGCCTCCTCTTCATTTAAGCCCACATAGGCAAATTCCGGAACCATATAAACGCAGGAAGGGCACACCCTTTCGTCATAGGTCGCGGGGCTTCCCATGGCGTTTTCAGCGGCGATTTCGCCCATCGTGGACGCCGTGTGGGCCAGCATGATCCGGCCAGCACAGTCACCGATCGCATACACTCCCGGCACATTAGTCTCCATGTGGTCGTTAGTAACCACATGACCGCGCTCTGTGACAATTCCTGCGGCTCCCAGATTCAGGGTAGCCACATTGCTGCGGCGGCCAACAGCTACCAAAACCTTCTCAGCTTCCAGCTTTGATTCCGCGCCGCTCTTATCCTTGATCACGACCTTTGCGCCCACATCACCGGCTTCAAAGCCCAGAACCTGAGTCTCCAGCAAGAACTCAATTCCCGCATCCTCCATGATCTTCTGCGCCATCTGGGTCAACTCATAGTCCATGACGGGCATCAAACGCGGCATCATCTCCACCACAGTGACCTTTGTTCCGAACAGAGCATAGGTACATGCCAATTCAATACCGATGACACCGCCGCCTATGATCACCATGGACGCAGGCATCTGCTCCAACGTCAGAGCTCCAGTGGAATCGATACAATTCTTGTTCTCAGCAAGTCCAGGAATCGGGGGCATACTGGGAACAGAGCCCGTAGCTATGATAATGCGATCCGCCGCTATGTCCTGTGTATTTCCATTGGTCTCAATCACGTGAAGGCTCTTGGGCCCCGTAAACTCTGCACGGCCTTCAATTACCTCTACGCCATTGGCTGCCAGCAGGCCCGCGACACCGGAAGACAGTTGCGTTGAGATCGCCACACGATTTGCCTGCACACGCGGCCAATCAATGGTCACATTCTCTGCGATAATACCCGCCTTTTCTCCAGACTTTGCCGCAGCATACAGTTCTGCGCTATGCAGCAACGCCTTCGTAGGAATGCAGCCCACATTCAAGCAGGTACCGCCGATTTTATTCATCTCAACCAATGTCACCTCGGCACCCAACTGGGCTGCACGGATAGCTGCCACATATCCACCGGGGCCGCCGCCAATAACGACCACTTTCTGAGCAGCCGGGACAGAATTCTGTCCTCCGCAAGTGTGACCCTCAATATAAGCGATAATCGAATCCTTTTCAACTGTGGTATCAGCCGGAGCAACGATTCGCGTAAGAACTCCATCACACTCGCTATTCACATCCGCTGTAAGTTTTCCTGCCGATACAGAAGCTATGGGCTCACCCTGCTTCACGGCGTCTCCCTCGTTTTTATACCATTCTTTGATAGTGGCCTTATTTGCGCCAACTTTTGGCAACTTGACAGCCACTTCGCCCAATACCTTTTCAGCGGCTACTGCATATGCCTGTACATAGCCAAGCACATCACCTGCAGCAGCCTCTCCCTCAGCAACTACGACTTCTGCCAAGATACCATCGCAATTGCTGCACACATCCCGGTTCATCTTGCCGGCACTGACAGATACCAGCGCCTCGCCTTTGGCTACCGGGTCGCCCACTGCTTTATACCACTTCCGAACAGCAGAGTTCTCCTCGCCCGTTTTGGGCATAAGCAATGCTTCCTTTTCTCCTAATGCGGATTGGGATTCCGGCGCAGGTGCAGCGGGCTCCTCTGCTTCCATCTCGCAAATCACAGCTCCGCCGGGTACTTTCTCATTTTCTTGAATCAGGATACTGGTGATCTGTCCTGCATACTTGCTATTTACTTCACGGTTCATCTTTCCCACAATGACCGTACATAGAAGATCTCCTTTCTGCACAACGTCTCCAACACGAACGCTCCACTTTTTCATGGTGCATTCGGCTTTCATAACTGTTATTGCCTGCTTCATTCTTTACCTCCTTGACTTTATTGTGAGAGATAACCGCCGTTTATGCCACTGACAGAGCACAAATCACTTTCTGCGGCTAATACGAAATGCGTTTTGTTCAAAATAAAGAAGCCATACCGACATTTTTCAAAGACCGGCATGGCTTCTTTGTTATATATTAGTCGAAATCATGCTCAAATTCGTCAAGTGCAGCAGTCAGAACAGCGGCACTATATGCGACGCTGGGGCCACCACCGAATGCGATAGCCACTTCAGCAGCGGCCATGATTTCTTCTCTGGTCGCACCGGCCTGATATGCACCGTGGGTATGCACACAGATGCAATACTGGCAGCGGTTATAGCAGCCGATCGCCACGCCAATCAGTTCCTTCACCTTAGAGCTCAGAACATCGCCGCCGCAGCCGCCATCGACCGCAAAGAACTTCTGCATGAAGCCGTTGTCCATCTCGGACAGCTTGCCGACGCCGTTCATAAAATCGTTCAGGATCTCTCTTGCATTCACAGACATTGTAATGTACCTCCATAAAATAATATCATTATTGCGTGTGCTACGCTTAAATCATATCGCTTAGCAGGCTAATTGTCAACAGACTTTATATCGTTAAAATCGCCAAAGTTTCACAGCTAATTTTGTCTAAAGGTAAAAAGTGTAAATTTCAACTATTGTGTCATCAGTAAAGCAAAAGCAATGGCTACTCAATAGGTTACATACCGTTGATGTCCAATTATTGAATTGTCCCAAACAATATCTTCTTCTTTTGTGTAGAACACCGATTTTTCCCTTCACAGCGTTATCTCGTTGACAATTAGCATAATAATTGATATAATTCGACTTGTACTTAGCATGGCAATTAGGAACACGAATAAATTAAAGGAGGCAATTTATGAATACTTTTGAGCACGGAAAAGAATACTGGAATTCTTGGCGGACGTATGCCACCCAGTCTCTCATGGCACAGGGCATTCCTTCCGGACAGCCGGCGATTGACCCCAGAGCAAATGACCCTCAGTACGCACCGTACTATGAAAAGCTTGCGGAGATCCTGGATGGACTTTCCTCCGGTTTCCCGAAGCCCGAAAACTTTAAGGGCGCCATGGCAAGTATCCCCGAGGGTGCCGATCTCCAGTATCTGAAAACTTATTATCTCCCCGAACACGCCAAACTGGCTATTCATGTCCCCGCACACCACTTTGCTAGTGCAGAAGAGATCGCAAAGGATGCTGGGATGGAAGTTGAAGAATGCAGAAAAATGCTCTTAGAGATGGCAGAGCGCGTTTGCATTTTCCACAAGGTTGATAACGGTGTTGATGTCTTCCGTCATATCGGTCCTTTCCCCGGTCAGGTCGCAATGTCTGTGGGACGCCTTTCTGTTGAGTTTTGGAAGAGTATCGAACCCTATATGGCAAATTATATGCGGCCGGTTATGTTCGATCAGGACGCTCCTTCTTGGCGCTATGTTCCTTTGACTGATGCAGAAGTTGCAGAGGGTGACATTATCAACGACTACGAGGTTGCTGAGCGCATCCTGATGAATGCCGATCGCGTTGCCGTTACATCCTGTATCTGCCGTGCACCTGTTGCGAAGGCATGTAAACAGTGCGACCCTCCCTACGAAGTCTGTCTGCAGATCAATGACTTCGCTGATTTCTATGTAAAGGATCTGAAGGTTTCCCGTTACATTACAAAGGAAGAAATCAAAAAGCACATTGAGTTCTGCAAGGAAAATCATCTTGCTATTCTGCTCTCTGCAACAAAAGATGCAGAAATCGTTTGCTCCTGCTGCAATGACGGCTGCTGTGGTCCTACCGAGTACTTCAAGAAGTATGGTATGGGCGGCCCGAACACCGGCAAGGTCACTCATTATTATGTAGATAAGGACGCAACCAAGTGTATTAACTGCGGCAAATGTGTGGAACACTGCTTTACTCAACACGGCCATCTGTGGAACGGCGATACCGTCCAGTACCATCCCGAGAACTGCGTCGGCTGCGGTGTTTGCGTGAGAGAGTGTCCTGAGAAGGCCCTGATCCTCCGCCTGAAGGATGAAAAGGATCGCTATGATTGGCCCGATTCCTGCCTGGATCTTTATGATCGTCAGGGCGCCGATACTTATGGCCTTAAGACGGATTACATCGAGAGAGGCCGCAAGAAATAAGTGACGTGATGCAGGGAGAAAGGGTTATCGGCCCTTTCTCCCTACATCGAAGGAGTTATCGTCATGCACGAATTTGCTGTTACAAAACTGCTTTACAACGAAGTAAAGCTTTATGCGGAGGCAAAAAACGCCGAGCGTGTTACGGATGTATATTTGGCAGTAGGTGATCTGCGAGGAATGCTCAACGAGTGGGTCATTAAGTATTTCGCATATGCCAGTAAGGGGTCCATTGTCGAAGGAGCCAAAATTCACATTCAAACAATTCCCGGAAGTGTGCAGTGCCAGAATTGCGGCGAAGTTTTGCCGTTGACGCCTGAATATATGCCCACAGTTTGTCCCAATTGCGGTGAAGAAAAAATGCGCATGAAAAGTGGTACAGAATTTATCATCACCGGAATCGGAATTATTGAGAAAGGAACTGATAAATCAACATGTCAGAAGTAACATTGATTGACGTCCGCAAGGAGGTCTTTGAGGAAAACGACCAGTGTGCATCCGAAATTCGCGCCAATCTAAATAAATGCCATACCCGTATGATTAACCTCATGGGTTCTCCCGGATGCGGCAAAACCACCTTCCTTCTTAGAACTATTAAAGAGCTCAAGGATAAGTGGAAGATTGCTGTAATTGAGGGTGATCTAGATTCTCTGGTAGACTCAAAAAAAATTATTGCCGCTGACGCAACCGCAGTTCAGATCAATACCGGCGGAGCTTGCCACCTTGAAGCAACCGTCGTTCAGCGGGCACTGAATTCTTTCCCCGTAGAAGATTACGATCTCACTTTTGTGGAAAACATTGGAAACTTGGTGTGCCCCGCAGAATTTGATATCGGCGAATCTCTGAAAGTGATGATTCTTAGTGTTCCAGAAGGCGATGATAAGATTCTGAAGTATCCGTTGATGTTTTCTGTTGCAGATGTTCTAATCGTAACCAAAACGGATTATCTGCCCGATGAGGGTTTCTCTCTCGAAGCACTGAAATCACGTGCGGCAGTTCTGAACCCCTCCATGAAGATCATCGAACTGTCGGCGCGAACGGGCGATGGTTTCAATAAATGGGTTGACTTCTTGAACGATTTTATGGAATCTAACTGATCGGCTAGGTATCCAACACCAATCGGCATTATCATATGATACGCAAACCTCCTGAATGGTGTAAATGAGAAGCACCAATCAGGGGGTTTGCGTTAGGAAAACAAAATCAACCAATTATTTGAACCACAAATATGCATTCAGTATGAAAAGCACCAAATTCGATACTATTATCCCAAACCATATGGTCTAGTTGCTGTCTCAAATAGCATACTAAGAAATAATTCTTGACCAGTGGATAATTACACGCTATACTGTATTGTATTCCCTGATTAACCAACTATCTCCCTTGGAATAGTTCCGTAATATAGATAGCTGTTGACTATGTACTCTACTGCAAGTGAGGTTTTTCCATGTTTGATGTTCATGATTGCATTGCATTACTTACAAATTCCGGCGCAAAAGCGGTATGCGAGGCATTAAATAACCAATTTAAAAAAGGTGGGTTGACTCGCACTCAGTGGACAGCCCTGTATTTTATTGATCAAACGCAGAAAATATCTCAGAAAGATCTTGCGCAAGCAATGATGATCAGTGAGCCCTCCGCTTTGCATCTGATTGAGCGATTGGAAGGGCACGGTTTGGTAAGCAGGACGGGCGACCCGGAGAATTTTCGAGCAAAACTCCTCTTTTTAACCGAAAAGGGCAAGGCCGCACTGGACGAACTATATCCTTTAGTAGAGCAATTCAATATTGATGGTATCCATGATATATCCGCCGAAGATTTGGATACTTTTAAAAGGGTAATGAAAAAGATCGTCGAAAACGTAGAGAGCCTTGGTCGAATAGACGGTGAATAACGTGTGCTTTTGATACTCGCAATGCTTGAATATCACAATTTAAGGCATATGTGAGGCAATGATATGTTCTTTTTTGAATCCCCTTGGCGAGATCCCTATTACAATCTTGCATTGGAAGAATACCTTTTTCAATCTCTAAATCGAAAACACGATTACTTGATGCTATGGCAAAACGAGAATTCCATTATCGTCGGGAAGTATCAAAATACTGCAGAAGAAATTAACCAATCTTATGTAGATGCAAATGGAATAAAGGTTGCCCGGCGACTTTCCGGCGGCGGTGCCGTGTATCATGACCTAGGTAATCTAAATTACACGCTGATTACTTCTCCAGATAATCTGGAGGAATTTAACTTAAAGTACTTTGCTGATCCCGTTATTCATGTCCTCAAGCGGTTCGGAATCCAAGCAGAATTTAGCGGAAGAAATGACCTTTTGATCAATGGAAAGAAATTCTCCGGTTGCTCTCAAGTTTTAAGCAATGGCCGTCTTCTTTACCATGGTTGTATCCTTTTGAATTCTAATCTTGACGTTTTATCAGACGCCTTGAGGGTTCGTCCTGCGAAAATTCAGTCGAAGGGGGTGCGCTCTGTTTCAAGCCGCGTAACAACGATTAATGAACATGTTGCTTCTCCCATTTCAATGGAGACTTTCAAAAAGGCTCTCGCCGATGAAATTCTTGCAGGTAAGTCGGCTGATACATTACAATTATCTGACGAAGATTTTCGTACTATCTCAGATCTTCGCAAGAACAAATATGCAACATGGGACTGGAATTACGGATATTATGCAGATTACGAGTTGCACAGCGAAAATCGATTTCCTGCCGGAATTGTAGAAGCATCAATGGACATTCATCAGGGGAAAATCGTAGCTATCCACTTTTCAGGAGATTTCTTCTGCAACCGCGAAATAAGTGAGTTGGAGCAAAAGCTTGTAGGCCAGCCTCTCAATACGTCGCTATTAGAGCTGTTGTCAGACATAGATGTTCCGTCTTATATTCATGGGCTAACATCAAAAGAGCTGTATGAGCTTTTGATGTACATGTAAAGAGTATTTTCTTATGAGATGAGATTTGTCAAGGGTATATTCACTATAGAAAATTCTTTTTATCAAGGGCCGTGAGATAATTCAGCCTGTAACGGACGGATGGAGAATCCTTCTCTGCTACAGAGCAAATTCTACATACTGGAATTTAAATGACTACATGAATCCGAAAATGCAAAATTCCATCCCCCGGGGAGGCTTACATCCTTCCCGGGGGATTGCTATAATAATGCCATTGTCCGCATCATGTATTTCGGGCAATAGCTTGCACAGAGGGAGAAATCAATATGCAAGAAGAAAAAGAAACATCTGCAGTGCTGGATACGCTGACATCCTATTGGACAGACAGAGCCCATAGCTACAGCGCACAAAACATTGCGGAAATGAACGATTGGCGGTGCGATGCGTGGCGAAAACTGATCTTATCCTATGCGCCGCAGAAAGACAGACTGCGGATTCTTGATGTGGGTACAGGTCCCGGCTTCTTTGCGATCAATCTTTCGCTGGCCGGACACGACGTGACTGCCGTAGACGTAACGGAGCACATGCTCTGGCACGCAAAGGCAAACGCAGAAAGTTACGGTGCACAGGTGAACTTTGTACTGCACCGGGGAGAGTTTCTGCCATTTGAGAACGATAGCTTTGACTTGATCGTCAGCCGGAATGTGGTCTGGAATCTGGAATATCCAGAGCAGGCGCTTTCCGAATGGAACCGTGTACTGGTCCCCGGCGGACGGATGGTCTATTTTGATGCCAACTGGTATCTATACCTATATGACGAGAACCTGCGTGCAGAGAAAGAAGCCGCACATGCTGCCTTCCACGCCAAACATATGCCGCACCATCATGCGGGTGATCTTCCGCCGCGGCGGGTAGCGGAGCTGGAGCAGGCTGCTTATTCGCTCCCGCTTTCCAAAGAGCGGCGGCCGGAATGGGATTGTACCGTTTTGCAGGGACTTGGCATGGATATCAAGAAAATCATCGACGATATTGGCCCCGGTGTGCAGGATCCTTTGGACTGGGAACGTGATGCTCCCATCCACACCTTTATGGTCTGCGCGGAAAAGCCCTTACAGGAGGGACGGATTTATGCGCGCAGCAAGTAACCGCTGTGATCTCACATCCGGCTCTATCTGGAGATCACTGTTGCTTTTTGCGCTGCCATTATTGGCGGGTTCGCTTGTCCAGCAACTCTACAACACGGTCGATCTGATTTTTGTCGGGAACTTCATCGACAAGTCCGCATCTGCAGCAGTGGGTGCCAGCAGTCTGCTGATTACCTGTCTTGTTGGCGTTTTCGGAGGGATTGGCGTCGGCTCTGGGATTGTGATTGCACAGATTTTCGGCAGTAAGGACATAGAGCGTTTCAGCCGCGCCATTCACAATACGGCGGCGATGAGCATCATCAGCGGCCTGCTGATGATGCTGCTCGGTTATCTGCTCGCCCCGATTTACCTGCGGCTGGTGCGTACGCCGGCAGAGCTTCTGGACAGTGCCACATGCTATCTGCGGATCTACTTTCTGTCCTTCCTGGCTGTGGTTGCTTATAATTTCGGCTCCGGTATTCTTCGAGCGCTGGGCGACTCTAAAAGCCCGCTGTATGCACAGCTTGTGGGCGGCCTGCTGAACGTTGCCATGGACTACCTGTTCATCCGCGTGCTGGATGACGGCGTAAACGGTGTCGCATGGGCAACGCTGATTTCACAGACCGCATCGGCCATCATGGTTCTGATCTGCCTTGCGAGGTTGGATCCCGCTTATGCGCTGCGTCCGGCTAAGATTGCTTTTGACCGCGAGCTTCTCAAGCAGACTGTTTCGGTCGGCATGCCGGTCGGTGTCCAGTCACTAGTCATTACGCTGTCTAACGTGATG
>ERZ773260.499-NODE-499-length-57730-cov-10.886433_pt1 | contig 57730 bp, 42 predicted proteins | sample MGYA00511387_ERZ773260 | MGnify/ENA primary metagenome ERZ773260 (study PRJEB29015, sample SAMEA2737745) | human gut metagenome | biome: human gut; feature: human-associated habitat; material: faeces | place: China | collected 2012 ...
TCGGTTTTGTGCGCCCTTTTTCGGAATGGTACTTAAATTACAATGTTTCAACCTTTCACCTCATCATTTGTTTGCTGCAGGCGAAGAAATTCCGTTACAGCGCGTGTCATGGGCCGGCTGTGCTTATAGTAAAAATTGACATCACGTGTGGCGAGTGTGTCATCAAGCTTATAATACGCAAGCCCGGGCGCAGTCTGTGCACGTCGCAGCAGAAGATCGCCGATGAAGGCTGCGCCCATACCGTGGCAAGCCAGATTGTAGGCTGTGATCTGCTGCTCCAGCTTCAGCTTAATGGAAGGCGAGAAGCCAGCCGCCGCACAAAGCCGGTCGGCTCGAGTACGCGTGTCATTTCCCTCCTTCAGTAAAAGAAAAGGTACGTCGCTGAACAGTGAAAGGGGAGCAGACGGAGCCTCAGGTGTCAGGTGACGACCACACAAAATGTCCTCGCGCTTCAAAGCGCAGCGTGCCGCATGTTCGTTCGGGATGTATGCCTGCGGGACAGCCAAAATGAGATGCTCTTTGCAAAAAAACTGACGATCGAATACGGCGTTATCCATCTCGCCGTTGTCAATCAGAAGATCCAGCCTGCCTGTGAGTAGTTTTTCAGTCAGCTCCGCAGTGCTGGCTTCAACCAGATCCACGGTAATGGCAGGATAGCTAGCGGTAAAACGGGACAGTGGTTCAGGCAGGATGAAGGAAGCGAACAGATTGGTGCCGCCAATGCACAGCGAGCCACTTCGCAGTCCATTGATGTTTTCAATATCGTTTTGAAACTCGGCCTCAATGTGCATCAAGGCCTCTACAGTACGTATATATTTCTGCCCAAGCTCCGTGAGCTGGAGCGGCGAGGTGCTGCGATCAAAAATTGCGAAGCCCGCTTCATTTTCTTCCTTCTTCACAGCGGCGCTCAGAGACGGCTGTGAGATGTAGAGTTTTCTGGCGGCGCGGGAAAAGCTCCTTTCCAAGTACACCTCATAAACGTACCGCATCCCTCTGAACACGCTGTCCACCTCCCTGAACGTCACACCATGAGCGGCGTCACGCGTGGTGCTATAGAAAAAGTGATATAAGAATCATAAGGATATAAGTATTTGTGAATAGTATAAGGCTGGAATATAATAAAAGCAAGAGAGAAACGATATTTTTCTCTTTTCCGTGGCCGTGCGGTGCTCAATACGGCGGTGTCCCCATCCAACAGAGGCGGTGTGGAGCAGAGTCAAAATGAAAATCAGCAGGATAGAAAAGGGGAATATGGATGAAAAAGGCTACAGGTTATAGACAGGAGCATGATTCAATTGGTGAGCGCGCGGTTCCGGAGCAGGCGTATTATGGAATACAAACGCTGCGTGCTGTGGAAAACTTTTGCATTACGCGGCAGCGGACGCACCCGGCGCTCATAGAAAGCATGGTGCAAGTTAAAAAGGCAGCGGCGTTGGCGAATCTTGCAGCGGGGGAGCTGGATGAAAAGCGGGCGAAGGCCATCGCGGCTGCCTGTGATGAAATATTGGGTGGGGCGTTGCACGACGAGTTCATTGTTGACCCAGTACAGGGCGGAGCGGGGACGTCGCTGAATATGAATGCGAATGAAGTCATTGCCAATCGCGCAATCGAGCTTTTGGGCGGGGAAAAGGGTAATTATGCACTCGTGAGTCCCAACGACCATGTAAATCTGGGCCAGTCCACCAACGATGTATTTCCCTCGGCGGGGAGAATGGCGGCGCGCAGACTCCTCTGTACGGCACGCATACGTTTGCAGGCGCTGGAGGACGCGCTGGAGGAAAAAGCCCGGCAGTTTGACCATGTGGTGAAGATGGGGCGCACACAGCTGCAGGATGCTGTTCCCATCCGTCTCGGGCAGGAATTTGCGGCTTATGCAAGGGCCGTGCGGCGGGATGTGGCACGTTTCGACACCGCGCAGGACGAATTGAAATATCTCAATCTGGGTGGCACCGCTGTGGGCACGGGACTGAACGCGAGCCCGGTGTATGCGAACAGGATTACGGGTATGCTCTCTGGACTGTCGGGTATGGAATTTGTGCAATCTCACGACCTTGTGGATGCCACACAGAATCTTGATACCTATGCATACATATCTGGTATTTTAAAGACATGCGCGGTGAGCCTTTCCAAAATGTCCAATGATTTACGGTTAATGTCTTCCGGCCCGCGAACAGGATTCGGAGAGATCAACCTTCCGGCACGGCAGAATGGTTCCTCTATTATGCCAGGAAAGGTAAACCCTGTCATTCCAGAAGTGATGAATCAAGTTTCGTTCCATATCATCGGCGCGGATACAGCCATTACACTGGCGGCTGAAGCCGGGCAGCTTGAGCTGAATGCGTTTGAGCCCATCATCTTTTTTGAACTGTTTCAGTCTCTTGAGATGCTTGCAGCCGCTGTGGAGACATTAACGGAGCACTGTGTGCGTGGTATCACGGCCAACGAAGCACACTGCCAGGAACAGGTATACGGAAGCGTAGGACTCGTTACGGCCTTGTGTCCGTACATTGGCTATGAAAAGGCTGCTGATATTGCCAAACGTGCGCTGCGTTTACGGCGTCCTGTGCGGCAGGTCGTGCTGGATGAAGGTGTGCTGGATGCAAAGCGGCTGGATAAACTGCTTGACCCTTATGCAATGACGTGCGCCCGCCGGTAATTGAGAATATTTGATTTTTGATATTGGATATTTTGTAAAAGCTGGACGGAGAGAAGAACCCTCTTTACAATTAAATCGGGCAGAGTGTATTGCTGTGCTCAAAGAATGGAAAAGGAGGCGCGCAGTATGCTGGATCAAGCAAGGGATGCGGCTACACAGCAAACAGCGGCAGGATATCCATTGGTGAAAACGATAGACACGAGCTTTTCTTTTACCCGGGAGGAAGTATCGGTACTGCGGGCACTGGCATGGCAGGTGGCTGAGATATCGCAGCGCCCTGTCATGGCAGAGAAAGCCCGCCTTTGGACAGCGCACAACGATCTGCAGACGCAGCAGCCACTTGTTTTTATCGACCCGGAAAATGGATGGAACGAGATGATTCCCGTACATACGCTGCGATGCAGCGACCCGTTGGCGCGCGTGTGGGAGATGGCGCTGCGTAAGCAGATATACTGGGCAAATGTCTTGAAGGATGACAAGGTGATAGAACCTTTTTTTGACGTGCCTTACAGCTACACCGATACGGGCTGGGGCGTGGAGCTGAAGAAACGGCGCACTGTGGAGAATGGCAGCTACATCGTTGAACCGGCTGTCGAGGAATTTGAGTCTGTTTTTGAAAAACTGCACCATCCGGAGATTGTGGTGGACTGGAAGGAATCCGAGCTGCTGATGCAAATGGCACACAGTGTGTTTGATGGGATATTGACAGTGCGGCGGAAAAACACTTGGTGGTGGACATTAGGGCTGTGCTGGGATTATGTGGATCTTCGCGGCATGGAGAATTTTATGTGCGACTTTCTGCTGGAGCCGGAATGGGCAGAGCGTATGCTGGACCTGTTGTGCGAAGGCAAGCTGCATATGCTGGATTTTCTTGAAGAGAATGGTCTGCTGGCGCAGAACACAGGCGGAACTTATACAGGCAGCGGCGGCTTTGGATTCACACGGCAGATCGCGCCTGTGGAAGGGCGACATGTTGTTACAGGAGATATGTGGGGGTTCTGTGAGAGCCAGGAAACGGCGCAGGTGAGTCCGGAAATATATCGGGACTTCATCTTTCCGCGCCATAAGCGGATACTGGAGCGCTTTGCGCTTTCCTGCTACGGGTGCTGTGAGCCGTATGACCCGCGCTGGGAATATGTACGGCAGCTGCCGCACTTGCGCAAGGTTTCGGTCTCGCCATGGGCAAATTGGGCTACGGTTCCTGAATTTCTGGGGCAGGACTATATCGCCTCTATTAAGCCGAGTCCCACGCCGCTCGCCACAGCACATATGGATGAGGATGTGGTGCGCGCTGACTGCCGCCGCGCGGTGGAACAGACAAAGGGCGGTGTGTGCGAATTCCTTATGAAAGACAATCATACACTGGGCGGTTGTCCGCATAATGCGAGCCGCTGGGTGGAGATTATGCGCGAAGAGATTGCGCGGGTGTATGGCTGAGACGGATGGCTTGCGAAAGCAGTATGTCGGAAGCCGGGCACAGGAAAGTGGTATGTATTGCAAAAGCAGGGCTGCTGGAGAGCTTCGGAAAGAACGGGGAGCATCTCCTGGACGGCCCTGTTTTCTGTTGTGATGCATATGCGCAAGAATTCGAAACTTGTTGTCAACTTCTATTGATTGTGGGCGGAGAACACTCGTGCTACACTGAAACTGCAATCATCCGTAAGGAGGAGACAATCATATGAAAATTACGCAAAACGGTATGGCATGCTGTTCTGTCGTGGTGGGCAGAGATGCTACATGGCTGGAGCACCACGCGGCGCAGGAGTTGCGCAGCTATATCCAGAAAATCAGTGGCGCAGTATTGCTCGTTGTGCCTGAGCATGATGCACAGAGCGTGCCAGGCGGCAAGATTCTCATCGGCCGGCCGGCCACGCATGGTATGATTCGTACCTTTGAAAAAAAGGCGCATGTGTTGCCGGCGCAGAGCGATGTGGAGAACGACTGTGTCGCACTGGCGGTGCGTGGCGAAACGCTCGTGATCAGCGGCTCCAACGAGAGGTCGGTATATTACAGCGTCTGCCATTTGCTGCAGACATATTTCGGCGTAGGCTTTTACTTTGACGGCGACTCCTGTACAGCATCCCCAGACATGACACTGCCGGATCTGACGCTGGTGGAGCGGTCTTCGTTCAAATTCCGCCATACCGTGGGACAGTGGGTGTACAACTTCGGCGCGTTTCTCAACAAGGAGGAGCGGCGGCGGGAATTGGATATGTACGCGCGCAACAAAATCAACTCCTATCGTTTCTACAGCTGGAACACCTATGTGCGCAAGCGCACATTTCAGAAGATGGGTGTTCCGATCGAACCGATCACGCAGGAGGATATTGCGCGTATGGAGGTGACACGGGATACAGCGGAGTATGCACGCAGCCTCGGTATGGATACGATGGTGCAGATGATGATTCAGGAGACAAGTCTTGAATTTCGCAAGGTGTATCCCAACGCGCGCTATTTTGGATGTGAGTGGGTGAAAGACGACGGCGCTGCACCGCAGACTGTTCCGTTCCTTTATCCTGATGATCCGTTGTATAAAACGCTTGTAAAGACGTTTGTGGAGACATGGGTCGAGACATATGGCCCCAGCCGTCATTTTACGGCCTGCCCACCTTCGGAGCATCATATCTCCACGGATATAGACGATTTTATCAATATCAATCTGGACTTTGCGAAATATACCTATGAGGCAGTGCGGGAGATTGTGCCGGACGCGCGCTTTTTCTTCGATGGATGGGGCGTGCGGGCGAACACGCCGCCCAGCATCTGGACAATGCCGGGTGTGATGCAGCGCTTCGTGGACGCACTGCCGGAAGAGGTTTATTTCCTGGATTTGTGGCCGAACAGGAAGGAGACCGAAAGCACATTCCGTGAGCCGATGTATCGAGATGCAAATTATGGCCCGTTACGCAAAGCGCGCTATGTTCTGGAACCGCTGAATGAATTCGGCGGCGATGACCATATGCATGGCGATTTCGAACGCCACATAGAGGCAGCCCGGGAGATGACGGACCCTTCTGTCGTGGAACATGGAGAGGGTTTTGGAAACTGCACGGAGCTGTGCGGCGTCAGCAACCATTTCTTCGATTTGATTTTCAAGCTGGCGTGGCGGCCGGAGGATGTGACGTTGGAGGGTTTTTTGCAGGAGACGGCCCGGCAGCGTTACGGCGCACCCGCCGCGCCGGTTGGCGTGCAGGCATTGGCCGCTTTGCAGCAGGCTGTGTACTCTGACAGAGACAGCTCACATGCGCGCTACCAGAAGCGGTGTTATCTTGCACGGCCCCAGCGGCGGCTGGTACCGGTGGAGGAATCGCTGGAGGTGGTGAAGCTTCTGGACGAATATATGCAGACGATGGCAGATCTGCCGGACGAGGCGAAGAACCGGTTTGTGGGGCGCGATATGTTCGATGTGATGCGCCAGTATATCACAGAATACTTTAACATGCACTTGCGCACGATGTTTGAACTGTTCCGCAGCCGCGGCAATCACGGCGACATACGTGCTGCATTTGAGGGACATGCGGCCATTCTGGAGCATCTTCTCATGCAGCTTGAATGGATGACGCGTCAGGATGAGGAATCATATGTGGAGACGATGGTTCGCCGGTATGAAGGGCGTCCCTGTGACCCGGATGTATCGGGAGCAGACTGCACCCCGGTCGATTTCCGCGCTTGGATGCGCGACATGGGGACGACCTTTGCGAAGAGTATCCCAAACCTTATTGATTATCCCAGCCGCGATTATTACGAGCTGATAGAGGGATATTATCATCCGCGTGTTTCGGCGTGCATTAACTATCTGCGCACGCTGGTGGACGATGGCGGTGCCACGGAAACAGCTGTCATCGACAGTGCTCTGGAAGATTGTTACCATGCGGTGGAGACGCGTTGGATCGAAGAGGGATATCCCGTTACAGACGAGTGCGAGCAACATCATTTGCCGCTCTGGCGTGCGGCACAGGATGTCTGGCGCACGCTGCGGACACTGCCTCTGGACCGGGGATTGGATATACACTGGGAGGATGCTGCAGGCACAGAAGTTATTGATGTGTTCGCCAGCTTCTCTGAAAATGCGGATGACTGCAAAAGAGAGGAACGCTCCTGGGTAAGTAAGAACCCCTTTAAGGAAAAAGAATGAGCTTTACAATTGAAAAGTGGCGGCATCTATCGCGTTGCTTTAAAGAAGTACCGTTGTAAAATAGCCGAAACATTGTAAAGGCGGCGCTTTCCGGGCTGTTTCAGCTGCGGGGAAGCGTCGCTCTTTGTGTGCGGATAACGAATTTTTTTTATGGAATAACGCAAGCTTTGGCTTTTGTTGACAAACGCCGGAACTTGAATAATCATTAAAAACAAGGGACACAGAAACGCCGTGCCGAACATATCGGCGCCTAAAAATGAAAAGGGATACAAAACATGAACATCTTTGAAGAACTGGGCATTCACCGCTATATCAACGCACAGGATACCTTCACCAAATATGGGGCAAGCTGCATGCGCCCGTGCAGCCTGCGAGCCATGCAGGAAATATCGCGAAGCTGTGTGGACCTCGATGAAGTGCAGAGGAAAACGGGAGACGCCATCGCGAGTCTTACGCGCAACGAGGCGGCATATCTGACGAATGGCGCTGCGGGCGGTTTGACGGTCTGCTCGGCAGCGGTGCTCGCATTGGACAGTGAAGAGGCATATCACGCACTGCCGGAGACAGGCGCGCGATGCGAGATCATCATACAGCGGGCACAGCGCAACCAGTATGACAGGAGCCTCGCAGCAACAGGCGCAAAGATTGTGTATGTGGGAGAGGGGGACAAAAAACCTTCCCGGCGCGAGCTGGAGGAGGCCATTACGGAGCGCACGGCGGCCGTGGCCTATTTTATCTATCATGGCCGCGATGCCTCCTTGCCGCTGGAGGAGGTTGTTGAGATTGCACACAGGTGCGGGGTACCCGTCATCGTGGATGCGGCCGCGCAGAACCCACCGGTGGAAAATTTGTGGCGGTTCACGGCACTGGGGGCGGATATGGCGATCTTCAGCGGGGGAAAGACGCTGCGCGGACCGCAGGATTCCGGCCTTGTGCTGGGAAAGAGGGAATGGATCGAGCGGTGCCGCCGCTGGGGACCGCCCATGGATGGCGTGTGCCGCGGCTGCAAAACATCGCGAGAGGCGATGGTGGGGCTGTATGCTGCGGTGAAAGCCTATCTGGCGCAGGACGAGACGGCAGTGCAGTGCGCGCTTGAACGCGCATGTGCGCGGTTTGAACGCACGCTGCGGGGGTGTGGCTTCACGCGGGTATGGCGCGAACAGGAAGGGCCGGTGGGACAAAGTTTTCCGCGCTCGTTTGGCACAGTGCCGTTCGGCAGTGCTGTGCGGCTGGCACAGCTGATGAGGACGTGTGGTATCTATATCGGCGCACAGGAGGACAATAGCATTCTGCTCAATCCGCTGATGCTTACTTCAAGGCAGGTAGGAATCGTGTGCGAGGCGCTGAAGCAGAGCATGCGGGAGATGAAAAGGGAGGAAAATAAAAATGGGTGCAACTGAAAAACGCATGGAACAGCTGGGAATTCAGCTGCAACAGACGGACTGGCGCGGAAAGGGTGCAGTGGAGGCTGTGTTCGCGGGGGACATTCTGTATCTTTCCGCACATTTTCCGGTGGATGAGATGGGGAGGCCGGTGTATGTGGGCCGCGTTGGCGCGCAGATTGACGAGGAAACGGCCTATAAGGCGGCGCGCCTGTGCGGCTTAAATATGTTGCGCACCATCCAGTCATATATCGGCAGTCTTGACAGGGTGGAATATTTTGTGAAAGCGCTGTGCCTTGTAAACAGCGCGGGGGATTTTTACAATATGCCGCCGGTGATGAACGGATTTTCTGATTTGATGGTGGAGGTGTTCGGACACCGCGGTCAGCATGCGCGCGCAGCCATGGGTGCCTATGTGCTGGAGGGGAATATGCCTGTTTGCGTGGACGCCATCATCAAGGTACGCAGATAGGAGGCGGAAGGTATGTCTACGATCCATACCATTCGGGAAGACGGACAGGAAACGGTCCAGCGCTTCCCCAAATATAAGCCGCTCATCCCCATTCGCGAGGTGGACGGCGTAGTGTATGTCTCGGGCCATGGGCCGGAGAACATCAACACCTACGAGCCTCTTTACCGGGGGCGTGTGGGTGCGGACCTCACGCTGGAAGAGGGGTATGCGGCGGCGGCCGAATGTGCAAAAACGCTCCTGCGCGCTGTGCAGGAGCGATATGGGAGCCTTGACTGCATCCATCACATGGTGCGCGCGCTGGCGCTGGTGAACTGCGGTGAGGATTTTACTGAGCCGGAGAAGGTAGCGGACGGTTTTTCCGACACCTGTATGCAGATATTGCAGGAGCGGGGCCAGCATGCACGCACGGTGATGGGTACGCGTAATATGCCGAACTACAATATCCCTGTGGAGGTAGAGATGATATTTGTTTTAGTGGATGTATACCGCAACAAAGGAGAGAGAAATAAAGATGGCACGATATGATCTGCTGCTGCAGGGAGGAATGATATATGACCCCTGCGCCGGTGTGCTGGAGACGGGCGATATTGCGGTGAAAGACGGCGTGATTGCGGCCCGCGGCAAGGCCCTCGCAGCGGATGCGGAGACCGTGATGGATGTGCACGACTGTATCATTTCGCCCGGCCTTATTGATATGCACTGCCATGTGTTTCCGAGGTTCCCGTATCCTCATGGGGATTCACTGCGCACCACAAACGCCGAGGAGCACATGTTCCGCTGCGGCGTCACAACGGCTGTGGATGCAGGCACCTGCGGCTGGCGCAATTTTGGCGATTTCAAGGAGCATGTTATCGACGCAACAAAGCTGCGTGTGCTCGCATTTATAGACATCGCGGCAAAGGGAATGCACTATACGGCGTCCGAACAGTCGGTGTCGGATATCAACCCGGGTATCGCTGCAGCTGTGGCGCGTGAATTTTCGGATATCGTTGTAGGTGTCAAGAGTGCTCATTACTGGGCGAAGCCTGAGGATGCGGCGCATCCGACCTGGGCTTCTATTGATGGCGCGCGCGAGGCTGCACAGCTGTGCAGAAAGCTTGTCATGGTGGACAGTATCCCCATCGCAGGGGAAAGGCCGTATCCGGAGATCCTTGCGCGTCTGGCGCCGGGGGATGTCCACACCCATGTGTTTGCACAGCAATTTCCTCTTATGGATGCGGAGGGAAAGATGCAGCCGTATATGCTGGAGCAGCGTGCCCGCGGCGTCCGTTTTGACGTGGGACACGGTTCGGGCAGCTTCTGGTTCCGACAGGCGGTGGGGTGCTTCGAACAGGGATTCTGGCCGGACACTATTTCCACAGATTTGCATCACCAGAATGTGACAGGTCCCGCCATTGACCTGCTGTACGTAGCCAGCAAGTTCCTTGCAATGGGAATGCCGCTGACTGATGTGCTCTACCGCGTGACAAGGGCACCCGCACTTGTGCTCCGTCACCCGGAACTGGGTACGCTGGAGACAGGGGCCTGTGCCGATATCGCGGTGCTGCGACGGCGTGAAGGACCTTTCGGCTTTATGGACTGCGGCGGTGCACGGCTCACCGGAGACGGAAAGCTGGAGTGTGTGGCAACGCTGCGGGCGGGTGAAGTGGTGTTCGACCCGGAGGCAAGAAGCATGCCGGACTGGCGCTCCGCACCGGAGGCGTATTGGAAAGCGCCCGGCCTTTTGCGCGGCTGGACACTTTGGAAGTGAGAGGAGAGAGCATATGCTGTTGAATGAATATGAACAGATTGTCGCATTGACAAAGGAGTGGGAGGGCGAGCGCTTCACCGACGGGCGTCCGAAGGTGAGCGATGAAAAAATTGAGATACTTAAAACACTGACACAGGAAGAGATATGGCATCCGCTGTATTTCAGCGGATATCGGTTCCAGTTCCAAGGAAATATGCGCGCGCTGCATGAAGATAAAAAGCTGTATGGACGCGCCGTCACCTGCTGCTTTATGCCGCAGCGGCCCGATGTGCGCCGCCTCGCTTTCGACACCGCGCGGGGCAAGGGCTGGAAAGGCGACTGCAACCAGTGGGTCATCGACAGCCTGTGCGAAGGCGATGTCGTTGTGTGCGATTTGTACGACAAGATCTTCAAGGGGACGTTTGTGGGGGGGAACCTCACAACGGCCATTCATGCGCGCACCAAAACGGGGGGCGCGGTCGTGTGGGGCGGCGTGCGGGATATCGAACAGATGCAGAAAATCGACGCACAGGTGTATTTCCGCGGCGTGGACCCCACACCCATTCGTGACTGCCAAATTACAGACTTCAACGGTCCCTGCCGCATTGGAGAGGCATTGTGCCTGCCCGGAGATATCGTTGTTGGAACCAAAAACGGTGTTTTGTTCGTGCCGAGCCACATGGTGGATTTCGTCATTGAAAACGCATACAAAATGCAGGTGCGGGATTTGTATGCATTCCCAAAATTGCGAGAGGGCGTCTATACCACAGCAGATGTGGACGCACCGGTGTGGAGTGAGCCGATGTTGCGGGAGCTGTTCGCCTTCATTGAGACAAAGCCGGAGGCGGAAAAATACCGCGGCATGAACTGGGACGTAGAACTGCGCGCGGCGCGCGGCGAGCAGGAGGCAATCGATGAGATGCTGCACCGTTTTGATATTGAGACATTCGGCGCTCCCGGAAAGGAAAGGCAGGTATTGATATGATCGACGAAACAGTAAACTACGACAGCGGAATTCGGAATTACAACCGTATGCTGGAGGGGAAAAGGGCCTTTATCACAACAGCCGCGCGGGGCATTGGAAAAAGCATTGCCATTTTGTTTGCACGCCAGGGAGCCACCGTATATTTTGCAGGCCGTAACGAGTGCTACGTGCGCGAGACGGAGAGCGAACTGCAGCTGCTTGCACCGGAGAGCCGCGGATATATATGCGACCTCGCCGATGGAGCGCAGAGCGAGGAGACGGCCGCACTTGTTTTGCGTGACAGCGGCGGAATCGATATTCTGATAAACACGGTGGGTGTGAACTGCCATTGTGCGGCAGATGGGTACAAGGACGAGGATATGGCCCGCCTGCTGGAAACAAATTACATCAGCGGCCTGCGGTTTGCGCGCGCATTTATTCCGGGCATGCGGGCACGTCATGGCGGCAGCATCGTAAACATTTCCTCCATCCACAGTGTCATGACACAGCCAACGAATATGCTTTATGCCGGCACGAAGGGCGCGATGAATGCCGCTGCCCGCGCCATGGCACTGGACTGTGCGGCGGACGGTATCCGCGTGAACACGATCTGCCCGGGCGTTGTGATGAGCGATGTGATGTATGATGATTTGAAAAAAATGGACGAACGGCAGAAGTTGGAGTTTGAGCGGGCTGTTAACCATTGCCAGCCGCTTCCTCCCGGCCAGATGGGCGATATTGCCAACACAACGTTGTTCCTCGCTTCGGATATGGGCGCGTACATCACAGGGCAGTATCTTCTGGTAGACGGCGGCACAAGTATCAAAGCACACGATTTCCATCCAGCACTTTGAAAGCGTGGCATAACAAGGGAAGGAGTGGAGAGAACGGTGCGCAAACAGGTCGTAGATGCGTTGGAACACCGTGCATCAGATAGAGTCCCCATTGATTTTGGTGGTACAAATTGCTCGGGGATACATGCAAGCTGTGTGGAACAGCTGCGGGCATATTATGGCCTTGAGAAAAGGCCGGTGAAAATATACGAGCCTTTTCAGATGCTGGGCCTGCTGGAGGAGGATCTCAAGCAGGCCATGGGTGTGGACACGGAGCCCGTGCTGGGGCCTTATACGGTTTTCGGTTTTCCCAACGAGGGCTGGAAGGAATACCGGCTGGACAGTGGCCAGGAGGTGCTTGTATCACGGCACTTCAATGTTACAAAGGACGAAAAGGGAGATACATATATTTATCCCAGAGGCGACACCACCTGCGAGCCCAGCGGCCATATGCCATACGGCGGGTACTATTTTGATGCGGTGGAGCGCGCGGAAGAAGTGGACGACGACGAGCTGACGGTGGAGGATAACCTTGAGGAATTCACCGAGCTGACGGCGAAAGAGCTTGCATTTTTTACCAATGAGATCCGCTCGGCGCACGCGACAGGCCGTGCGGTGGTGGCAAGCTTCGGCGGCACGGGACTCGGAGATATCGCTTTTGTTCCGGGGCCGGCGCTCAAAAAGCCGAAGGGCATCCGCGGGATCGAGGAGTGGTATGTGTCCACAGTCACACGCCGGGACTATCTGCACGAGTTGTTTGAAAGACAGACAGATATCGCGCTACGTAATTTGAAAAGGCTGAATGATGCGGCCGGTTCGCTTGTGGATGCGGCGTTCGTATGCGGAACGGATTTCGGCACACAAACGGGCACTTTCTGTTCGCCGGAGACGTTCAAAACGCTCTATATGCCGTACTATAAAAAGGTAAACGGCTGGATCCACGCCAACACGCCGTGGAAGACCTTCAAGCACTGCTGTGGCGCAGTGGAGAGCTTTATGGAACTGTTCATTGAGGCGGGATTTGATATCATCAACCCCGTGCAGTGCTCTGCGATGGGCATGGACCCGAAGCTGCTCAAGGAGCGTTATGGCAGCCGTCTCACATTCTGGGGCGGCGGTGTGGACACACAAAAAACGCTGCCGTTCGGTACAAAGGAGCAGGTGCGCGACGAGGTGTTGCGGCGCTGTGAGATATTCTCAAAGGACGGAGGCTTTGTGTTCAATGCCATCCACAACATTCAGGCAAAAACACCGGTGGAAAACATTGTGGCCATGCTGGACGCGGTGCACGAATTCAACGGCGGGAAATAAATGCGGTGTGAGGCCGCGCGAAAGGATGGAGCGTTCATGGAGGAAAAGCTGGTGCTTGTCTCGGGTTACGGCGTGCCAGGTGAAGATGACATCGCACTATACGGCATTGCCGGAGAACGTGCGGTGAAGCGGTTCGGCCTGTACCACGGCCGTGCACCTTCGTTTTGTTGTAAAGGAGATGATGGTGTCGTTTATGCGGCCTCGGAGCGTGCGGACGGCGCCGACATCACTGCCTATGACATATGGGAAGAAGGCCTGTGTGCGATTCGCACACTCGAAGTGCCGGGCCGAGGACTGTGTCACTTGTGCGCCCATGAAGGCGTGGTGTTCGGTTGTTGCTTTGAGAGCGGACACTATTTTGCCGTGGATGCGGCTCTCACCCGTGTGCTGTGGCAGTTTTGTCCTGACGGGGCACGGGCGCACTGGTCGCATATCGCGGGCGGCGCGCTCTTTCTGGCTGATCTTGAGAACAGCTGCCTGTATCGCTTTGTGCTCTCCGGAGGCCTGCCGCAGGGCGAGCCGCAGATTTTTCACCAGCCGGAGGGCAGCGGACCGCGCCAAATACTCACGCTGGAGGGCGGACGGCTTGCCAGCGTAAATGAGTTGGACGGGACAGTGCGCATATTGACAGAGGACGGCGGCGTAAGGGCCGCTGTGCAGGCCAGCGATGTGCCCGAGCCGCGCAACTGGCCGGGCGGCGCATGTCTGGACGAGCGCGGTATGCTGTATGTATGCAATCGCGGGCCGAATACACTGTCTGCCTGGCGGTACAGTGGGGAAATACTCACACCTGTGTGGGAAATACCTACGGGCGACTGGCCGCGCCACGTGGCGGCTTTGCTGGGAACGGGGCTTGTGCTGGCCGCATGCACACGCGGCGGCGAGGTGTGCGGATACGCCGCCGGGAAAGATTCGCCGCGGGAGGTGTTCCGCCTGCCGCTGGCGGGCGCATCGTGTGTGCTGCCGCTGTGATGCTGCTTTTTGCTGGGAGCCGATTTCCGGAAAGCTACGGAGCGATGGAATACAGCGGCGGTCGGTACAGGAAATTCTGAAAATACAAAACCGGCATCCCTGCGAACCGGTATTCGCAAAGGGATGCCGGTTTTGTATGCGTTTTTTCAAAAAATATTTGCACGATGGGGATTTGGAGCGGTACAGAGAAAGTGGCCGGGAATATCCGCATAAGGATATTCCCGGCCGTGTTTTATTCCTCCGCAAGAACGGAGGCCTCGGCAAAGAAAGAACGGCCCGCAGGGTCGAGGCGCCGGCCCTGCGCCAGCGTATAGGACGCTTCGGCGCGGACATCGGCGCTGTGACCGCCCACAAAGAAGGTGAACTCGCCGGCCTCCAGCTGCCATACGCCGTGCTCGTCGGGGAAGGCGAGTTGGTTGAGGTTGAAGGAAAAACGTACTGTCCGGGCCTCGCCGGCGAGGAGAGACACGCGGCAGATGCCGATGAGCTCCTGCACGGGGCGCACGATGGAGGCGACAACATCCCGCCCATAGAGCTGAACGACCTCATCGCCATCCATGGCGCCTGTGTTCCGCACCGTGACACGGGCGTCGCCCCGGCCATCCGGCGCAATGGAAAGACGGAAGCCCTCATAGGAGAATGATGTGTAAGAGAGCCCATAGCCGAAGGGCCGTAGCGGTGTGTTTGCGCTGAACATATAGCCGTCACGGTTGAGCGCGCCAGCGGCGAAACTGTTGCCCGTGGAGCCGTTGTGTTCGGCGTGGAACACGGGGCCATGGCCTGCCGAGCGAGGCAATGCGACGGGCAGGCGCCCGGCAGGGGAGAATTCGCCCGCGATGGCGGCAGCGATGGCCTCGCCGCCCCAGGCACCGGGCATGTACGCCTCCAGAACAGCGGCAGAATGGTCGTAGATCCACTCGCTCGTCAACGGGCGGCCGTCTGTGTGTACCACTACGGTGTTCGCGTTTTCTGCGATGACGGCCCGGGCGAGCGCCTCCTGTGCGCCAGGCAGATCCAGAGAGGCGGAGTCGTTGCCTTCTCCTGTGTTGCAGTGGCGTCCCCAGCCGTTTTTGCCGCCAAGACACAGAACAACGGCGTCCGCGCTGCGCGCTGCGGCGCACGCCGCGGGAATATCCTGTGAAGCAGGGTCGAGATAGTCGCAGCCCTGCGTCCAGCTGCAGTGGGGGAAGCGCGCGCAGAGTGCCTCAAAGACCGTTTTCGCCTGGGGGCAGGCCTCGCGCACGGCGCGGTCGGTGGCGGCGAGGTCGTATTTGCGTCTGGGGCGCGGCGCGCCTGTCTGCACAACGCCGGCCATCTCGGAGGAATCGCCCACGACCTGGAACATCTCCAGCATGGAGGGGTAAGTATAGCCGCCGAACAAAAGACGCAGGCTGCCGGCACAGGGACCGATGACGGCGATGCGGGCGTTTTTATCCCGCAAGGGCAGCAGACCTTCATTTTTGGTCAGCGTAAGGGTCTGCCGTGTGGCGGCACGCTCGGCTTCGCCTGTGTCTGCGAGGGAAACGGAATATTCCTCCCATTCGGGGAACGGATCGTCGAATAGGCCAAGCTCAAACTTGAGTGTCAGAACACGCAGAACGGCACGGTCGAGCCAGGTGGCGTCGGCGCGTCCGTCGCAGAACATCACGGCCAGTGTGTCGGAATAACCCAGCCGGTCCGGAAACTCCATGTCCAGCCCGGCCATGAGGCACTGCAGGGCCGCGTCTTCGATGCTGTCGGCTGTGGCGAGGATGTCAGGGAGCAGGCGCTGGATGGAGCGGTAATCGCTTACGACAACGCCTTCGAAGCCGAGCTCTGTGCGCAGAAGATCCGTCAGAATTCGACGGCTGGCGCACAGAGGGCGGCCTTCCCATTCGGAATAGCTGTTCATCACGGTACGGATGCCGCTTTTGCGGATGGCGGCCTCAAACGGTTTAGCGAACACCTCACGTAGCTCGCGGCTGTCTGCCAGTGTGCGTGTGAGGTTCAGCCCGCCTGTGGTCTGGGAATAGCCCAGAAAATGTTTTGCTGTTGCGGCCACGCCTGTTCGCAGATCGTCGCCCTGCAGGCCGTCCACATACGCGCAGCTCATCATGGCACTGAGCGTGGGGTCGCCGCCATAGGTCTCGTTCACCCGGCCCCAGCGCAGATCCTTGGCGACATCCAGCACGGGGGACAGCGCGTGGCGGATGCCCATTGCGCGCATCTGGCGGCGGATGGTGTCAGCCATGGAATACACGGTCTGGGGCGCGAAGGTTGCACCGAGACCGATGGAATTTGGAAACAGGCAGGTATCCGGCACGACGGGCCCGCCCAGCGCTTCGCAATGGAACAATGCGGGAATCCGGTGGTCGGAGTGTGCCATAATATATTCCTGAATTTCACGCAGCCAACATGCAAGGGCCTTTGGTTTTAAGCGGACATCCAGCAGGGCAACGGCCCCGATGCCTCCTGCAAGGTCCTTTTCCTCGAGGGGCTCCTCGCAGCCGGAGAGTGTTGTGCACCCCAGCTGACGCAGCTTTTCCTCAACAGAAAGTGTTTCCAGCAGCGCCGCCGCCCGGCGGCGTGCGTCCGTGGAAATGCTTTTGTTTTTTACGTTCATTTTGTTACCTCCCCGGTGTCATAATAAAGCTTGATGGTTTTGATCTCAAAGGGCCCGAAGTTCAAATCATCGCCCGGCTGTATGGGGAAAAGCGGACGCTCCATCATATCACATACCTCTGCGCGCGTGGTTTCGAAGCCAGTATGCAGAAACGCGCGGGTACGCGTGCCCTCGCATTCATACAGGCGGGCGATGACGGCGTGGTCGCTGTCCTCGCAGGGCTTCACGGTCTCCACAACGATATTGGGCCTGTCCGTCCAGAGGAAAGCAGGTAGGGCGAGGGTGCCCGGCAGGGATAGCGGCGTACGGTCAAACCGCATACCGGCGCGCGCCACAGCGGCGGAGAAGCCGCCGGCATGGGGCAGAATGCCGTAACGGAACGTATAGGTCCCTGCGTCGCCGCGCGGGTCGGGGCGTGTCCCGCCTTTGGCGAGCGTCAGTGCCAACGTGCCGCCCTCAGTGCTGATGCCGTATTTGCAGTCATTGAGGATACTGATACCGCGGGATGGCTCGGACAGGTCGGTATAGCGGTGATTGCAGACCTCGAACATGGCCTGTTCGCGCGAGTCGTTACGGGTGACGGGGCGCTGGATGCAGCCGAATTGTGTTTCACAGCGGGCGAAACGCGCACGCACATTTGTATGGAAGGCAGTCTTCAGCAGTCGATGCTTTTCGTTCCACACAAGGCTGCTTTCCCATTCCACCAGCGGGGTGTCTGCGCGGAAAACGGCATCCTGCGTGAGCGTGGAGTGTTCGCACACGGCGTATACGCTGTGAATGCGCAGCTCCATCGGGCCGTTGACGGTTACACGGCGCTCCAAAAGGCGCGCCGTGGGCGCGAGCTTCATCGCGCAGTCTGCATCGATGTCCCAGCCGTCCCACCCAGCGGGGACATCTTCACCGCACAGGAACTGGTTCATCGGGCCGCCGCACCACTCCATCCCGTCCGCCCGTGTGATGAGCGAGATGATGGCGCCGCTGCCGTCGAAACGGACGCGCAGATGTGGTGTGGTGAGCGTATCGCCCGTGAAGACGAACGGGCTCTGCCCGCCGCCGGGCACAGACGTGCGGCGTAGCCGAAGCACGGCGCTGCCGAGCGCCGGGCGGGAAAGCCCGTATACGGCAGTGGCATCTGTGCCGTCTGCGCGCACAACGGGCTGAAGCGTGACGCCTTCGTTTTCCGCACAGAGTTCCGGCGGAAGCGCGGGGAGATAGAAGGCGTCGGAGCAAGCCTCATCGAGCGGATTGAAGATGGTGAACGCTACTCCGCTGTCGGCTTCGGGCAATGCCGGAGCACGAAGAAGAGCGTCGGCATGGCGCAGCATATCGGTCGTCTCCGCGATGCTTTGATCATGCGCAGCGCTGATGCAGCTGCCGGGCAGAATGTCGTGGAACTGGTTCACCAGCAGCGTATTCCACAGTGGGCGCAGCGCCTCGCCCGTGGCGGCGCGGCGGGCGCTCACGGCCGTCTGACACTCGCGCAGTTCCAGCAGGCGCAGGGCGTTCTCCGCAAGACGGTTGTTCTTTTTTATCTGCTGCTTATTGGTCAGCGTGCCGCGGTGCAGCTCAAGATACAATTCGCCGTCATACACGGGCAGGTTGCCGCCGCGCGCCTCCAGCTTTTGCATAAAGCCGCTCACGGAATCATACGAAACTTTGGGGCAGCCCTCCAGATCGGTGAGACGGCGCGCTGCCTCGATCATCTCAAACTGCGGCCCGCCGCCGCCATCTCCATAACCGAAGGCGATGAGGCGCCGGTCGGCAGCCTGTTTGTTGCGCACGCAGTCACGGTAGCCGATGCCGTCCACGCGCTCAAGGAGGCCGGCCGGGTCGGGCCATGTGTCGATTACAAAAAAGTGCGTGAGCACCTGAGAGCCGTCGATGCCCGTCCATTGAAAGGTGTCGTAGGGAAAATCGTTTGTGTCATTCCAGGCCAGCTTTGTCGTAAGGAAATATTTCACGCCGAACCCGCGCATGATCTGTGGGATGGCGGCGGAATAGCCGAAGGTGTCCGGGAGCCAGAAGGTGTCGGACAGGTATCCGAAACGGCTTTGCGTGTAGAGCTGTCCCCATAGAAACTGGCGCACCAGCGCCTCACCAGAGGGAATATTACAGTCGCACTCTACCCACACTGCGCCGTTCGGCTCATAGCGCCCGCCTGCGATGCGGCGCTGCATCTCTGAAAAAACCGCGGGATAATGCTTTTCCATGAGCCAGGAGTGGTAGGAAGCGCTCTGGATGAAGCGGTATTCGGGGTATTGATCCAGCAGATTAAACTGGTTCGAGGCGGTGCGTGCGATTTTTTTTACTGTCTCCGCCATAGGCCATAGCCAGGCTGTGTCGATGTGGCTGTGGCCCACCAGCACGGCTTGTGGCGAGCTGTCGCCATTTCGCCGTGCAAGTGCGGGCGCCATGGCCTGCCGTGCGTTTGCCAGCGAGGCGCGCCACGCGGCTTCTCCGACCGTCTCAGGGTCATAGAGAAGCGCTTTGTGTGTCTCGGTCAGAGCGTTCATGATCTCGCCGCGGCGGAACGAATCCTCCGGAAGCTTATCCGCCAGCTGCAGGAGCACGCGCAGATCCAGAAGAAAGTCGAGCACATCCTGGTTCTTGACGCACAGAAAAAGCGATTCAGCCGTGAAAACGAAATCGTTTTGCGGGCGCTGCTGGAACGGCTGTTCGCCAATAACATAATGCCCGGCGTAAAATTCTACGGCGAACTCCAGTTTCTGCCCGGCCCGGGCGTTCTGACACACGCAGTCGCAGTAATGGTTGCCGTGGCGCGTTACAACGATCTTCGTGGCGAATGTGCCGCGTGGCGCACCGTCCACCCACAACATGGCCTCATAACCGCCAAACTGCGGGCGCAAAAACAAATCGCGCCCGGCCAACGCGTCCAGCACGGTGCAGGACGCACGGAACCAGCAATAGCGTCCTTCTCCACCCCAGATGCGGCCCTGAGGACGCTGCACGGGATCCTGGAACAACGCGGCCTCCGGGACGTCCGTGAGGCGTTCGGATGTCTCATACATGGAAAACGGCAGTGTGCATATCTCGGTGAAGACATACGGTTCATATGTTTCGAGCGCGCGGGTAAGCTTGACGAGCAGTTTTTTGTTCTGCGCGGTATTCAGCATAATGGCAGGACCTCCCAGATGAAGATAAATTGACGTGTTCTTCGGAGCGGTGTATATGGACCTTTGAAGCACAGGAGGAACACGCCCGCATGAGATATATTTTTATCATACGGCATACGGTGAGATGCAAAAAGCGCACATAAAAAAGTCAACATCCAAAACAAAGAATTCATCATTGATGCGGATGCGTCAAAAGGTGTTTATCATGTATAATAAATGTAAAGCCCTCCTGCGCGCAACAGTCCGCAGTGGGCAATGAAGCGGGCGGGGAACACGCCTGCGAGAGCAGGAGGAACATGAAGATGAAAAAATACAAAAGCGGTGCGCCGTTTGGCTTCAGCCTGCCCCGCAGGCTGCTGGCGCTATTTCTGATTTTTGTATTGGTACTGTACGCAGTGGGCATGGCTGTCGCTATACGGCTTGGCAATAACGCCTTTGCGGAGGTGCGGCGCACATATGAGACACGTGTATCCGCGCTGGCGGACCAGCTGGACGCAGAATTGCAGCGGATACAGAACCAGATTTATTACACGATGCTGCGTGCGGATGTTCAGCATATGGCGCTTGTCACGCCATCGATGTCGTTTCCGGACATTTATAAGAATGTGAGCGCTGTGGCGGAGTTGATGTATGCGCTGCAGAATTCCAGCGGCCTGTTGGAAAAGGCAACCATATATTTTCCCTTGCTCGGCAAATATATCTCCTCAGACGGACGGTTTGAAGCTTTCTCGGATGAAGACCGCCGGTTCCTCACGCAATACAATGAAAACGGAGGGCAGGAAATTGTGGTGGCCACAGAGAAGGGCCTCTGCCTCGTGTCGGACTCCATGCGTATCGCGGGTACGACCCAGGCCGGGAGCACGGAGACTGCCGCCGTTATCCGAGTGGTGCTTTCCAGACGCGCTATTTCAGAATGGTGCGATATATTTTCCGAAGATGGGAAGATATATCTGTATGGGGCACAGTGGCACGATGCCCTTGATTTTCTGTCAACAGGCAATGCTGGCTACAGCCAGCAGGCGGTGAGAGAGGATCTTGCGCAGCTGACGAAGAAGACAGAGGAATCCACAGACGGATACAGCGATGTGGCACAGGTGGACGGCCAGGAAACACTGCGTGTTTTGTGCCGTGTGGGAGGCCGGGGCCTTTGGGTAGCGGGATACATCCGGGCGGGCGCGCTGCAGAGCGCCTCCAGGCCGTTTTCTGTATGGCAGCTGGTACTCACGGCATTTTTACTGCTGGAGGTGGGCGTGTTTTTTTATATCGTGCGCAAACTCATCTCACAGCCCATCAACCGTTTCGCGGGCGAGGTGCAGAATCTGGAAAAGGAAGGGGTTCTCCAGCTTGCGGAAAAGCCGAACAACGATATGGATTTTCTCTATCAAGCTTTCCTGGGCGTCAGCGGCAAACTGAAGGCGGCGCTGGAACAGGCGTATAACAACAAGCTGCTCGTTTATCAGTCTGAGATCAAGTTTCTGCAGGCGCAGGTGAACCCGCATTTCCTTTACAACAGCTTTTATCACCTGTACCGTATGGCGAAAATGGAGGACAATGAGGGCGTTGCAGAGATGAGCCGCCGTCTCAGCTCCTATTACCGCTATATTACACGCAGCGACCAGAACGAGGTTCCCCTCACAATGGAGTATCAGAATATTTCGGATTACACGGAGATACAGACTATCCGTTTCGGGGACAGGATTAAGGTGGAGCTGGAGCCCATCCCACCAGGGTATGAGGCGCTCATGGTGCCACGCTTCGTGCTGCAGCCGCTGTTTGAAAACGCCTATAACCACGGTGTGGAAAAAATCGCGGCGGGGCGTATCCAGCTGCGGTTTGAGCTGCGGCCTGGCGCATTGGTGATCCTTGTGGAGAACAATGGGACCTGTGGTGATGAGGAGCTGCGCGCACTTACTGCATATCTTGAGAGCACAGCACCGGGAGAAAAGCTTACGGCGCTGAAAAATGTGAAGGGGCGCATGAAGCTGCTGGACGGAGATCTGGCAGTTTCACACGGGAGCTTGGGCGGCTTTTGCGCAGAGCTGACGCTGTCCGTCCCTAAGGATCTGACGGCGAATATTGATAAAAATGAGAGGGAGAAGGAGGAGAAGTGAGGTATGCAGACATTGCTGCTTGTGGATGATGAACCCAACATTGTGGAGGGACTGGCCAGCCAGTTCGAACAGCGCTACGGCGATGGCGTGATTGTACTGAAATCTTGTTCGGGACGTCACGCGTTGTCCGTGCTGCAAAACAACAGGGTGGATGTGGTGCTCTCCGACATCCGTATGCCGGACCTCGACGGCCTGGAACTCATTGAGGAAACCGAGCGTCTGTGGCCCCGCACACATTTTGTGCTTCTGAGCGGCTTTGAGGATTTTGATTATATCCACCGGGCGTCCAAATCCACCATTTACCGTGGCTATCTGCTGAAGTCGGAGGGAGACGAAGTGGTAATGGAGAAGGTGGATAAGGAGCTGCGGCTTTGTGCGGAGGAATTGCGGGAGGAGACGCAGCAGGGGCTTCAGCGCGCTTTTCTCCAGCGGGCCGCGCTGGAAAGCGCCCTAAGGGGAGGGGGCTCCTGGCGCGACTATCTGAACCAGACGGCGTCTTTTTCTTTGGCGTTGGACATTGCACGGCCCGTGTTCATGGTGCTGGGAAAAAGCCCGGCCCACGATGCGATGGACGGTATGCAGAGCTTGCAGCTAATCAGTGGTGTGCTGGCGGCACAGGCGCCGGGGCTTTCATTCGAGGCGCTGCTGCCGGAAGAAGGAACACTGGTGTGGCTTTTGCAGGAAAAAGCGCCCACAGCGCGCCCGGGGACGGAAAAATATATTCACGCTCTGTTTGAGGCGATTCAACAGCAGATGAGCGATGTTTACGATTGTGCGGTGGGGCTCATCGTGGGAAGTGTTGGTCGCTTTGACGCCATTGTGGAGCAGTATGGGAGGCTGAATAATATCTGGGCGATGGTGGCGCGGGATACGGGCCGCCTTATCATTGTGGATGAGAGCGACTATTCGGAGGCATTGTTGAGCCGTGGGGGACAGGTGTTGCAGGAACAGTTCCAGTTTTCCGCCTTCATCCACCGATTGGGCCAGAATATGCGTGTGGGCACGCCAGAGTCCGTCGAGGCGTTGTTCGGTGAGTATTTTGGAATGGAGTCAGATGGAAAGGCGCTGCTGTATTGTGAACGGCTGCAATCCGAACGATTTCTCACGCTGTTCACACTTCTGCTCACGTTCCTGCGGGAGAACGAGCTGAGCGCTCCTTATGACCGAATGCTGACACGCCTGCTCGACGGTGCCCTGAGAGGAGAAAATCGGGCGATGCCGCAGCACTTTGTGAAGGAGCTGACCGCTCTTTGCAGCGCACTGTGCCGGCAGCGCGCGGAGAATGAGGTACATAACACACAGTCTATTATCAATCGGATCAACCATTATATAGAAGATCATATCGAGGATTACAACCTCTCCCTGACTGAGCTTGCACGTATGACAGGCTTCAACCCCTCTTATCTTTCACGTCTGTACCGTATGCACACAGGCAGAAAACTCTCAGAGCAGATTGATGCTGCTAAGCTGCGCCACGCGCAGGAGCTGATCCTGTCGGGTACGATGGTGAAAAATGTGGCCGAGCGCACAGGCTTTGCGTCGCCGTCCGCCTTTATCCTGTTTTTTAAGCGCAACACGGGAAAGACGCCGCGTCAGTTTTTCGAGGAGAGAACAACCACCCCGATGTCCGCGGCATCAAAAGAGGCCGAAGAGGAGCAGAAGTAAATAGGGCGTTATTTGATGTAAATAGTAATTGATTGAAAATAAACTGTGCGAAAGGTACAATAAAATTATCGAAAGCGCGCTTGAAAATGTTGATTGTGAAGAAGGAGGAGACACTTTGAAAAAGATAAAACTGGGCGCTGTATTGATGGCTGCTCTGATGATGTTATCAATACTCCTAACTGCCTGCTCCGGCGGCGCAAGCAGCTCCACCCCCGTTTCCGAGCCGGCAAGCACGGCCAGTTCATCTGGCTCCACCTCAGCGGCAGAGCCCACAGAGAACGACTGGATGACTCCGTTTGAAGAGACTGTCACCCTTGATGTTGTAGTGGGCTGGGATGCAGACGCTACGGTAAAAGAAGGCACGACACCTGAGACGAACGCATTGGCGGAATTTGCGAAGGATATGCTGAATATCGAGCTGAACTTCCTGTGGATGGTTCCCAATGATCAGTTTGAGGAGCGGCTTGCCCTGCAGATCAGCTCCGGTGAGATTCCCGACATCCTCATGCTGAAGAGCGGTGACTTCTATGAGTTCATGGATAGCGGTTATCTGCGTGACTTGACAGACGCTTATGAGACTTACGCCTGCGAGGAGTTGCGTTATACAGTGGAAGCCTTTGGCCAGGCACCCATTGATTTTTCTTCCCGCGATGGTAAGCTGCTGGGCATCCCGGCACAGCTGGACACTGCCGAGAGCGTGGCGGGCCTGTATTACCGCGCTGACTGGCTGGATGCGCTGGGGATGGAAGAGCCCACCACCGTGGAAGGTGTGAATGAAATGCTCATCGCGCTGGCTGAGCATGGTGCCACCGTGAATGGCGGCAAGGACACAGCCGGCCTCGGTACAACTTCCAGTGTGCTGAACACGAACTTTGCGCTCAGTGCCTATTTTCAGATGTACGGCGCGTATCCTAACAAATGGGTCATGCGCGACGGAAAACTTATGAACGGCATTGTGATGGACGAGATGCTGGATGCGCTCAACGGCTTGAAGACGCTGTACGACAACGGCGCCATCGCTCCGGATTTCGCAACGTGGAACTCCGACCAGTTTGTGGAGCGTGTGGCCTCCAGCCAGGTGGGCGCGGCGTTTGGCACATATTACATTCCCGCATGGCCGCTGAACGAGAGCAAGAACATGACGCCCGAATCCGACTGGGCCGAGATCAATCTCGCCAATCTGGATGGCAAGTCCAACCCTGCCATTAACCAGGTGAGCATTCAGCATTTCAACGTCGTGACAAAGGATGCCCCGGAGAATGCGGAAGAAGCCCTTATCAAGCTGCTGAACCTGTCGCTGGTGGCAAACAGTAACTCTACGTCTGACAAAGCCGTCTTTGAAGGAAAGGATCTGGCGAAAAACGGCGCATCTATATTCTATCTGCCGGTTTATATGTACTATGCCACACCTTGGCACGATTACCGCGAACGCATCTGGAATGCTTATGAGACAAAGGACGATTCCGGTTTGATTACGGACGTCGAGCGCGAGTGGTACGGATATATGTGCGACTGGATGGAGGACGGCAATGAAGCCGAAAACTTGGCCACCGCATGGGGTATGTACGCGAGCCGCCTGACCGAGGATATGGGTATCGGTGTTGGCCTTGCCATACAGGAAAGCGGTACTGGCGAGCAGAGCTACTTCTACGGCCCGGCCACGGCCACAGAGCAGCGTGCGTCCTCCACGCTCACCGATATGGCAGTCTCGTTTATAATCGAATACATCATGGGCCAGAAGACTGAGGCCGACTGGGAAGGCTTCAAGCAGAGCTGGAATAAAATGGGCGGCGAAGCTTGGACCAACGAGGTCAACGAGCAGTACGCCAGCATCACCCAGTGATGTGTGCGCCATTGCCAGTGCGGACATTGACTGACAGCACGAAAAGAGGAGCGGCGGCATTCAGCCGCCGCTCCTCTGCATTTCAAACCTATATACTTCCATAGAAAGAGCGGGTTTTTCATATGGCACAAAAAGCAGTGAAGCCCTTGGGGCTATCCAAAAATAAGGGAATCTTTAGGCGGGAGCTCCCGTTTTATCTGATGCTGATACCGGGCGTTCTGTTCGCGCTTGTGTTTTCCTACGGCCCAATGTTCGGGCTTGTGATGGCGTTTCAGGACTTCACGCCGCTCAAGTCGTTCGAAAATTCGCCGTGGGTGGGACTGCAGAACTTCCGGGATATGCTTGCGCTGCCGACGTTCTGGTCGGTGGTGCGCAATACGTTGGTAATCTCTCTCAGTAAGATAGTACTGCGCCTGTTGGTGCCGCTCGTCATCGCGCTTTTGCTCAATGAGGTAATAAACGAGAAATTCAAGCGCGTAGCACAGTCGGTGTTTTTTCTGCCGTATTTTCTTTCATGGGCCGTTATGGGCGGCATTTTGCGCAGTTTGTTCCAGTATGATGGTATGGTGAACAGTGTGCTTACCTCTCTGGGGATGGAGCGCATCATGTTTCTTGGAAGCAACACCTGGTTCCCCATTATCGTTATCCTTTCCGATGTCTGGAAGGACATGGGCTACAACATGATTATCTTTCTGGCGGCCATCACGAATGTGGATCCGGCGTTGAATGAATCGGCTGCGTTGGACGGTGCGAACCGGTGGCAGCAGATCTGGAACATCACACTTCCTACGATACGGCCCATTGTGGTGATGCTGCTGGTACTCTCGCTGGGGTCGGTACTCAGTGCCGGGTTGGATCAGGTTATGCTGCTGTATAATCCGATGGTGTATGAGAGCGGAGATATCATCGACACGCTGGTCTACCGTCTTGGTCTTGTGAACCATCAGTGGTCGCTCTCGGCGGCGGTTGGCTTGATGAAATCGGTCATATCGTTTATTTTGGTGGTGTTGTCATACCGCGTGGCAACAAAGCGCTTTGACTACCAAGTGTTTTAAAGGGAGGAGGCATTGTTTATGACACGTAAAAAATGGTCGTGGTTCACCATCGTAAACTATGCGGTGCTCTCCCTGTTGATCGTCATATGTCTTGTGCCCATCCTGCATGTTATCGCAACGTCTTTGTCGGAGAGAATCGAGGCTGTGGCGGGCAACGTGGGCATCTGGCCCAAGGGCTTCAATCTGGCGGCGTATCAATATGTAATGGAGGATGCGCAGTTCTGGAAATCGCTCAGCGTGACACTGATGCGAGTAGCCATTGGTGTTCCCATCAATATCATACTTGTAATCCTCACAGCCTATCCACTGTCGAAATCGAACAACCGTTTCCATGGCCGTACATTTTTTTCCTGGTTCTTTGTTTTCACGATGCTGTTCAATGGAGGTATGATACCTGGCTACATTGTCATCAGCAAGCTGGGACTCATCAATTCCATCTGGGCGCTGACGCTGCCTGGGGCGATGAATGTTTCGTATATGATTCTGATGATGAACTTCTTCCGGGGGATCCCCAACGAGATAGAGGAAGCGGCTGTCATTGATGGCGCGAATCAAGCGCAGGTGCTGTTCCGCATCTATCTGCCCATGTCGTTGCCCTCGCTGGCCACGATTATCCTGTTTGCTACTGTGGCGAACTGGAACGTGTGGATGGACGGCTATATGTATATGAATACACCAGACAAGTATCCGTTGCAGACATATCTGGCTACAATTTTGATGGAATCCAAAACCAATGTGGAGGCGCTTATGACGCCGGAGCAGCTGGCGCGATTGTCGCAAATCAGCCAGAAGACCATCGAAGCAGCACAGATCTTCCTGGCGGCTCTGCCCATCATGTGTGTATATCCGTTCCTGCAAAAGTATTACATCAAAGGCATCGTGGTAGGTAGCGTGAAAGGATGATCCCGATGTCATCAACAAAATGGACGCAAATTTTCAATATCGGACAATATCCCTGGGGCGGTCAATACCGCCCTAGGGCATTTGCGGTTGCCCGTGCGACGGAAACAACACTCGAGATCATACTTTGGTGCGAAGAACCGTTTGTTACGCCTGCCTGTAAAAAGGCAAACGGACCGGTTTATCTGGATAGTTGTCTGGAAGCGTTCGTCATGTTTTATCCGCAGTATACAGAGGGCTACATCAATTTTGAGATGAATGCATTGGGAACGCTGTTGCTTCAGTTTGGCGAGGGGAGGCACGACAGACGCTTTTTAAGGCCAGGAACGGATGCGCTGTTTCCCAAAGTTGTTCCGTTTCAAGCTGCGAGAAAATGGGGCGTAAAACTGGAAGTGCCGTTTTTATTTGCGCAAAAAATTTACGGTTTGGCCGAGACGGTAAATATTCGGAATATTCGGGCTAATTTTTATAAATGCGGAGATTGTCCGGGAAAGGAACATTACGCGTGCTGGATTCCGCCTCAGACTACTGAGCCGGATTTTCACCGTCCGGAAAGTTTTCAACGGATTCTTTAATCGGCAGTTGGCGAATGGGAGAAATGTTTTGCTAAGAAAGAAAAGCAAAAATTTTACATTTAAGAGAAATATGGGCATATAGTAATCAATGCGTTTGTTGCAATTCAAGTTTCCCCAAGGTTGCATTGCCATCAGGTTCTAGTGAAGGCAACTTCATGTGGGCTCAAGTCCCTTCATCCGCACCAGGTCGGTCTCGTTGTAAAGACGGGGCCGATTTTTTTGTATATTGTTTTGCTGATAAGATAGTGGAGGAGAGGAGACGCAGATGAAGGAAAACGCACATTCCAGCCAATATCTTTTGATGAATAAGGACGTCTGCATTCTGCACTTTTCCTGCGGCTGACAATCCTGTCAATTCTTGCAATGTGAAAGAAATGGCAGAATGGTCCTGTACAAAAATAGTGGCATAAAGGAAGTGGATTTTGTGGAGATAAAAAATAATTACCTAAAAAATTTGGTTTCAAATGTGACGTTGGACGAAAAAATCGGCCAGCTTTTTACGGTGATTTGTGAGGGCGGCATCTACTTGCCCGCTATGGAGAGTCTTATTGCGGATTATCATTGCGGCGGCCTGCGCGTCGTCCCGGCCGTGCGGTACAGCCAAAAGCTGTTTGTGGACAAAGCAAAGCGGCAGCAGGGAAAAGAGCGGGAAGAACGAATATATTGGACGGCATCTACGAAAAATCCGCCCGATGTCACGCTGGAGCAATATTTCATGGTGTTGGAGAGATATCAAGAGTTGGCACGCAGACGGAAAAGCGGGATGTTGCATATTGTAAATGTCAAAATGCTCTGAAATGTCTTGGGCGGAAAGTCGCCGCACGGGGAGACGCCGTAGTTTCGTGTGGAATACACAGCATCGGTATTTTGATGGAGGACATAAATGGATTCCACGAAGTTGAAAAAGGCTTTGTAGGCGGAAGGTCGATGGAGGCGTGCGCTCGGCTGCAGATAGGAGGATTCCTGGTTTGTGAGCAGGTATTGTACGCCAGATTCGACAAAAAGCGGCTTCCTCGTATTCCGAGAAGATGCAGATAAAGCAAAGGGGCGCTTTTTATCAAAGGGTACCGGTGAAAGTCAATGTTGCAAATATTCAGCCGCCTTCTGAATACTGATTCCTGTAAACATGGGCGGAAACCCTTTTTTGCCTGCGGAACATTCGTGAAAAATAGCTTGGATCGTTGAAGCCGCAGGACAGCGCGACGTCCGTGATGCTGTCCGTGGTGGTGCACAGAAGCTCAGCCGCGCATTCGATGCGGTAGTAATTGAGATAATCGATGGGCGTGCGGCCTGTCACCTGACGGAATACGCGGCACAGGTATTTGGGCGCAAGGCCGGCCTCTGCCGCCAGCTCGTCCAGGGTCAGGGGCGCGGCATAGTCCCGGCGGATGCGCCGCAGAACGCTTTTCATCTGGTCCGCATGCCGCCAGGGATGGGGCGCCTCACCGCTGTCCGCGGCATACAGCCGATGGCGCAGCACGATACCGATGAGCTGCCACAGCAGACCGGTGGTGAGAAATTCATAGCCGGGCTGCTCCTTTTCCATATTCTCAAACAGGGCGTCCACCACCTGAGCGGCCGGCCCGCCCGCCGGGAGCAAGGTGTGAATGCGTGCGCTGTCTCCCAGCACCGCGGCGTATTTCTGGCGGCAGACAGAACGGTCCTGCAAAAAACGGTCCATATCGAACACGACGCATTCATACACACAGTTGTGAGGCGTGCCGCCGTGCACCGCCCCACTGGGCACAAACACACAATCGCCCGGGCCGGCACAGACGGCCTCGCCGTCTACGGAAAGGGAAAAGCCGCCTTCCAGAATAAGGATCAGCTCACATTCCATGTGCCAGTGGAACGGCATCTCATAGCGCGGATGCAGGGCGTCCACGTAGTAAAGCTCAATGGGAAAGTCAAATGTACCGCGCACCATGCGCTCATGAAAGGCAAGATATCTCATCGGAAAATGCTCTCCCTGTAAAAAGTGAATATTATCCTATCTTTTTCTAGTATATACCGAGAAAAGCGCAGATTGCAACAGTATAATGCAATTAGAGGACATGGAAAGGAGTGCCATTATGGATATTCGGACGATCAAGGAGCAGATTTGCGATGTCTGCCACAAGATGTGGCAGCTTGGCTGGGTAGCGGCCAACGACGGCAACGTGAGCGCGAAACTGGAGGACGGAACGTTTCTGGCGACGCCCACGGGCATGAGCAAGAGCTTCATCACACCGGAAAAGCTCATCCGCATCGACGCACGGGGCAATGTACTGGAGGCGGCCGAAGGGCTGCGCCCGTCCAGCGAGATCAAAATGCATCTGCGCTGCTATGAAAAGCGGGATGACGTGTGGAGCGTCATCCACGCGCACCCGCCCGGGGCCACGGGCTTTGCCGTTGCGCACCGCAGCATGGACATGTACAACATGATCGAGGACGTGGCGGCCATCGGCAGCGTGCCGCTGACACCCTACGGCACGCCCAGCACAAGCGAGGTGCCGGACGCCATCGAGCCGTATCTGGAGGAGCACGATGTGATGCTGCTGGAAAATCACGGCGCGCTGGCCGTGGGCGGTGACGTGGTGACGGCGTTCTACCGTATGGAAAGCCTGGAGCTTTGGGCCAAGATCACCATCAACGCGGTCATTCTGGGCGGCAGCTATGACATCAGCCGGGAAAACATCGATAAGCTGATCGATCTGCGCGGCTTTTACCGGGTGACGGGCCGCCATCCGGGCTACAAAAAATATCCGCGCCGTGAAAAAGGTGCGCCCACGGATACCTGAAAGGGGAAAAAGCATGCTGAAAAATATTCCGAAAATCGTCAGTCCGCAGCTTTTGAAGGTGCTCTGCGAGATGGGCCATGGCGATGAGATCGTGCTGGCGGACGGCAACTTTCCCGCCGAGAGCATGGGGAAGGGCGCCATTGTCGTGCGCGCGGACGGCCACGGCGTGGCGGAGCTTCTGGACGCAGTTTTGGCGCTGGTGCCGCTGGACCAGTATGCGGAGCAGCCGGCGGCACTGATGGAGGCCGTGCCGGGCGATCCGTGTGTCCCGGTGATCTGGGACGAATACAAGGCATTGTTGGACGCGCATGGGGAAGATTCACAGAGGATTCAGATGCTGGAACGCTTTGCCTTTTATGAGCGCGCCAAAAAAGCCTATGCCGTCGTTGCCACGGGCGAAACCGCCATCTATGCAAATATCCTGCTGAAAAAGGGCGTGGTACAATGAGCGGAAAAACAACTGTCCTTGCCTTTGATTTCGGAGCTTCCAGCGGCCGAGCCGTCAAAGCGGTGTACGACGGTGCGGCGCTTTCTTACGAAGAGGTGCACCGTTTTGAGAATTGCCCACGGGAAAAGGACGGACGCCTGCGCTGGGACTTTTCCGCACTGATGGATGAGGTGCGCACAGGGCTGGGAAAGGCGGGCGCGGTCGACAGCATCGGCTTCGATACCTGGGGTGTGGATTTTGGTCTGCTGGGCAAAAACGGAACATTGCTGGAAGACCCGGTGCACTACCGCGACGGCCGCACTGCCGGAATGGTGGAGCAGGCGTTGCGTACAATGGACGCCCGGACGCTCTATGGGGCAACGGGCAATCAGATCATGGCCATCAACACACTGTTCCAGCTGCTGGCCGTAAAAGAGCAAGCGCCGGAGGTGTGGCGCAGGGCGAAGCGGCTGCTGTTTATGCCGGACCTGTTCATCCATGCACTGTGCGGGGCGCAGGTGTGCGAGAGGACGATCGCCTCCACAAGCCAGATGCAGGACGCGCGCACCGGCGCATGGGACAGGGACGTGCTGGCCGCGTACCGTATTCCGGAAAGGATGTTCGCGCTGTCCGTACCCAGCGGCACCGTGGTGGGTGCGCTTGAGAACGGCGCGAAGGTGGTGGCGGTGGCGGGCCATGATACCCAGTGCGCGGTGGCGGCATTGCCCACACAGGCGCGGGACACTGCGTTCCTTTCCTGTGGGACATGGAGCCTGCTGGGGTGCGAGCTGGACGCGCCGGTGCTCACGGAAGAGAGCATGCGGCTGGGCCTTTCCAACGAACTGGGGGCCAATGGCCGCGTGAACTATCTGAAGAACATCATCGGCCTGTGGCTCATCCAGGAGAGCCGCCGGGCGTGGCGGCGGCAGGGGCGGGAGTATTCCTATGCGGAGCTGGAGAGCCTTGCGCTCGAGGCCGCGCCGCTGCGCTGCTTCATCGACCCGGACGATCCGGCGTTTACGCCGCCGGGAGATATCCCGGCCCGCGTGCGGGAATACTGCGCGGCCACAGGGCAGTATGTACCGCAAACCGTGGGAGAGGTGATGCGCTGCATCTACGAAAGTTTGGCACTCAAATACCGGTTTGCGCTGGGCCAGCTGGAGGCGGCAACGGGCAGGCGCTTTGCGGCGCTGCACGTTCTGGGCGGCGGCGCAAAAGACGGCCTTTTGTGCCGCATGACAGCGGACGCTACGGGCCTGCGCACAGCAGCCGGCCCGGTGGAGGCCACGGCTTTGGGCAATATCCTCATCCAGCTTGTGGCGTTGGGCATGCTGCCGTCCATTGATGCGGGACGGCGGCTCATTGCAAAAACAGAACGTGTGACGGAATATCTGCCCGGAGACACGGCCGCATGGGACGCGGCCCATGTACGGTATGAGGACCTGCTGCGGCGCGGCGGGAAAACAGAAAAATAACAAAAGATAAGGGAGAGAATGAGATGTTGTATCCGAAAATCGGGATCCGCCCGGTCATCGACGGCCGCTGGGGCGGCGTGCGCGAAAGCCTGGAGAACCAGACCATGACGATGGCGAACAATGCTGCGAAGCTCATCAGCGGAACGCTGCGCTACCCGGACGGCAAGCCGGTGGAGTGCGTCGTTGGCTGCACCACCATCGGCGGAGGCGCGGAGGCCGCGCGCGTAGCTGAGCAGTTCAGCACGCAGAACGTGGTGGCCACACTGTCCGTCACACCCTGCTGGTGCTACGGCACAGAGACGTTCGACATGGACCCGAAGACGATCAAGGCTGTGTGGGGCTTCAACGGAACCGAACGCCCGGGCGCGGTGTATCTGGCAGCCGTGATGGCAGCCCATGCCCAGCGGGGCCTGCCCGCATTTTCCATTTACGGGCACGACGTGCAGGACGCGTCGGATACGACGATCCCCGCCGACGTGGCCGAAAAGATCCTGCGTTTTGCGCGCTGCGCCGTGGCCGTGGGCTGGATGAAAAACAAGGCCTATGTGAACCTGGGCGGTGTCGCAATGGGCATTGCGGGCAGCTTCTGCGACGCGGAGCTGTTCCAGAAATATTTCGGGATGCGCGCCGAATGGGTGGATATGACGGAGATCGTGCGCCGCATCACGCTGGGAATTTACGATGCGGAGGAATACGAACGGGCGCTGGCCTGGGTAAAGGCCAATTGCCGCGAGGGCTTTGACTGCAACGCGGGCAAAAACCTGCCTGAGGTCATTACCAGGTCCAAGGTCGTGCCCGCGGACAAGGACTGGGAGTTCATCACCAAGATGACGATGGTGATGCGGGACATCCTGTACGGCAACCCGAAGCTGGACGAGCTGGGCTGGCACGAGGAAGCGCTGGGCCGCAACGCGGTGGCAGGCGGCTTCCAGGGGCAGCGCCAGTGGACAGACTGGCTGCCCAACGCGGATTTTTCCGAGGCCATCCTGGCCGGCACTTTCGATTGGAACGGCCCGAAAATGCCCACGCCCTTTGCAACGGAGAACGACACCTGCAACGGTGTGTCCATGCTGCTGGGCACGCTGGTCTCCAACACCGCGCCCTGCTTCCATGACGTGCGTACCTATTGGAGCCCCGAGGCCTGCGAGCGTGTGACAGGCCGGCGGCCGGAGGGAGTGGCAAAGGACGGATTCATCCACCTCATCAACTCGGGCGCGACAGCCCTGGACGGCAGCGGCGCGTGCCGGAACGAGGCGGGCGATAATGTGATGAAGCCCTTCTGGGAGATGAAAGACGAGGACATCAAGGCCTGTACGGACGCAACGGACTGGTGCCGCGCGAATTACGAGTATTTCCGCGGCGGCGGCTTCTCCAGCCATTTCCGCTGCAAGGCGGAGATGCCTGTCACCATGTTGCGCTACAACATCGTGGACGGCGTTGGCCCGGTGCTGCAGATCGCCGAGGGCTGGACGGCCAATCTGCCGGACGAGGTGCACGATACCATTGATGTGCGTACAGACCGCACCTGGCCCACGACCTGGTTCGCACCGCGCCTGACGGGAGAGGGCGCGTTTAAGGACGTGTACAGCGTGATGGCGAACTGGGGCGCGAATCACGGCGTGACGGTGTACGGTCATGTGGGCGCAGACCTGATCACGCTGGCCAGCATGCTGCGCATCCCGGTGACCATGCACAACGTGCCGCAGGAAAAGGTGTATCGCCCTCATGCCTGGGCAAGCTTTGGCACACAGGACACACAGGCCGCGGATTACGCCGCGTGCAAGTTCTACGGTCCGCTGTATAAATAAGTATGTCAAAGAACGGCCGGTTCCGCGGGGAGCGGGCCGTTCGTTTTATTAGGGCAACACCGCACAATTCACGGCTGATGCCTTAAGGGTCGTCTCGCTTGCAGCTTTTCCGGCATCTGTCACAAAAATGCTCGCGAATACACAAAGTATTCGCTGCGCTTTTTGTTTAACCTGCCAAAAAATCTGCCGGCGCGATTCGACACTTAGAATTGTGCGGTATTGCCTTAGGATAAATTTGAGGCGTGGGGTATGGAAACAGAAAAGGATTTGAAGTGATCCTTTGCTTTTGTGCGCAGCAGTATTGGGGGGCACGGTTTGCTGTAAAGACAGGGGAAAACGTTATGCCAGCTTTCGCAGGGAATGCCGCACATTCTGAAAACAGTGATTTGCAGCCTCGTTTTCCCGCAAGGGAAAGGTTGTACTTTGAACAAAAAGCAGATATCATTGTAGTGGCGGTATCGGGGACCACAATGCATGGAGGGCCCGTTTGGAAGCATTCAGTACAGTAAGTGCCGCCGGATGCCTCGGAGAGCAGAGGAGATATGACAATGAAAAAGAAAAAGCATGCCCGCTGGAGATGGTATGAGATTCTGCTGGTTGGGGCGCTGCTGGGCCTGGCGGTGTGCAGTACCGCGTGGCTTACGTCGTATTGGGGACAGATGCGGGCCGCGCAGCAGACGTTTGAAAAGCTGGCGCAGGCCGTTCGTGCCGCCGCGCCGCAGCCGGAGGAAGAACGGGGCGAGGTGTGGCAGAAAGGCGTAGAGACGCTGCAGGCCCAAAACAGAGACTGCCTGGCCTGGCTGTACAGTGCGGATACGGGGCTGGATTATCCCGTGATGTATACGCCGCAGCAGCCGGAATATTATCTGCGCAGAGATTTTGAAGAACAGTACTCTTTGGCGGGCACGCCGTTTTTGGATGTGCGCAGCAGCCCGGCGGACAGCAGGAACCTTATCATCCACGGACATAATATGAAAGACGGGAGTATGTTCGCACCGCTGCGTTTTTATCTGGAAAAAGAGTATGGCCTGGAGCACTCATCCTTTGAACTGTCCTTTGCGGACGGTGTGCGGCGATATGCATTGATGGCGGTGCTTCATATAGAACTGACGCCGGAGAATGTAGAGCAATATTACAAACAACCGCAGACACAGGAGGCATTCGAAGCTTTTGTTGAAATGCTGGAACAGGAATCGCTTTATTGCGGCGGCGCCGGTGCGCAGTGGGGCGAACAGCTTTTGACGTTAAGCACCTGCGACAACCAGAGGGACAATGGCCGTATTCTGGTGGTCGCCCGTGAGACAAAGTGATGTGAATTGCTGTAGAACGATGAAGTAAAAGGCGGCAGACTGCCAATTGAAAAATCGAATCTTGTTGTGTTCAGAAATTTTAGATGGAGAGAGAAAGCCAATTGAAATCCGCATCTGCGGAACAGACTGTTGAAAAAGGTAAAGAAGTAAAAGAAGCGTCCGGGGAAAAGATGGCGGTGGCAAAGCCTTGCATCTTTGCGCAGTAAAGTGCAGGCCACGCGGCGAATGCCGCCAAAAAGGGGTGGGGGACCGCACCCGCAGGCGCGTGTGGGAGCGGTGCCCCCCTTGCGGACAATCGCGCTGAAAGCGCGGCTCTTAGCGCGCAGACGCCCCCGCAGGGCCAGTGCCGAGGCATGTGCAGAGCGAAGCGGCCGCCGAAGGCCGCCGTGCGCGGCGAATGGAGCCAAAGGCCCTGTCCGCAGGCAGCTTTTTCGACAAGCTGCTCTGCATCTGCAGAAAACCGGACACAGAAGGATAAAGATAAAGCACGGCAGCCCCTCGGAGCAATGTTCCAAAGGGCTGCCGTGCTTTATCGGGTAAAAATAAATTTTGAATTCACTTTGAAGCGGGTGAAGTCGTTGCCTACACCAATATTGCTGTACGGAGCTTTTTTGCGGGTTTTATACGGGAAGCCTGTTGCAGCACTCTGTGTGCTGTCCATTCCGCAAAACGCATGAACGCCGTTTACAGCACCACGCCGTCCTTAAAAATAGAGATCTCTCGGTATCCTTTCTGCTCGGTGCGGGTCTGTTTCCCGGAGGCGACGTCCAGCACCAGCGCGTACAGCGCCGCGCCCGCTTCCCCGATGCTCTGCGAACCGTCTGCTATCGTGCCCGCGTTGAAGTCGATCCAGCCTTTTTTCTTTTCCGCAAGCGGCGTGTTGGTGGCGATTTTCAGCGTGGGGGCGGGCGCGCCGAAGGGCGTGCCGCGGCCTGTGGTGAACAGCACCAGCTGTGCGCCCGCCGCCGTGAGCGCCGTAGCCGAGACAAGGTCGTTGCCCGGACCGTTCAGCAGGTTCAGTCCCCGGGCGTGTACCTGTTCGCCATAACCGACCACATCAACAATGGGCGCGCTGCCGCCTTTTTGCACGCACCCGCAGGATTTGTCCTCCAGCGTGGTGATGCCGCCCTGCTTGTTGCCCGGGCTTGGGTTTTCGTACACGGTTTCTCCGTGGGCCAGAAAATATTCCTTAAATCCATTCAGCATGGACGCGGCTTTATCGAAGACGGCCCGGCTTTGGCAGCGGCCCAGCAGCATGCCCTCCGCGCCGAACATTTCCGGCACCTCGGTGAGGATGGTGCTGCCGCCCCGTGCACACAGCATATCGCTGAACCGGCCCACCGCCGGGTTTGCGGTGATGCCGGAAAGGCCGTCGCTGCCGCCGCATTTCATGCCCACCACAAGCTCACAAACAGGCGCGGCCTCGCGCCGGGCCTGTCCGGCGTGGGCCGCCAGTTCCGCCAGCAGCGCGCCGCCCGCCTCCATCTCGTCTTCCACATCCTGACAGGTGAGAAATTTCACCCGCGCGGGGTCATAGGGGCCGAGTTCTTCTGCAAATTGTTCATGGGTCAGATTTTCGCACCCCAGTGACAGTACCAGCACGCCGCCTGCATTGGGATGGCGCGCCAGCGCGGCCAGAAGGCGGCGCGTTTGGGCGTGGTCGGCTCCGGTCTGGGAACAACCGAAGGGATGGGGAAATGCATACAGCCCGTCGATGGAACCGGAGACAAGGCTCTGGTTCTCCGCGGCCAAGGCCTTGGCGCAGTCGTTTACGCAGCCGACGGTGGGAATGATCCAAAGTTCGTTGCGGACGCCTACGCGCCCGTCCGCCCGGCGGTAACCCTGGAATGTTTCGGGCGGCACGGGGGACAGGGGACGCACGTCCGGCGCATAGGTGTACTCCACCTCGCCGGACAGGTTCGTGCGCACATTGTGGGTGTGCACCCATGCGCCGGGCGGGATATCCGAAGCGGCGTGCCCGATGGGATATCCGTATTTGATGATGTTTTCGCCCGCGGCGATCTGGGCGAGCGCCAGCTTGTGTCCCTGCGGGATGTCCTCCCGCATTTGGACGGCGCGGCCCTCAAGGGAGAGCCGCGTCCCGGCGGGGATGGGGCACAGCGCGACGGCTACGTTGTCGGCCGGGTGGATGCGGATGCATTGCGGCATATCGGGCCTCCTCCTTTACACTGCGGGACGGGCCAGGCACGCGGCGAAAGCCGCGCGGGCGCCTTCGGTACGGATGCGGCGCAGGTTTTCCGCAGCGGCCTGCTCAAAGCCGGGCACCAGCGTCAGGTCCTGTCCCCACATTTTTTCGTTCGTCATCACGTCATGCACCAGCGTTTCGTCCGAAACGCCGCGGCGGCTGTAATAGAATTCCAGCACCCAGCGGTCATCGCTGACGGTGTATTCGTTGCCCTTCGGCCGGCGGCATACAAGCCCCTGTTCCGTCAGGGCCTGGATATCGCTGGAATAGAAAGCGATGTATGCGGCGAAGCTCATCGCAAGGCACGGGGGCAGCTTTCCGGCCGTTTGTGCATATTCCAGCAGGCTGGGCATATTGCGCGCGCGCCACTTGGAGGTGGAGTTCAGCGTGATGCTCATCAGCTCGTGGTTGATGAACGGGTTGTTGAAGCGGTCCTGCACGGCGGCCGCGAAGGCTTCCAGATCCTGCCTGTCCAGCGGCAGCGTGGGGATGACTTCCTCGTGAAGCATGCGGTTCATGAAGCCCAGGATCACATCGTCCTGCATGCAGTCGCGTACAATGTCGTACCCGGCCAGATACGCCCCAAGCACAAAGCCTGTGTGCGCGCCGTTGAGGATGCGCACCTTGCGTTTTTTGTAGGGCGTCACATCGGGCACCACGGGGCAGTTCAGTCCTGCGGCCCGGAATGGCAGCTTTTCCGCCAGCCATTCGGGCCCTTCGATATTCCACACGCCGAACACCTCGCCTACGTCGATGAGCGCGTCCCGGTAGCCGTTCTCATCCTCCAGCCGAGCGGCCTCGGCGGCGTCGCGAATGCGGCCGGGTACGATGCGGTCCACCAGCGTGGAGCAGAAGGTGCAGTCCCCGTTCACCCAGCGGGCAAAGCCTTCCTCCAGCCCCCACTGCTTTATGTATTGGTTCACACAGCGCAGCAGCTCCTTGCCGTTGTTGTCGATGAGCTCGCAGGAGAGCACCACCACGCCGGGCCTGCCCGCTCTCCAGCGGTGCAGCAGAACCTGTGTCAGCTTTGCGGGAAAGGAAGCGGGCGGACAGTCCTCAAGGCGGCACGAGGGGTCGTACACGATGCCCGCCTCGGTGGTGTTGGAGACGATGTATTCCAGCGCTTCGCCGGCGGCTACATCCATCATGGCGTCGTAATCCTGTTTTTCATAGGGGTTCAGGCAGCGGCTCACCGAGGAGACGACGCGCTTTGCATCCACCTTTTCGCCGTTCTGCCGTCCGCGCAGGTACAGCGTGTACAGGCCCTCCTGCCGGTTGATGAGCTGCGTCAGCCCCTGGGCGATGGGCTGCACCAGAACGCATTTCCCGTTCCAGCCCGCCTTTTCGTTGGCCATGTCGAACCAGTAGTCCGCAAAGGCGCGCAGAAAATTTCCCTCGCCGAACTGCAGCACGCGCTCGGGCGCGTTTTTCAGCAGATAGCCGGTATATCCGGCCTTTTCAAGTGTCTCATAGCACAGTTGTTCCATTTTTGCTTCGCTCCTTTTTGATGAATTCAGGGGCAGACCGCCCCGGATGCACGGTAATAGGCAAGGCTGCTTTTGAAGATCACACGGCTTTCCACGTAGTGGACGCCGGCCGGGGGCTGTATCCCGCGCAGCACGAAATCACCCATGAGCCGGGCAGCCAGATATCCCTGCTGCGCCGGGTCCTTATAAAGAATGTTCTGCACAAGGCCCTCCTCCATGTTGCGGACAGTCTCGCCGAACAGGTCGCTGGCAACGACGCGTACCTGTCCGGCCCGGCCCATTTGGGCGACAGCATCCGCCAGCAGCACGCTCAACCGCGCGCTGACGCTGAATGCGCCGGAAATACGTGCGTCTTCCGCAAGTGTCCGTCTCAGGCGCAGCGCCAGCTCCTGCTTGTCATGATAGCCGTCGGCCCTGACCAGAGTAAGCGGAACGCTGTTCTCCCGCAGGTATGCTTCAAATCCGGCCGCCATCCGGTAGTGGGAGGGCGTGTGCGCGTCCCCCGCGCACAGCAATACCGCATCGCCGGGTGAAAGCTGCGCGCTCAGAAGCTCGGCGGCGATACGGCCGGCCATGTCGTGGTCCGCCTGCACGCAGGCGATGCGGCCGCAGCCTTCCGCGTCGTCACAGGCGAAGAACACAGGCGTCCCTGCGCTGCTGTACCGCTGTACCGCCCGCCGGGCAGTGTCCTCCGTGGGACCGATGGTGAGCAATGCGTCTATTTTTCCCCCGTACTGCTCAAAGCAGGCGTTCAGCGTTTCGGCTTGGCCGCGCTCTGTGCCGGGATAATAGGGCAGCTCCAAAACTTCCAGATTGTAGTCGTCCAGCTCGGCCATGCAGCGGCGAAACCCGTGCCACACGCTGCCGTAAAAATAGGAGTTTTCTTCCTGTGGGCCGGGAAACGCGGCCGCGATGCGCAGCGCGCTGCGCTTGAGCGCGGACGCGGCGGAATTGGCGCGGTAGCCGCGCCGTGCGCACAAATCCAATATCTGTTGGCGCGTTTGCTCGGAAAGGCCTTTTTTGCCGTACAGCGCCCGGTGGACGGTGCCGGTAGAAACGCCCGCCTCGGCGGCGATTTCTTTGATGGTCACACGGTGCTCCATGATCCTGCTCCTTTTGCGGCACGGTTCCTACAATGCGTAGGTAAAACGTTTTAGTAAAAATCCTGCTTTTATCATAACAGGCAAAGCGGCGATATGCAAGAGGAACAATGTAAATTTCTCACACATAGGCTGAATGCCAAAGCAAAGGAGAGCTTCGGAAAACGACCGTTTTGCAGAAAAGATTCCCGTTTTGCGGCCGCGCCCATGTGCCGGTTTGCGAAATGCTGCGGGTGTTTACTACGCAAATCTGTAATTTTATTATGGCTGCGGATACCGCGTCATGGTATAATATGTTCGGTTAGCGAATGCGAGCCGCAGGCGAAGCATGAGTTTAGCGGCATAGATACCCTGTTTCTTAGTGAACACGAGCGGTACGCGAAGTGTGAGCTTAGAAATTGGTATACTAAAGAACAGGCTGTCCCGTGAACCGGAACGGCAAAGCGCGCCCCATGCGGAGCGAGCGGCGCGAAGAAAAGGAGTGACCCCGTGATGTGGTTTGAAGAAAGCGTGTTTTACCAGATCTATCCGCTGGGCCTGTGCGGCGCGCCGCGGGAAAACGATGGCGGAACGGAGCCGCGTATTTTGAAGCTGCTGGACTGGGTGCCCCATATCAAAAAGCTGGGGGCGGACGCGGTGTATTTCTGCCCGGTGTTTGAATCCGACGCTCACGGCTACGATACCCGGGACTATACGAAGCTGGACGGCCGCCTTGGTACGAACGCGGATTTTGCGCGCGTGTGCGCGGCGCTGCACGCGGCGGGCATCCGGGTGGTGCTGGACGGTGTGTTCAACCATGTGGGGCGCGGCTTTTGGGCCTTCCGGGACGTACTGGAGAAGCGGGAGGCCAGCCCGTACCGGGATTGGTTCCACATTGACTTCGGCGGCAATTCGGGTTACAACGACGGCCTGTGGTACGAGGGCTGGGAGGGCCATTACGAGCTTGTAAAGCTGAACCTGCGCAATCCGGCTGTGGCGGAATACCTGTTCGGCTGTATTCGCGGCTGGGTGGAGGAATTTGGCGTCGACGGCCTGCGGCTGGATGTGGCCTATTGTCTGGACGAGGATTTTGTGCGCCGTCTGCGCGCCTTTACCGGCGGCCTGAAGCCGGAATTCGTGCTCATCGGCGAAATGCTGCACGGCGATTACAAGCGCATGGTGAACGGCGCCATGCTGCACAGCGCCACCAATTATGAGTGCTACAAGGGGCTGTATTCCAGCTTCAATTCCATGAACCTGTTTGAGATCGGCCACAGCCTGGCGCGGCAGTTCGGCCCCGAGGCGTGGACGCTGTATAAGGGCCTGCCTCTGCTGTCCTTTGCGGATAACCATGATGTAACGCGCGTGGCCACGATTTTAACGAACAAAGAGCATCTGTGGCCGTTGTACGGGATATTGTTCGGCATGCCCGGCGTGCCCTGCGTTTATTACGGCAGCGAGTGGGGCATGGAGGGCGGCAAAGAGGACGGCGACGCGGCGCTGCGCCCCGCGGTGGACATGCCGCAGAAAAACGGGCTGACGGAGTATATTGCCCGGCTGGCGGCGGCGCGCCGGGGCAGCCGGGCACTGTGCCATGGCGCCTACCGCACGGTGCTGCTGACGAACCGGCAGTACATCTTCGAGCGCGCGGCGGAGGGCGAGCGCGTGCTGGTGGCCGTGAACGCGGAGGGCGAACCGTTCGACGCGCACTTTGACGCGGGCGCGGGGCGGGCGGTGGACCTTGTCACCGGAAGGCCGCACGATTTCGGCGGCGGCAGCCGTCTTGCGCCGTACAGCGCGGCTTATTGGCGCGTGGAGTAAACGGACGAGGAAAATGGCGGAGAAAAACGCGGGCGTCCGGCGGATAAGGCCGGACGCCCGCGCTGTTTTGCGTTTTTTGAAAAGAACGAATGCCTGATAATTTTGAATTTGTCTATTAGCCTGCATGTGAATGATTATGTATGTGCATAGGATTATATACAAAATGTCTATGCTCGTGTGTGTGTACTATGCGCCCATGTTTATGTTGATGGATATGGACGTAACCATTATATAATTTTTCATTGCCAAGCGTATCCTTTATCATAAGCAATGTACTGATTATCATAATTCCAAGAGCAATGTAAAATTGAAATGTCGGTCTTTCGCCTAAAATAATAAAACTAAATCCAACTCCTAAAAATGGTGCAACAGAATAAAAGGCACTTGTTTTTGCGGCACCTAAATTTTTTTGTGCCATAATGTAAAAGTTAATGCTCAAGCCATAGGAAACGAAACCAAGTAACATAGCGGCAAGCATATAGGTGATTTCAGGCGGTTTTTCCCCAACAGTAAATGCAATAAGGATACTACCGATACCAGAGAAAATTCCTTTCACCAAAACGATTTCTTCTGAACTCTTATCACTTATACTCCTTGTGCAATTATTCTCCACGCCCCAGCATATACAAGCGCACAATACAAACAATGAACCCTTGTTAAATACAAATGCCTCTGTTCCCTCAAAACCAAGAATTGCACTGGATAGCATTACAAGGATAATTGCGGCCCATAACCTCCTAGAAATTTTTTCTTTAAAAATTACAAGAGCAATCACAGAAGTTGCAACAATTTCAAAATTATTAATCAGCGAAACATTAGCGGAATTTGTATTAGCAATGCCAAGCATTAAGAATATAGGTGCTGCTATGTCGAGACCAATCATTGCAATCGTATAAGGCAAATCTTTTTTATCCAGCCATTGTTCGTCAGCCAGCCTGTTCTGTGTTTTCCTTATTCCAAGAAGTACACCAATACCAACACCTGCTCCTAAATATAAAAATCCTGCAAGCATTCTGGGCGACACATTTATCAGTAAAAGTTTTGATAATGGCACATTAATTGCATATAGTGCCGCAGCCGAAATTGCAAAAACCGTAGCTGTCTTGTTTTTACTCAACGTCATCGCACCTTTTATCAAATCTAAATTTACCACAGCCGAAACAGCAAAGGGCGGCATGGCGAAAAGAGAGCGGAATACCACAGTGCGTCCGCTCAGTACCGGATGACGCTGCCGCTGCAGGTGTTTTGGAACACGCCGTCATCCACGGCGAACACACCGTTCACCATCACATAGGGGATGCCGTCGGGCGGGGCGTCCGGCTCGCCCTTGTCGGGCATTTTGGCGTTGTCGCGCACGGCGTCCCGGTCAAAAAGCACAAGGTCCGCGTCATATCCCGGCTCCAGCACGCCCTTGCCGGGAATGTGGTATGTTTGGGCGGGCAGCAGCGTGCATTTGTACACGGCTTCCTCCAGCCCCAGCAGGCGCTTTTCCCGCACCATCTTACGCAGAAAACGCGGATAGCTGCCCGCAATCTGCGGGTGCCCCTCGCCGGGGGCGTAAGCGCCCGCGTCCGTACTCATCATGGCATAGGGCTTTTGCAGCGCCTCGTAGATCTCGTACGGCTCGCCGGAATAGCAGATGATGGACTCGTCCGGATATTTGTGGCGCAGAAGCTCGTACAGCTCCCGGTTCAGGCGCGTGCCCGTATACTTGCCCGTGGCGGCGACCATATCGCCGAAGCGCAGGGAGTTGTCCTTGATGGTCTGCTCGTCAAAGGTGGCGGTGCCTGCATAGGTGGCCCAGTCGGTATACATGCCGCTGTCCATCCATACGTCCATGCCCTTGGCGCGGGCGGCGTCCACAACGTCCAGCGCCGGGCGCAGCGTGCCGAAGCCGCTGTACTGGTAGACGAAATGGCTCAGCAGCAGCCGCCCGCCGCTGCGCTTGGCCGCGGCCAGCATCTCGTACAGGGAATAAAGGTCGTTTTGGGTGAACAGGCGTGTATGCACGGGCAGGCAGCGCCCGTATTCTGCCGCTATGGCGGCCATGGCGTCTATTTCGGCCAGGCCGCTGCCCGGGGCGTAGTCCAGCCCCAGGGAAACGCCCGCCGCGCCCGCGCGCAGCGCCCTGTCGGCAATGCGGATCATCGCGTCCATCTGGGCGGCGCTGGCCCGGGCATTCACATCCTCGATGCCCACGGCCCGGCGCATGGAAAAGCTGTGGCCCACCAGCTCCGCCTGGTTGATCACATAGCCTGTGCGCGCCTGTCCGGCGAACCAGCCCTCCAGGTCCAGCGGGGAAAGCCCGCAGTTGCCGCCGACAGTGGTGGTAATGCCCTGCATGGCGGAGAGCTGCCCCGCATAGGCATGGCCGTCCAGATGGCCGTGCACATCGATAAAGCCCGGGGCCACAACAAGGCCCGCCGCGTCCACCACGCGTTTTGCAGGAAGCTCATGCGCGGAGATATCCACGATCTTGCCGTGTTCCACGGCGACGTTTGCGATACGGGACGTGCATGTCCGCACGTCTACCACGCGCCCGCCCGTGAATACCACGTCAACCATCGCACGCCTCCGTGTCCGCCAAAGCAAGGCGGCGGGCGAGCTCGCGCCGCTGCCAGCAGCGCAGCCAGGTGACCAGTTCCCGGCGGGGGAAAGGCGTGAGGCTCGTGGGGATGGTGGAGAGCAGAAGATCGTCCGCAACGGCGCGCAGGTGTGCGGCGCAGGCGCTGTCGGGCGCGGTGTCGAACACCGTTTTGCCGGCAAGGGAGCTGTATTCCAGCTCTTTGCAGTAATCCAGACTGGCCAGGATCTCGATGGTGGCGCGCCGGGCATAGCTGGCAAGCTCCTCTTTCGTCTCCTCACAGGAGGCATTGTTCACGATGAGCTGCACGGGGAAGTTGTCCGCGCCCGCGGCGCGCAGGATGGCCTGCAAAATGCTGTTGGCCGTGGTGACGGAGGCAAAGCTTCCGTTGGTGACAATGATGCACCGCTGCATCACGCCCTCGCGGATGGGAAGGATGTAGCCCGTGCAGGGCGTTTCCCCGGAGATATCATAGAGGATGAAGTCGAGCTGCAGGGAATTGGAGACGCCCTGAGTATCCAGCATCTCATCAATGAGCGTGACGCCGCGGGCCAGGCATCCCACGCCGGGGTCGATGCTGCCCAGCTCCAGGCAGTATACGCCGCTGGGCGTGGGGATGACGTAGTCGTTCAGGTCGATCTCGTAGTGTTCCCGGTAATCCTCCAGCGCGGGGGAGATATCCGCTTCTCCGCGCAGCAGCACCGTGGAGGAAAGGCTGATGTCGTTGCCCACCAGCAGCACGTGGTACCCTTTGAGGGCCAGCGCGTGGCCCAGGTTCTGCGCGACGGTGCTTTTTCCGCTGCCGCCGCGTCCCAAAAAGCAGATGCGCTGTGCCATCAGCCCTGCCTCCTTACTGTTTCGATATAGCTTTCCCGTGTAAACACGGGGGTGAATCCGTCCATTGTCCGGCGCGCCAGCACCGCGCCGTCCTTCAGCAGATGATAGGCCGTCAGAGCCATCATCTTGGCGGGAGCGATATAGGCCTTGTCCACGTCCGTGACGGCAAAGTCCGCGCTGTGGAGCGCGCCCGCCGTACCGCCGTGGGTAAAGTTCACCACGGGCATCACCTGGGAGAGGTCGCCTACGTCGGTGCTGGCAATGTTCTGCATACCCGGCTCGGCGCATTGGGCCGAAAGCCCGGGCAGCGCGGCGGCCGCCGCCAGCAAAGCGGGGTCCGCTGGGGCCGGGCGCACGGGCATGTAGCCCTGATAGGTCAGAATCTCGGCGTGCGCGCCCAGAGCCTCGGCCGCGTGGGTGCAGGCCCGGTCGAATTTTCGGGCCGCGTCGTCCAGCGCCTCCAGTGTGGCGGCCCGCACCATGGCCTCCATTACCACGGTCTCCGGCACCACATTCAGCGCCGCGCCGCCCTCGCGGATGTTGGTGTGGATGCGCACCGTGTCGCATTCGCGGAAAGTCTCCCGCAGAAGCCCCACGGCGTTCAGCGCCAGCGCGGCCGCGTTGAGGGCGTTTACGCCCGCGTGGGGCGCAGTGGCCGCGTGGGCGGCCTTGCCGTGAAAGACGACCGTTTTGCTGGTGAAGCCGTTGCAGGCCACGTTGCCCAAAAGGAGGTCACTTTCGCAGGGAATCATATGTACATGCGTGGTCAGCGCAAGGTCCACGCCGTCGAAGCCGCCCGTGCGCAGCAGTTCGGATTTGCCGCAGCAGAATTCCACGCCCTGCTTTTGCAGCGCCTGCCGCGTGCCGATGGGGACATATTCCTCGGCGGGAACGGCAAAAAACGCCACGCTGCCCGAAAGCGCCTCGGCCACCCCGGGCGCGCTCAGCGCCAGCGCGGCGCCCACCAGCGCGGTGAGCTGCGCATTGTGCCCGCAGGCATGGGCAACGCCGTTTTCGGGATTTGCGGCGGGGTGCGCGGGGCAAAGAATGCCGTCCAGCTCGCCGATGACGGCCGCGCAGGGGCCGGGCGCGCCGCCCTGCAAAACGGCCTTTACGCCTGTGCGGGCCAGACCGGTTTGCGGCGAAAGCCCGCAGCCGCGCAGCAGTTCGGCCACACGGGCGGCGGTGCGTGTTTCAAAAAAGCCCGGCTCGGCGTGCGCGCCGATATCCTGTGCAAAGGCAAGCAGCGTTTCACGCTGGGCGTCAACGGCGGCAAGGATCTTCTGTTCAACAGCATCCATGGTTTTGAACCTCCCCAATACGGGAACAAGGGCCGTCAAAAGACGGCCCCCATTTCCCGGAGTTTTTTTATCCGGCGCACGGGCCGGGGATATTCAGACGCACTTCATTGGCCGCAGGCCGTGCGGAACTCTGTCCACACTTTGGTGTGGGCTTCCATGGCTTCGGCGGAAATATTCTGGATCATTTCCATGTTGTCAGCGCTGAAATCCTCGGGCAGCGTCAGGAAGGACTGGTACGCGTCCTCGATGAGCGCGTCCGCAGCCTGGTTGGTGCAGTAATAGCCGATATACTCAAAGCACTGCTTGGAGACCTCCGGCCGCAGGATATAATCGATGAACGCGTGGGCGGCGTCGGGGTTGGGGGCGTTTACGGGAACGAACTGGGCCATGATGCCGAAGCCGATGCCCTCGGAGGGGTAAACGACCTTCAGGTCGGGATTGGCGAGGCAGGCCATGGTCACCTGGCTGGTGTACATGACGCCGGCGCTGATCTCGCCGGAGATCAGGTCATCCTGCAGGTTGTCGTCCTTGATGAGGCGGATGTTGGGGGCCAGCTCAAGCAGCTTTGCGCCCGCGGCCTCGATGGCGGCCACGTCCTCGGTGTTGTAGCTTTCACCCGCGATCTTCAGCGCCATGCCGTTCATCACGCGGAAGTTGCTGGTGATGCCCAGGCTGCTTTCCAGCGCGGCGTCCCACAGGTCCTCGTAGCCGTTGATCTCAATATCCACCAGATCGGGGTTGTAGACGATGGTCTGCACGCCCGCGCCGTAGGGAACGGTGTAGGCGTCCTCCGGGTCAAAGAACTGGCCCTGGTATACGGGGTTCACGTTGCCGATGTTGGCGATCTTGCTTTTGTCCAGCTCCATCACCAGGCCCTCGGCGATGGCCGTTTCAATGATGTAGTCGTCGGCGATGACGACGTCATAGTCGCCTCCCTTGGCGGTCTCCAGCTTTGCCAGCATGGTCTCGTCGGTATCGAAGCTGGAATAGTTCACCTTGATGCCGGTCTCGGCGGTAAAGGCGTCCAGCACCTCCTGGGGGAACATGCCCTCCCAGGTGTACAGGTTCAGCTCGCCGGAAGCGGCCGTGCCTGCGGAGCCGGCCGTGCTGCCGGAAGCCGCGGACGGCGTGGAAGTGGAAGCGGACGTGCTGGAACAGCCCGCGAACGCGGTGAGCGCCAGCGCCAGAGAGAGTGCCAGTGCAAAGAATTTTTTCATTGGTTTTCCTCCTTATGGTGTTGCTGCGGCGGCTGCAGAATCACTGCGGCTGCGCCGGGACGGGAGCCGCGGAACGCTCCGCGGTCTCTTTATGCTGCTTCCCGGTCCGGGGCTTTCCCACTTTACCCAGGACATTCGAGAGAACAACCAGAATGATGGTGGCGCCCAGCATCAATGTGCACAGGGCGTTGATCTCCGGTGTGACGCCGGTTTTGATTTGCGTATAAACCTTGATGGGCAGCGTGTTTACGTTGACGCCCGTGACGAAGATACTGATGATGACGTCGTCCAGGCTCATGGCGAAGCTGAGCAGCATGCCGGACAGAATGGCAGGCACCAGCAGGGGCAGCGTGATATCGAAGAACACGCGCACCTCGCCCGCGCCCAGGTCCCGCGCAGCTTCCGCCAGGCTTTTGTCCATGCCCACCAGGCGCGCTTTCACCAGCATATAGACATAAGGGACGCAAAAGGCAGTATGGGCGAGGATGAGCGTCGTCATGCCGAAGGGCAGGCCGATGAGCGCGAAGAACGTCATGAACACCATGCCCAGGATGATCTCGGGGATCATGATGGGAAGCATGGACACATATTCCACGGCACTTTTGGTGCGAAGCTGCACCTTGGTGAAGCCGTAAGCACCCAGCGTGCCGATGACCGCCGCGCCGAGGCTGGCGCACAGCGCCAGAACGATGCTGTTGCCCAGCGCCTCGAACATGGCGGCGTCCCTGAACAGCGTTTCGTACCATTTGAGAGAAAAGCCGCCCCACACCGAGCTGATCTTGCTTTCGTTGAACGAATAGATGATAACGAGCACGATGGGCAGATACAGAACGGCCGTGACAACGCCGATATAGATGTTGGGCAGTTTTGTACGGTTTTTCATAAGATGCCCTCCAGTTCCGTGGTGTGTGTCACACGCTTGTACAGCGAGATCATCAGGCTGGTCAGGATCATCAGCACCACGCTCAGCGCGGCCGCAAAGGGCCAGTTGTGTGCTTTCATAAGCTGGTCCTGAATGAGGCTGCCCACCAGCACCACCTTGTTGCCGCCCAGGATGTCGGCGATGAAGAACAGGCCCATGGAGGGGATGAACGTAAGGATAACGCCCGAGAGCAGGCCCGGCAGCGTCAGCTTGAGCGTGACGGTAAGAAAGGCCTTCAGCGGCGTAGCGCCCAGGTCCCGCGCGGCCTCCACAAGGCTCCAGTCCATTTTTTCCGCGCTGGAGTAAACGGCCAGGATCATGAACTGAAGCAGCGCGTATACCATGCCCACCACCACGGCGGGGTAGGTGTACAGCAGCTTGAGCGGGCTGTCGGTAAGGCCCAGGCCCATCAGCAGCTTATCCAGCGTACCGTTTGCACGGAAAATGATGATCCATCCGTACAGCCGGATGAGCGAGCTGGTCCAGAACGGGATCATGAGCAGCAGCATCACGCGCTTTTTCCACTGCGCGGACAGCTTTGCCATAAAATAGCCGAAAGGATAGCCGATGGCGCAGATGAGCAGTGTGCTGGTGAGCGCCAGCTTGAAGGACTCCACAAAGGTGTTCAGGTACACGGGCTGAAAAATATTTTTGTAGTTGTCCAGTGTGAACTGGTTCACCACACCCCATACCTCGGCGCGCGTCTGGAAGCTGAGTACGAACATATACACCAGAGGCCCGGCCACGAACACCAGCGTGAACAGGTAGAGCGGCAGCAGCGTCAGCCAGACGCCGCTCTGCTTTTTTTTCTTTTTAAAAGGGGTGGAGGCTGCTTTCATTTCGCTTCTTCCGCCTCCACGTCCACGGGCACGGCGCTGGCCGGCGCCCAGGTCACGCGCACCGCGTCGCCCGTCTGCACATCCATATCAATGCCGTGGCGGCTGGCGATGAGCGTCGTGCCGTCGGAAAGCTCCAGTGCGATGCGCAGCATGCCGCCGGCAAACGTCTTTTCCCGGATAACGGCCGCGATACCGCAGGCAGCGGGGTCCTTTGTGAATTCCACGTGCTCGCTACGCACGGCCAGTGTGATGGGCGCACCGGGGGCAAAGGAATATCCGCGGCGCAGCGCGCCCGCGCAGCCGCCTGCGCAGGCTACCTTCAGCACGTCGTCCTCCACAGCCTCAACCGTGCCCGTCAGCACATTGGCGGTGCCCACAAAGCGCGCCACATAGCTGGTGCGCGGGCTGTCATACACCTCCGCCGGAGTACCGAGCTGTTCGAACCGGCCGTCTTTCATCACGGCGATGCGGTCCGACATATTAAGGGCTTCCTCCTGATCGTGGGTGATGTAGATGAACGTGATGCCCAGTTGTTTTTGCAAAGCCTTCAGCTCCAGCTGCATTTGGCGGCGCAGCTGCAGGTCCAGCGCGCCGAGGGGTTCGTCCAGCAGCAGCACGCTGGGACGGTTCACCACGGCGCGGGCAATGGCGACACGCTGACGCTGCCCGCCGGAAAGCTCCGCAGGCATGCGCTTGCCGTAGCCGGAGAGCTGCACAAGGGCCAGCGCGTCGTCCACGGCTTTTTTTATTTCGTCCTTGGGACGTTTTTTCAGCTTCAGACTGTAGCCGATGTTCGCGGCCACTGTCATGTGCGGGAACAGGGCGTAATTCTGGAACACGGTGTTCACGTCGCGTTTGTTGGGTTCGGAGTCCGTCACGTCCTGCCCGTTCAGAATGACGCGGCCCTCGTCGGGCGTTTCCAGCCCGGCAATGATGCGCAACGTCGTGGTTTTGCCGCAGCCCGAAGGGCCGAGCAGCGTGATGAATTCGCCTTTGCCGATTGAGATGCTGATACCGTTCAGCACGTCGGTATCACCGAAATGCTTTGCGATGTTTTGCAGTTCCAGAATTGTTTCTCCCATTTTCCTCTCCTCATTAAAACCGATTGGCCCGGGCGCGGGCCGGAAAAGCGGGCCGCAATACAGCAGCCCGCCGCCGCAAAGCGGCACTTTAGAGCGATTATAACATGATGTCGCCGCGAAGCGGCCACAACAAAACCATGCGCGTCATGGTTTTGCATGTTACAAAAGCCGAAAGGAAAGCGCAGCGCGCTTTCAGGGTCTGCCGGGCAGGCCCGCCGCAAAGCGGCACTTTAGAGCTATTATAACAGAAATGCGCATTTTTCAAAGAGCTTTTGCCAAAAAAATCCTTGCCGCGCCGCCAAATTTTTGCCCTCTGTCCCGCGCAAAGTTGTGTAAGTATACGAATTTCGTGGGTTTTGCCCCCGCCGAAGCATTTTGCGTCGCCCCACGAGGGTGCAGTGCACGGGGAGCCGCAGCTCCGCAGCGGCGCTTCGTCTGCTGCCCCTGCGGAGTTTTCCGGGAGGGGGCTGCGAAAGGTTTTGAAGAAGCGGTCTGTTTTTTTTAGTATAAATATGGTATGATATTCTATCATATACAAGAATGTGAATGCCTCCGGCCGCGCGGTGCGGAGGCGGTATGGGAGGCTGCGGATGGAAAACCTGATCATCCTCGGCGCGGGTGGCTACGGCCGCACGGCGGCCGAAACAGCGCGGGCTATGGGCGTTTTCGGGCGTGTGGCGTTCCTGGATGACGGATGCACGGGAACGGATGTCCTCGGCCCGTGTACGGACTATATACGCTTTGCGGGGGAATTCCGCTGGGCGTATCCGGCCTTTGGCGCCAACGCGCTGCGCGCCGCCTGGCTGGAAAAACTGGCCGCGGCGGGCTACAGCCTGCCGGCGCTGGTGCATCCGAGGGCCTATGTCAGCCCCACGGCGGATATCCGTCCCGGGGCTGTGGTGCTGGCGCTGGCCGCTGTGGGAGCGTGTGCTGTCGTGGAGCAGGGGGCCATCGTGAACATGGGGGCGATCGCGGACCACGACTGTGTGGTCGGCGCGTGCGCCCACCTTGCGCCCGGGGCCATTGTCAAGGCCGGCAACACCGTGCCCGCGCAGATGAAGATAGAATCCGGCACCGTGCTCGAACGGGGCGCGGCATTTTTACCATTGGGGGGACAGCATGTCTAAACTTTTGATCTTGGGCGCCGGCGGCCTTGGCCAGATGGTGGGGGAAGTGGCGCGCGCCGCAGGGAACTGGGACGGCGTGGCGTTTCTGGACGACGCCGTCCGCGGCGCGGACGTTGCAGGCAAATGCATGGACTACACTTCGCTCACGGGTGAATACCCTGAGGCCGTGGCGGCGTTTGGCGACAACCGCCTGCGCCTGGCGTGGACGCGTCGCCTGCTGGACGCGGGTTACCGTGTGCCCAGCGTGGTGCATCCCACAGCCATCGTCAGCCCGTCCGCGGTGCTTGGGCCGGGCTGCCTTGTGCTGCACGGGGCCATCATCAACACCAATACTGTGCTGGGCGCGGCATGCCTTGTAAACAGCGGCGCGCTGGTGGACCACGATAACGTCCTGGAAGACGGCGTGCACGTCAATCTGCACGCCACCATCAAGGCCTGGTGCCACATGGAGCCGTGCGCGCGCACCGAGGCGGCCACCGTGCTGTATTCCACCCGCCGACACATTGACGGGGTGGAGGACCACAACCTGGAGGACGCGCTGTTCGCTTTCAAGCTGGGCGAGACGGCCAGCTATGTAAAGCCCTTCGGCGCGGGACACATCAACGACACCTATGCCGTGTACATGGCGGCGCAGGGCGGCGACGAGCTGCGCTATGTCATCCAGCGCATCAACACGGGTGTGTTTAAGGACCCGCGCGCCGTCATGGAGAATATTTTCGGCGTGACGGAATACCTGCGCCGAAAGATACTGGCGCGCGGCGGCGACGCGGACCGCGAGACGCTGAATTATATCAAGACGAAAACAGGCGACAACTATTTTGAGGACGCGGTGGGAAGCGCGTGGCGCTGCTATAACTATATTCCGGATTCCGTGTGCATCGAAAGCGTGACGGACCCGATGGACTTCTACCATTCGGCCAAGAGCTTCGGCGGCTTTTTGCGCGCGCTGGAGGATTATCCGGCCGGGACGCTGCACGAGACCATCGAGAAATTCCATGATACCCGCAAGCGTCTTGCAGACTTTGACAAGGCGCTGGAGCGCGACGTGAAGAACCGCGCGCGGACCTGCCGGGAGGAGATTGCCTTTGTGCAGCGGCGCAGGGCGGACTGCGCGGTGCTGATGGACTTGCTGGACGCGGGAAAGCTGCCGCTGCGCGTGACGCACAACGACACGAAGCTGAACAATATTTTGTTTGATGCCCACACCGGCGAGGCGCTGTGCGTCATCGACCTCGACACCATCATGCCGGGGCTTGCGCTGAACGATTACGGCGATTCCATCCGCTTCGGCGCGTCCACGGCAGCTGAGGACGAGCCGGACGTTTCCAAGGTGCATTTTGACCTGTACCTGTTTGAGCTGTATACCCGCGGTTATCTGGAGGCCGCGGGCGCCGCGCTGACGGACACGGAAAAAGAGTACCTGCCCTGGGGCGCCAAGCTGATGACGCTGGAGTGCGGCATCCGTTTTCTGACGGACTATCTGCAGGGCGATACCTACTTCAAGGTGAGCCGGGCGCGCCAGAACCTGGAGCGCTGCCGCACCCAGTTCAAGCTGGTGGCGGACATGGAAAACGTTTGGGACGAAATGGCGTCCATCGTGAAAAAGTATTCGTGAGAGGGGAAGAAAAACACCATGCACATCGAAACAAAATGCCTGCATGAGGGCTACAAGCCCGGCAACGGCGAGCCGAAGGCCCTGCCGATCTACCAGAGCACCACCTACACCTATGATTCCACCGAGCACATCGGCCAGCTGTTCGACCTTTCGGCGGACGGCCACATGTATTCCCGCATCTCCAACCCCACCGTCGCGGCGGTGGAACAAAAAATCGCGGCGCTGGAGGGCGGCGTGGGCGCGCTGTGCACCACCAGCGGACAGGCGGCCAGTCTGCTTGCGGTTCTGAACATCTGCACCGCGGGCGACCATTTCGTCGCCGCCTCCACCATTTACGGCGGTACGGTGAACCTGTTTGCGGTCACGCTGAAGAAGTTCGGCATCGAATGTACCTTCGTGGACGCGGACGCGCCGGAGGAGGAGATCGAAAAGGCGTTCCGCCCCAACACAAAGGCGTTGTTCGGTGAGACCATCGCCAACCCTGCCATCGCTGTGCTGGACCTTGAAAAATTCGCGCGCACCGCCCACAGAAACGGCGTGCCGTTTCTTGTGGACAACACCTTTGCCACGCCTGTGCTGTGCCGTCCCATCGAGTGGGGCGCGGATATCGTGGTGCACTCCACCACGAAGTACATGGACGGCCATGCCATCCAGGTGGGCGGCGTGATCGTGGATTCCGGCAATTTCAACTGGGAAAACGGAAAATTCGGCGAGCTGTGCACGCCGGACGAGAGCTATCACGGCGTGACCTATACCAGGGATTTCGGCAGGGCTGCGTATATCACCAAGGCGCGGGTGCAGCTGATGCGCGATTTCGGTATGTACCCCTCCGCGCAGGATGCGTTTCTGCTGAACCTTGGGCTGGAGACGTTGGCCGTGCGCATGGAGCGTTACTGCCGCAACGCGGAACAGGCCGCTGCCTTCCTGGCAAGGCAGCCGGAGGTGGAGTTTGTCAATTATCCCGCGCTGTCCGGCAGCCCTTATGCCGCAGCCGCAAAAAAATACCTGCCCGACGGGTGCAGCGGGGTGATCTCGTTCTCCATTCGCGGCGGGCGCGAGGTGGCCGTCAAGTTCATGGACAGCCTGTCCCTGGCCAACAAGGTGGTGCATGTAGCCGACATCTGCACCTGCGTGCTGCATCCGGCCAGCAGCACCCACCGCCAGCTCACCGACGAACAGCTTGTGGCCGCGGGCATCACGCCGGGGCTTATCCGCCTGTCCGTGGGGCTGGAGCACATCGACGATATTCTGGACGATCTGAAAAAAGGCTTCGCGGCCATCCGCTGAACGGCTCGCGGCCTGTTGGGATGAAACGCGGCGCAGAGCATTTTTTGCTCTGCGCCGCGTTTTGTTTTGCAAGGAGGCAAAAAGTTTTCCGAAAGCTGAAACAAAATGTCTGCGCGTGCGTCTAACATGCTGAAAGGAGGCGTCCCGATGCAGGAGATCGAACAGATCTATACCCAGTACCGGCAGGATGTGTACCGTTACCTGTGCAGCCTGACGCGGGACGCCGCCCTTGCGGAGGACCTGCTGAGCGAGACGTTCCTGCGGGCGCTCACAGGGCTGAGCGGCTTTCGGAAGGGCGCATGTGTGCGCACCTGGCTGTTCAGCATTGCACGGCATGTTTGGATCGACGGGCTGCGGCGCAAACGGCATGTACTTTCCGGCGATGAGCTTTTGGCCCGGTATGTGGAGGAGGGCGGCCCGGGCGCGCCTCCGTTTGAAACGCAGGTGGACGCCCGGGCGCTGGCCGCGCGGGCAAAGGAACTGCTGCAAACGCGCCGCCCGCCGGAGAGGTGCTTTGGCTGCGGGCGCAGGGATATTCGTTCGCGGAGATCGCACAGAGGTGCGGCGTCAGCGAAAGCGCGGCCCGCACGCTGGATTTTCGCACGCGCCACTGGCTGCGGGAGCAATTGCAGAAGGAGGGGGCAGAGCTATGAAAACACAAACAGAGCGAGGGATACGCTTTGACATTTCCTGCGAGGTATGCCGGGACCTGATGCCGCTGGTACGGGACGGCGTGGCCAGCGCGGACAGCGAAGCGCTGGTACGCGTGCATACGGAGCGTTGCGGTGGCTGCCGCACGATGCTGGAAAGCGAAACGCCGCCCGAGCACAGCATGCCGGACGATGCGCGGGTACTGCGCAGGCTGCGCTGGAGGCTGCTGGCGCAAAGCGTGCTGTTCGCGCTGTGGCTCACCTCCCGCGCGGGCGGCGTGTATCTTGCGTGGTGGCTGCCGCTGGTGGGCGCGGCGTGTTATTATGTCCTGCGGCGCAGGTGCTGGCTGGTGCCGGCTGCAGCGGCGGCGTTTGTGCTTTTGTATTTTTTTATAATTAAACATGCAATCGCTGCAGTGGGGTTCAGTGGTGCTGTATGTGTCTATGGCGCTGGCGGTTGCCGGGCCGCTGGCCATAGGCTGTGCAATCGCGGGGCTGCTGCATTTTGCGTTTGGAAACAGGAAGGAGGAAAAATATGCAGACGGCAAAAAGCATTGACGAAAGAGCGGGCGAGACGCACAAAGGCAGGACTCGCGTTCCGCGTACGAAAACAACGCGTGCGCTGGCGCTTCTGTTGGCGCTGATTCTTTTGGGAGGACTTGTATGGTGGACATGGCGAAAGACGGGGAATCCGCTGATCGCCTGGTATACAGAACAGAAAATTACCGCGCATTATAGGGCTTACCATCCGGGTGAAGGCTACGTTGTCGGGCCTGCTCGTTATCAGTGGGTCGTCCGGGCGGACAAATCGGCGGGCATGGATTATGTGTGTACGGTTCGCAAAGAAGCAAGCGAGGATGTTGAATTTCCGGCATATTTCAGCGATGGAGCAGTGTTCAGCCAAATAGACGGAGCAGTCCGTTCGGGCTGCAACACCTACGAACGGTTCAAAAATTTTTTGAACTCGGAGCTGGAAAGCGGCGGAACGGCGGCGCGGCTGAGAGCGCTGACGGGAGAAGCCGAAGTTCATGCAGGCTTTTACACAACGCAGGAAGGCCCTTTGTTTGACCCGGACGCGCCGGTCTTTCGGACAGACGAGGAATACGATCGTGCCGGGCTTCCGCTTCCGATAGAGCTGAGCGTAAGCTTTTCTGCGGTTGGCGCGCCGGCTCCTGCAGATGCGGAATTGGCGGACTACCTGCTGAAAACAAAGGCTGTCTGCGAAGAAACGGGCCAGCCCTTTGCATATTATTCCGTGGCGCTTGCCTTCAAGCCGACAGAACAGAAGGACCCGGTTTGGTGGGCGGCAGAGCATATCCCGTCGGAAGAGATCACGGAGGAGAAGATTCTGGATTATCTGGCAGCTTTGGACTGCGGGGTAAAGGCAAACTGCGGCCAGAGCCTGAACGGCCGGAATGAAATTATAGAGGAGAGAAAAAACGCGTGGCTGATCTCCCACGGGTACGAGCATTGCGCCCACTGAAAGAACAGGATACAGATACATCAAAGCCGCCGCGCGGCGTGGAGACATCCCGCC
>ERZ773260.509-NODE-509-length-57179-cov-25.252713_pt1 | contig 57179 bp, 51 predicted proteins | sample MGYA00511387_ERZ773260 | MGnify/ENA primary metagenome ERZ773260 (study PRJEB29015, sample SAMEA2737745) | human gut metagenome | biome: human gut; feature: human-associated habitat; material: faeces | place: China | collected 2012 ...
AATCAAAACAATCCACAGTATCTCCAATAGTATAGCCTACAGACCTTGGAGAGGGTCTATAAACACTATTACTTTATAATACGAGGAGGATAACCTATGATTTTCAGTGCAAAGGTAAAAATGGTTGGAAAGAGAGACCGCAGCTATGTTGATGAGGAAACGGGAAAATTAAAAAAAAGACTTTACGCCAATATATCCCAAGACCACGGAAGCATCATTCACTCGCTATATGTGGTTTCAGAAGATGTTTTCAATATGTTAGAAGAGGACAAAGAATATATTATTGATTTTATCGACGGAAAGAGTAAAGAGGGGCTTTATTTCAAAGTTGTTGGCGCAACACTCATCGAGTAATTCACGGAGGGGGAATCCCCCTCCAATTTCAAAAAACAAAGGAGGACAACATGAATCTTTGGAATCTTTGGATTCAATATATTGAGTATTTATGCGATTTATTTAACCAAAAAAAGTTCTGGAAACTGATATTGCACATATTGCTGATACTTTTTTGCTTGTTCTCGTTCACAATGGTTGTGAGCGGAATTTTGTATCTGGTTTCTGCAAACTGGGAGACCATCACGACAGTGGTTGGCTGTATCGTTATCGTGGCACTGTTTGTATTAGGCTTCTTCCCCAAGAAAAAAGCTGTTCCTGATTTGCCAGAACCAACACAGGCCAGCTATGACCCTGTTTTTTTGAACAGCACATACAACTTGTTGAGAACGAACCTGGTTTCTGTTCTTGCAGAAACTGCGGATATGCTCTGCTTGCGTGTTCCTTCTACTCCCAGCCAGATTGACGCTCCTGTGCACTATGATATTGTAAACAATGCCGCTATCTTTCATTTCCTGTGCGGAAAACAAGAGCCGTCTGTCAAAATAGACCCGTTTGAAGCTATGGGAATCATTCAGAGCGTGTTGGAACGACGCTTGAACAGCCATGAACTGATAGGGATAAATCAGACTACGACTTTTTACAATGGCATGGCGTATCCGGCTATTATGGTCGATAATGTCCAAGATCTAGGTCGCTATATTCAAATTGATGTAGCGATTACAAACGAAAGCTATTTGCGATATAGAACAAATCGGCTTTACAGCAACATGAACGACAGCAATACCTCTAATCCATACGACAGGAATTTCTAAGATGAAGTATGCGCTGTTTCTAAGCGAAACATACCTACAATATGGCATAGAGAAATATATCCTCTGGGATACAGATGTGGCCCCTCACGGGGCCATATTCGGAACCACTGGCAGCGGTAAAACCTATGCAGAAAAAATTTTGCTGGCTAGGATTTCCCTCAAATGCCCCAGCAGTCAATTTTTTATCTGCGATTTCAAAGGGGATTCTGATTTTTCCTTTCTCGCAGGTGCAGAAAGATTTTATCGTTACGCAGAATGTAAAAAAGGACTGGATAATTTTTATAACTGTTTTCTGAACCGGCAGTCTGGCAAAGACAGCAGTCGAAATTTTTTACTACTGGTATGGGATGAATGGGCAAGCTATATCCTCAGTTTAGATAAGAAGGTTGCTGAAGAAGAAAAAAAGAAGCTTGCCATCTTGCTGATGCTGGGGCGTTCCTTTAATATCCATGTGCTTCTATGTATGCAACGGCTTGATGTAGCCTATATCCAATCAAGAGATTGTATCAACCTTGTAATGGCTATGGGAAACCTCTCAGAAGAAGGCAAAGAAATGATGTTCCATGATTATAAAAAGCAGATGGAACCAAACCGCCGACAAGGTACAGGCTATTTGACTATCAACGGAACAAATTTTACTCCCTTTGTGGTTCCGCAAGTAAGGAACCATGAATTATTAAATGCGTATATCAAAAAAGCAGTACAGAGATAACTGCCGCCTGCGGGCGAAGCATAAGCAAGGCGGCGTGGTGGGCGGCTCTGCCGCCTGCCTTCTACTTGACTTAGTATCATAAAGTGACAGGAAGGTACTTCAAGATGGACAGAAATACATTCTATCCCATTTATGAAGGTACAAGGCCATATCAGAATAACATAGCTATTTTAAAGGACTATAACGGACAAAGACAGAAGTTGACCTACTGTTATAAGGTGCGCCAGAGTGGTGTTTGTGATGGAAGGGCGGCTCCTGCTGAAAAGAACACTGTCAACGAAAAGAAACTGGAAAACAATTTGATTCGAGCCAGAAATACAGTGTATGAATTGGCATTGTGCAACGAATGGGATTGGTTTTTAACAATTACCCTTGATCCAGAAAAATATGACAGAGAAAATCTCCCTAAATTTAGGACGGATTTTTCACGGTTTATACGAGAGTATGGAAAAAAGCAGAGATTGAATATCAAGTATCTGGTAATTCCAGAACAGCACAAGAAGGGCGGATGGCATATGCATGGATTTTTAAAAGGTATTCCACCGGATTATTTAAGATTATTTTCCTTAGAAGAAAAACTCCCTCAGTATTTACGAAAAAAATTGAAACAGGGTATGCATATTTATGACTGGCCAGCCTACCGCCAAAAATTTGGATTTTGCGATATTGAACCGGTAAGAAATTTACAGGCGGCCTCAGCTTATGTTACTAAATACATTACGAAAAGTTTCGGTGCAGGTGTCCAAAATCTGGGAGGTCATTTATACTATGCTTCTCAGGGATTGCAACGCGCAAAAGTGGTAAAAAGGGGAAAAATGAATCCCGATTCCATTTACTGGGATTTTGAAAATGAATATGTCAAAATCAAATGGTTTGATGGTGGGGATATAGGGATTTCAAATCTGGTACAGGAAGATACCCATATCAAAGAACTTCGGCAAAAAAGAGATGTTCTGTATGAATACAGAAAATGGGAACCAGAAGTAGACATAGAGACAGGGGAGATTTTATTTGACTCTCCATTCAAAGATTAAAAACAGGGTGTAGGGCTTCACTTAAATAAAACAAACAATTATAAAAACTACAAAAAATAACACAAAACAACAATTATATTGAAAACATATATTATTCCAAAATATTTTACATATAAAAATTCCAAATCAAAAAATCAATCAAAAATCTAATCATAATTCCAAAATCAAATATTATCGAATCCTTACACCACCAAAAGGTGGCGTAAATGAATAAAATAAGTGCAAAGGATATGGCGGTCTTGCAAGAGGCTCTTGCCAGTGGTATATTAAACATCGAGGATGTGCAACAGGTACTCAATATGAAAAAGGAAGAATATTATTTATCGTTGCACAAATATGACATATATGAGGGGAAAGACGGTAAATGGTACACATATCTGCCAGACAAGACCCAGAAGCAAGGGAGGCGAAAGCTGAAAAGAACTTCGGAAACAGCAATTAAGCAGGCTGTCATTGACTTTTATAAAGACTGGGAAAAGCAGGAAAAAGGGAAAGAATTGACTCTTAGACAATTATATCCCATCTGGATAGAATGGAAAGGCGCTCATACACGCGCCACAGCGTCCATACGGCGTTTTAATTGCGATTGGAAGAAATTCTATCTCCCATATCCAAAACTCATAGACAAGCCTATTATAGAGCTTACAGTAACAGAATTAGACCTGTGGGCGCATAAGATGATTAAGCAGCATAATATGACAAAGACCTGCTACTATACCATGACAATTCTGATACGGCAGATGTTAGACTATGCCGTTGACCCTCTTGGAATTATTTCGGAAAATCCATTCCGTCAAATTAAACTGCAAAAGAAAATGCTTAGAAAAACCGTCAAGAAAAATGATGAATCACAAGTATTTCTCTTGGATGAGACACCCAGAATTATAGAGGCGGCTTTGCAGGATTTTAATAATAATCCTCTGAATACTGCTCCCCTTACGGTTCCCCTTGGATTTCTGACAGGTCTCCGCTTGGGAGAGATGGCGGCTATCAAGGATTCGGATATAATAGGCAATGTTCTCTATGTTCAAAGGATGGAGGAAGAAGTGTATGATTACTCCGATTTAGAACATATTCGCCTAATAGAGCGGACGGTTGTGGATAATGCAAAAACTGATGCCGGTATCCGTGAGGTTCCTTTGGTTCCGCAGGCTCTCAAACTCATTGAGGCGATTCGGGCATCCAATCAGATGAATGGCTGGTCTAATAAAGAATTTCTGTTTCTGAATAATGGAAAAAGAATGACTACCCGTACAATCAAGTACCGGATTTCAAAATACTGTAAACAATGCGACATTATGGAAAAGAGTTTTCATAAGGTGCGGAAAACATATATATCTGCATTGATTGACAGCGGTATCAACATCAATGAAATTCGAAAAGTAGTAGGACATACAGATGAGCGCACAACATTTTCCAACTACTGCTACAATCGGATGGGGAAACAGGAGACAGCACAACTTTTTGAAAATGCGCTGGTTAATGAAAATGGAATTGCAGATTGCAGGATAGCGATTTGAGGTACTCAAAGGTACTCAAACCAAAAACAAAGAAACCCTTGATTCTTCAAGGGTTTCAGAGTAGCGGAAGGGAGATTCGAACTCTCGACACTACGGGTATGAACCGTATGCTCTAGCCAACTGAGCTATTCCGCCATATTCAGTTAAGGTATGGGGCCTATAGGGCTCGAACCTATGACCCTCTGCTTGTAAGGCAGATGCTCTCCCAGCTGAGCTAAGACCCCATATCCAGCGTCTTAAGTGATGTCTCACTCAAGACTGCCTAGACAGTATAACCTTTATTGCGCCGATTGTCAAGCAATTTATTTTTTTATTCCGAACTTTTATTTTTTATTCTGAACTTTTTATAAGCCTTTTTCTCTGGTTCTATCATAGAACACTCTTTCCTGTAATACAAAAAAATCCCCCGAATAACTCAAGGGATTATAAATAGCGGAAGGGAGATTCGAACTCTCGACACTACGGGTATGAACCGTATGCTCTAGCCAACTGAGCTATTCCGCCATATTCAGTTAAGGTATGGGGCCTATAGGGCTCGAACCTATGACCCTCTGCTTGTAAGGCAGATGCTCTCCCAGCTGAGCTAAGACCCCATATCCGGCGTCTTAAGTGATGTCTCACTCAAGACTGCCTAGACAGTATAACCTTTATTGTGTCAATTGTCAACACTTTTTTTAATTTTTTTAATTCAAAGAATAAAATCAAGAAATCATGCTTCTTTTAATTAAATCCAAAGAATTTCTGGCTGATCTTATATCCGGCAATGGATACATTTCGTCCGCTTTTTCCAGGCAGATTCATGCTCTGACCCAGGAATCCCCAGCGCAGGCGAAGAAACAGCGCCAAATCCATTTTTCGAAGATAGTGCCACAGCTCCTTCTTTTTCTCCATATTTTCTTCCATCCCCGATTTAATGGCAAGAATCGAGGACACCGTCATCATAATTTCCAAATATCGAACCATATAATGGCGAAGCTTCCAGCTGAAAATTTTTGATTCATGATAATAGCCCAGCATCAGCTTTGTTACACGAATCTGCTGATCTATCCGGCCAATCATCACCTTTTCATTAACCGACTGATCCTCTCTGCCGATAAAATAACGGTAAAAATTCACATCCAGATAATAAAATGTCTTCACATAAGGAAGGGGCTGGAATACAAAAATATTATCTACATAAAAGGTATGCATTGGAAGTTCCAGATTGCAGTCCCTCAGCATTCCAGTACGGTAAATAACAGAATGCATCAGAATGTACTGACCCAGCATAAACATCTTTACATCCTTCCAGGTGCACAGCTGGCGCTTGGGAAGAGCAGTTCGGTACTGCATAACCCGCTTGTGCTTCACTCCTTGTTTTTCGTAAACAAAATTGGTAATCAGCATATCCAGAGTCTGATTTCCCATAACAAAAAAACGCAGAGTTTCTAAAACCTCTTTGTACGCCTCCTCATTTACCCAGTCATCACTATCTACGACCTTAAAGTAAATTCCGGTAGCCTCTCTCAGACCTGCATTAACAGCAGCTCCGTGGCCGCCGTTTTCCTGATGAATCGCCCGGCAGATTCCCGGATAGCGAGCTTCATACTCATCTGCAATCTGACCTGTGCGATCCTTTTGAGAACCATCATCAACAATCAGGATCTCTACCTCGTCCCCTCCGGGAAGCAGACTTTCAATACAATGACGCATATATGCTTCTGAATTATAACAAGGAATTGCTATGGATAATAATTTCACGTCTTCCATCCTCTCTTATTTTTAATTCTGTAAAATGACCATACAAGCAGCATCCCTCCTGCTGCCCCCAGACAAAGAAAAAACGCCCGAGGCGCTTGTGCCTCTATTCGTTCCCCTATCTCTGTAGCTGCAAGAGAAACAAGATTTGCTGCAGCATGAAAGCTCCATACTGCCCTCAAACTGTCTGTACACTCAAATAGAAGTGCCAGACAAAGTCCTGTCAGAAATGCATAAGTTCCCTGAACCGGGTTCCCGTGAAACAGGGCGAACCAGAGCGCCGAAACCGCCGCTGCCTCGGAAACAGGCAGTTCCCTACGCAGATTTCTGTATCCCACAGCTCGGAACAAAAGCTCCTCTGCCAAAGGAATCACAAGGCCTGTACAAAGAAGCTGAACGGTTAGAGAAGGTCTGTAAATCAGGCGAGACACCTCTTTGGCACCTTCTCTCAGTCCTGGAATGCTTAGAATCAGACTGTTAAATAAAAGGCAGCTCCCTGCTCCAGCTGCCGCCGACCAGGCAAACAGCAAGAAATAATCCTTCTTCCTTCTCTTTCCTCTGCTCTGAGTACTGCAGCACTGTTCCTGATATAGTTTTCCCAGAAACACACAGGCTGCAGCAGCTGTCACCCCCATAGCCGGAAGAGCCAACTGCTCTGGTTCCTTTTCCGGAAACAACAAAGCAAGCTCTGATCGAACCAGGGTTCCCGTTGCCTCATACAGAAGCAGCGGCCAAATCATATGCCAGAACAACAGAAGAACCCTTTTTATTTTATCTGCCATACTGGCACCTCTGTTCCTTTCTCCCGCAACTGCTGCGTTCCAGATTGCAAGCTTTTCTTTGTCATGCTTCCATCTGTCACAGTATTTTCAGTATAACACAAACCAGTTGCATTTTTCCAGTGAAAACACTATAATGTTACTATTATTGTAACATTTCAGCTTTGCATCTTCTTGCCCGCTTACAGCGGACAAGAAGCCTTAGGCGTTTGCCTTATGTGGATTCAGGCATTAAAACTCTTATGAAAGCAAACTTTCACCGAGTTTTCTTGACTGAATCCCGCAAGGCTGAACTGTTACCTGTTATTGTGACACTTTCAACAGAAAGAGGTATCTTATTATGGCAAAAAAAAGAATTGTGATAGCCTTGGGACACAATGCCCTGGGAACGAATCTTCCTGAACAGAAGGCAGCTATTGGACCTACAGCCCAGGTCATTGCAGATTTTATTCAGACGGGATGGCAGGTTGCTGTTGTCCACAGCAATGCTCCTCAGGTAGGTATGATCCACACAGCCATGAATGAGCTGTGCCAGAATCATCCGGAAGAAGGATATACTCCCGCGCCCATGTCAGTCTGCTCTGCTATGAGCCAGGGATATATCGGATACGATCTGCAGAACGGAATCCGCTCCGCACTTCTCAAACGCGGTATCTACAAACCTGTTTCCACCATCCTGACTCAGGTTACAGCCGATCCCTATGACGAATCCTTTTACAATCCAGTAAAAAAAGTAGGACGTATGATGAATGCTGAGGAAGCCCAGATTCAGGAGGCCCGGGGAAATCATGTTACAGAGATTCCCGGAAAAGGCTTTCAGCGTATCGTTTCTGCGCCCAGACCGGTTGCCATTGTGGAAATTGATGCAATCCGCGCCCTGTTAGATGCAGATCAGGTTGTAATCTCCTGCGGAGGCGGCGGTATTCCTGTCATGGAGCAGGGGCTGGATCTGAAGGGTGCCAGCGCTGTAATCGAAAAAGATTTAGCCAGCGGACTTCTTGCAAAAGAGGTGGACGCTGATGTTCTCATGATCCTTACCAGTGTTGACCATGTTTCTCTGAACTACGGGACAAGCGACGAACAGCCCATTTCCACTATGACTGTAGAAGAGGCTGAGACATACAGCCGCCAGGGACATTTTGAAGCTGCTTCCATGCTTCCCAAAATTGAAGCTGCCGTTTCCTTTATTAAGGCCGGCAAGGGCCGCAGCGCCATTATCACGACTCTTTCCAGAGCGCTGGAAAGCATTGACGGAAAAGCAGGTACCTTAATCCACTGATACAGCCCTGCTGCTCTGAAGACCGTTCTCTAAAGAACAGGGATGGAGCATGTTTCTTACAGCAAAAAACAGGGGATGCCCCAGCCTTCCTGGCTGGCGCCATTCCCTGTTTTTGTATTTCAGCACATCTTCTATTTCTGGCAGATACGTCCAATCCTTATCCAAACTGTACTACTTCTTCAATCGGTTCTGCCGGAACTACCTCTTCCGCATAAAGCACCGGCCCCTCTCCGTCGTAGTCCTTCCAGAACTCTACTTCCACTCTGGCCCGCACAGTTACCCACTGCCTTGTCTCCAGATGTCTGGCATCTCTTGATTTACAGATATATCCAAGAAATGTCATATCATCTGCACAGCAGGTCATAGCCATACGGCCCGGAACAAAATAATTTTTGGGGAATTCCGGAGATTTCAGTACCATTGCTGTAAATTCTACAACCTTTCCCACATACCTCTCCGGCTTATCCATACAGTCAATATACCAGATTCCGTAGGCCTCTGGACTGATCTTCACTACAGGAGCATTGAGATCATAGGGCAGATCCTCTTCTGAAATCTCGTCAATCTCTCCGTTTTCATCCTCAAACACAATCTCACATTTGGTGTTCATGGACATCAGCATTCTCTTATACCGTTCCAGATCCTCAATTCCATCACACCGGTTGCAGATCACAAGTTCAGAATTACGCACCATGGCAGATAACAGCGATTTCATGTTTTTCACATATAAATCAAAGGTGGACATATCCACAATCGTAATCTGCTGATAAATGGTCCAGTCTACAGGCAGCTTCAGATCATCCTGGTTCCACATGCCGTTCCATTCTATCAAAACCCGCTCCGGATTGTAAAGTAGTTCCAGCTCCGTCAGCCGATCCGGAGAAATTTCTTCCAGACTGTCTACATAAACCACAGAGGTTCTGGTTTCCTTCAGCAGTTCCTCATCGTACTCCGTATCACCTTCCTCACAGACAATCAGAAGGGTTTTTCCCTCTGTCTGAAAATAATCCTGCTCCATTGTAAAGGACAGAAATTCTGTTTTTCCGGCTTCCAGAAATCCATTAATCAAAAATACCGGTGTAATATCATCCTCAATCATCGGTCCCATTGCTCTTCCTCCGCTCCTGCTTTCACTTATCTTCTTTTCCGGTTTATTTTCTTCCAAATGCCCGGCTTAAAGCCTCTTCATTCAGGTTTGATCCAATAACGCAGACTTTTCCTGTATAATCTGCAGCCCCGGTACGGATTTCATATTCCTCAGGAACCAAATCAAAATACAGCCACTCACCCGGCTCTGTGCTGGGTATCATTCCCTTGGAGCGCAGAACCGTGCCATATGCAGTTCCGTGAGCAAGCTCCTCTAAAACAGTCTTCAGCTCCTCCCGGCTGCAGGCATCCACATTCTCCAGCCCCCAGCTGCTGAACACCTCATCTGCATGATGATGGTGATGATGGTCGTGGTCATGACAGCCGCAGGTGCAGTTCTCGTCATGCTCATGATGATGGTGCTCGTGATGATGCTCGTGATCATGACAGCCGCACTCCTCGTCGTGATGGTGCTCGTGGTGATGCTCATGGTCATGACAGCCGCACTCCTCGTCGTGATGGTGCTCATGGTGATGCTCATGATCATGGCAGCCGCAGGTGCAGTTCTCATCATGTTCATGGTGATGATGCTCTTCCTCAACCTGAGCCAGCAGTTCCTCCATCATGGTATCCGGTTTTTCAATCAAAGCCAGCAGCTGGCTTCCCGTAAGCTGTTCTACCGGAGTGGTGACAATCGATGCGCTGCTGTTGTGAGCACGCAGCAGCTCCACATCTGCCTGCACCTTTTTAGCATCCGCCACATCGGTTCGGCTTAAAACAATCGTTCCTGCATTCTCTACCTGGTTGTTGAAAAATTCACCGAAATTCTTCATATACATTTTGCACTTGCAGGCATCCACAATCGTCACTGCGCTGTTCAGTCTTACCTCCAGATTCTTTGCTACATCCCGAACAGCATTCATCACATCAGACAGCTTGCCAACTCCAGAAGGCTCAATAATCACACGTTCTGGCTGATAGCGGGTCAATACCTCCTCCAGAGATTTTCCAAAATCTCCTACCAGAGAGCAGCAGATACATCCGGAATTCATCTCACGAATCTCAATGCCGGAGTTTTTTAAAAATCCGCCGTCAATACCAATTTCTCCAAATTCATTTTCAATCAGAACCACCTGCTCACCGGCAATGGCCTCTTCCAAAAGCTTTTTAATAAATGTCGTCTTTCCTGCACCCAGAAATCCGGAAATAATATCAATCTTTGTCATTTCGTTTCCCCTCTTTTCTTTTCTGCTCTATATTTATGCCGGCATAAGCCGGATTTCATGCTACAATATTCTATTGTGTCACAAATGGCGCTGAAAGTCAATCAGTATAACGGCTGAGTTTCCGCGTTTTTCAAAAACTGCGGGCATCCCTCGCACTCAATTCGATACATATTTTTCCTGTGAATCAGCCCTGACTCCTCCAAAGTTTTTACCATTCGATAAACGGTTGCCATGCCAATCGATCCATCCTTTTTTGATGCCCGGTAGTAAATTTCCTTGCAGCAACTGCACTCATCCTCCAGAATAATATCAATAAGCACCTTCCTCTGGGTAGTAATCCGATATCCATTCTTTTTCAGTTCATTTAAAATATAGTTCTTTTTTTCATTTAAAGACATATGGCCCTCCTTTCAGAAATCTTTTTCCCGTCGCCTTTTTGTTAGCGTTAACTAACCCTTTCATAAAAAGAAAAGACTTTGAAAAGTCCTCTGTTCATTCTTGTTTTACGCTGTAATCATACACGAATCTAAAAAAATTGTCAATCTGTTTTACCTAATAAAAAGAAAAAAGCGCCACTCTAAGGCAGCGCTTTTAAAATCCGATCTACATCTTCTTTTTTGCCAATAACCATCAGATGCTCTTCCTGGCAAATCACATAGGAAGCTCCTGGCATGAGCTTGGCTTTCCCGTTTGCCTTGGTTCCCAGAATATGGATTCCATATCGGTTTCGAATATCCAGCTCCTTGATGGTCTTTCCAGTCCACTCAGGAAGAGGCGGAATCTCGTAAATCGAATACTCCTCTGTCAGCTCAATGTAGTCAAACACATGATTTGCACTGTAGCGCACAGCCAGCTTCTCCGCAATATCCCGATCCGGATAAATTACCTCGTCTGCGCCATTTCTCAGAAGAAACTTGGCATGAATGTCCCGGTTTGCCTTGCTGACTACATGACGGCCTCCCAGCTCCTTCACCAGACTGGTAATTTCCAGACTGCTTTGAAAATTCGTTCCAATGCAGACAAAGCAAAGATCAAAATTGGAGATTCCCAGGCTTTTCAGCACATTTTCATTGGTACAGTCACCAATTTTCGCACTGACCACATAAGGAAGCATTTCTTCCAGATTTTCTTCTTTCTCATCTACAATCATCACCTGATTGCCCAGCTGAGACAGATTTTTGCAGAGATGGCGTCCAAAACGCCCCATTCCTATAATCAGAATTGATTTCATTGCCAAATTCCTCCTTCTGGCTTCTTTTCTGTATTTCCGGCTCCAAACCAGAGCCCCGTTTCCTAACCAATGGTAATTTTCTCCTCCGGCTGACGCACAGGAGCCACCCGTTTATTCTGGGTAAAGGACAGGGCAAAGGACATACTTCCTACCCGGCCGCAGTACATCAGAAAGATAATCAGAATCCGTGACATCGGCTCCAGCGCTCTGGTAATTCCTGTAGACATTCCTACAGTACCAATGGCTGAAAATGTTTCCAGCAGTACATCCTGCATAGGAAGCTGCTGAGCTGCCATAATATAAACAGCTACTGCCAGCGCCAAAGTCAGATTCAAAATAAAAATAGCGCTGGCTCGCTTAATTGCATCCTCCTCCAGACGGCGGCCAAAGGCATTGACACCATAGGTGCGCTGAATATTGGAATGAAGATACAGATACATCACTACGATCGTTGTTGTCTTTACGCCGCCTGCCGTTGAACCCGGACTGCCTCCGATAAACATCAGAATAATCGTAAGCAGCTTGCTGGCATCGCTTAAAGCTGCGGTATCTACCGTATTAAAACCAGCAGTTCTGGCTGTTACTGAACTAAACAGACTGGAAAGAAGCTTGCCGCTGACGCTCATGTCTGCAATCAGGCTGTTTTTCTCAAACAGATAGAACAGCCATCCTCCGCCAAAAATCAGCACTGCCGTTGTCAAAACCACGATCTTTGTATGAAGCATATACCTGCGGAATTTCAGGCCGTTGCGGCTGATATCGTCCCACACAATAAACCCAAGACCGCCAATAACAATCAGAGACATTATCACCAGATTTACAATCCAGTCATCATAATAATTTACTAGAGAGCTGTACTGCCCCTGCCATCCCATCAAATCAAAACCGGCGTTGCAGAAAGCTGAAATCGAATGGAAAATTCCATAATAAATTCCCCTTCCAACTCCCAGCTGAGGAATAAACCGAAAAGCCAGCAGAATCGCCCCTGCTCCTTCAAAAATCAGGGTTCCCAGAATAATCTTCCGGGCCAGCCTCACCATTCCGCCAATCTGCAGCATATTGACACTTTCCTGCATCAGGCCCCGCTGCTTCAGACCAATTTTCCGCCGCAGTACAATGGACAGAAATACACCAATGGTAATGAATCCAAGACCGCCAATCTGAATCATGGTAAGGATTACCAGCTGGCCAAATATAGACCAGTGGGTCCAGGTATCATAAACAATCAGCCCTGTCACACAGGAAGCGCTGGTTGCTGTAAACAGACATTCCAAAAATGGCGTCACGGTTCCGCTTTTGCTGGAAACCGGCAGCATCAAAAGCAGGCTTCCCATCAAAATAATTCCCATAAAACCATAGGCAATGTACTGTGTCTGGGATAAATGGCTCTGCAAACGAAACAGTTTTTTCTGAATTACATTCATAGTTCTTCCACTCACCCTTCCTTTATTTTCTTTACAGCTGCAAAAATCAGAAATGCAGCCAGATTCACCAGCACAACGCTTGCCCCTGCCGGAGTGGAAAACCCGTAGGAAATCACAATACCGATACAGAAACAAACTACAGCAAGAACCCCGGAGCACACAACCACACCGCGGAAGCTGCGAAACAGCCGCATGGCAGTCAGCGGCGGGAAAATAATCAGACTGGAAATCAGCATGGCTCCCATCATTCGCATTCCCAGAACAATGGTTACTGCTGTCAGAACTGCAATCACCACATTATACCGCTCTACCTTCACGCCTGCCGCCTTGGCAAAGCTTTCATCAAAAGTAACGGCAAACATCTTATTATAAAACAGCACAAACATGCCAAATACCACCAACGACAGCAGGCAGCTGAAAAACACATCCTCCCTGCTCATAGCAAGAATACTGCCGAACATATAGCTGCTGATATCTGTAGTCATTCCTGTAGTCAGAGACGTGACAACAATTCCCGCTGCAAGAGAACTTGCAGACAGCACAGCAATCGCCGCATCACTTTTTACTTTTCCATTTTCGGTAATTCTCAAAAGGAAAAATGCCGCTATAATCACCAGAGGAATGGATACCTTTAAAGGAGACCAGCCCAAAGCAATAGCAATCGAAAGCGCTCCAAACGAGACATGAGACAAACCGTCTCCTATCATAGAATACCGGCGAAGCACCAGACTGACTCCCAGAAGCGCCGCGCACAGAGAAACCGCCGCGCCGCCTAACACAGCCCGAACCATAAAAGGATAGGACATCATTTCCTGTATCATGCCTCTTCACCTCCTGCAAACCGGCGTCCTTCCTCAGTATTCCGGTATTCCTGCACTGTGCCGCAGAACAGCACTCTTCTCTGCAGGTGAAGGATCCGCCCTGCCTCTCCAATAACATTACGAATATCATGAGACACCATAACAATCGTAATTCCGTCTTCCTGATTCAGACGGCGAATCATTCCATAAAATTCCTCAATCGCCGACGGATCCAGCCCTGTAATCGGCTCATCCAAAATCAGCATTTTTTCTGATGCACAAAGGGCTCTGGCTATCAGTACTCTCTGCTGCTGTCCGCCGGAAAGCTCCCGGTAGCACTTGCTTTTCAGATTCTCAATTCCCAGCCGCTTCATGGCAGAACCGGCCATTTTTCTCTCTCCAGCCCCATAAAACGGGCGATTCCCTCTTCTTCCCAGAGTTCCTGACAGCACCACCTCCCAGACGGTTGCAGGAAAATCCCGCTGTGCCGCTGTCTGCTGGGGAAGATAGCCGATTCCGCTGTTTTTCAGTTCCTCTGCCGTCCTGATGGTACCTGACGTAGGCTTTAAAAGCCCCAGCAAACCTTTTACAAGGGTGCTTTTTCCAGAACCGTTTTCCCCCACTACACAAAGGTAATCTCCTGGGTAGATCTCCAGGTTTAAATCAATTACAGCATCATGGTTTTCGTAACCAAAATCCACATGCTCACAGGTTATCAATGGTTTCATTCATCCAGTCCTTTTCTCAGATTTTCCACATTCTGGCGCATCAGCTCTGCATAGGTAATTCCGCCGTCAAACTGCGCCCTTGTTACATTATGACAGGAGTGCAGCAAAAGCGGCTGCGCCCCGGTTTCCTCTCCAATAATCTCGGCAACCCGGTGACTGCTCAGTTCCAGATAATACACTGCGGGAATTTGCTTTTCCCTGACCTTATCAATCAGATAGGCTATGGTTCTGGCACTGGGCTCTGTATCCGTGCTGCATCCGGAAAACGCCGCCCGGTAATCCAGTCGGTACTCCTCTGCCAGATATCGAAACGGAAATTTGTCCCCTACAATAATCATGCTGCGTTTTCTGTTTTCTGACACCTGACGAAACCCCTCATCAATATCCTGAAGTTCCTTCTGATAGGCTTCCTCTCTGTCTTTGTAGATGGCTTTATGAATGGGATCTGCCTCTGACAGCACATCGCAGATCACCCTTGTCATCTTCATGGCATTGACCGGAGAGGTCCAGATATGCTCATCATACTCAATTTCTTCCCTATGCCCATCCTCATCCAGTTCAAATGCCTCATGCTCATGATCTCCATGGCCATGCCCCTCCTCCATGCCTTCTACCATCTCTTCCTCAACAGTATCCACATAGTCCATCATGGTCACTACAGTCATTTCCGAGGTGTCTATGGCCTCCAGAACCTCTGACAACCAGTGCTCCATTGCACCTCCATTGCAGATCAGAACATCTGCATTTTGAATCAGGCGCATATCTGCCGGAGTTGGTTCAAAGGAATGGCTGTCCATTCCCGCAGGCACCACCATAGTCAGTTCCACTTCCTCACCAGCTATCTGCCGTGTAAAATCATAATAGGGAAACACGGTGGTTACTACCTGCAGCCTGTCTCCCTCTTGCTTTGTTTCCCGGACCCCGCAGCCAGCCAAACACAGCAGCAAAAGCAGCACTGCAGCGGACAGCCCTTTTTGGAATTTTTTCATCATTTTCTGGTTCCTTCACCTGCGCTCCTGCCAGAGGAAATCCCTCTGACCTGCAGAACGCTTACTGATTTTTACATATCCTGTGTAGTATAGCACAGTTTTTCTATAAAGAAAAGGCGGGAAAAGTGACAGAATTTCTCCAATAACATTAAAACTGCATTAATGTTTTTTACGATTTCATTACTTGCATTGATTTTCTTTATGCTTCTTGATATACAATAAATGGAGGTGATAGCTATGGCACAGAAAACTTACCGTATCGGTGATGTGGCAAATTTAATGGGACTCAGCAGAGACACTCTCCGTTATTATGAAAAACGCGGTATCCTCTCCTCTAAAAAAGAAGAAAACGGATACCGCTATTATACGGAAGAAGATATTTACCGCCTGTTCAGCATTCTTTATCAAAGAAAAATGGATATCGGACTGGATGATCTGGAACAGATCTGGTCTCAGGATCTTTCTGTTTCTTCTCTGTCTCAGATTATGAAAAACAGAATGGAAGAAGAAAAAATGGCAATCCGGCGCCATCAGCAAACCATGGCCCGATTAAATCTAACCAGTGAAGACTGCGAAAATATAAAAAATCACATGGATCAGGTAATCCTCAAAAACTCCCCCCGTTCCCACATCATCGTTCCCCACGCCGGCTTCTCTGAAAGCCTTGCACTGTGGTTTCAATATGCTCAGAAATATCCTGGGCTTGATATGATGTATATTTTTGATGAATATAACTGGGATCCGGAAAAAGAGGATTTGGGAATTACCTACAAAAACTCTCAGCTGGTTCTTCACGCAGATTTAGCGGAGTATGTGGATTATGATCTTTCCCCCGAATCTCATCCCATTATGCAGCCCTCGCTCTGTATGACTCGAATTCGCATTTCTCAGCAGAGAATTCCAACGGCTGAAGATCTTCTGCCGATGCTTCAATGGGCAAAAGAGCAGGAACTTATGGTATCCCGTCAATTTTACTGCACCTTCATGCTTCAGGGACTCAGTGAAGGCTGCCAATCCTGTTATATTCAGCTTTATGTGCCTGTCTTTTAATATTGTTTTTTTCAATATACGAAAAATGTCCGGAGGCTTCTGCATACTCTGCATCTGCCTTTCCGGACATTTTTCTTATGATAGAATCAGAATTTCAAAATATGGAGATTGCATTCTTGTGATGGCTGCAATTTTTTAGTGCTCTTCGTTTTCTTTGTGATCCTCACATTTTTCGTTGCCTACACGGGTAACGCGTCCCTTGCTGTCTGTGCAGTAGTAACGGTCATCTGCATCCTTGGCGTTCTTTTTCTTCTTCTGGATCTTACCGCTGGTATTTACCAGGTATTCTCCGCCGTCCTCATCTCCATTCCACTCTACAACCTTCAGCTTTTCATCGCTGTCAGCCTTCTGCAGCTTGCCCTGGAAATAAATATTTCCATCATCAATACCGTTGTAGCCCTGTCCGCGTTCCTCTCCGGATTTGCGGAAATTAAAGATGAATTTCTCGCCGTCTAATTCAATAGTAGCCTTTCCGGTCTTCATAGCACCGTCCTTGGCTCCTCCAAAGTAGTAAACAGCCCATGCCTCATCCGGCTCCGGCATATCATCCTCGCCCTCAATCTCTTCCCAGGACTGGATTTTTGAATCATTTACACTCATCTTATAGAGACCCTCAAGCATCTTGCCGTACTCGTCAAATGCATAATACTCGCCCTTAATCCGTTTGATCTCTCCTTTGACAATCTCTCCGTCCTTATCTGCATAGAACCAGCATTCTTCTCCGTCTCTGTATCCCTCCGGATCCTGCTCCTCACCGGGAACTGTCTTAAACCAGCCTGTGCTCAGCCAGCTGTCAGAGGGCTGGGAATAGAACTTATCACTGGGAGTTGCCGCATTGCCCGGTGTGGAAATCCAGTTGAATACTGCATTACCGCCTTCCTCAAACAGATATTTTCTTCCGTTGATGGTCTTTTTCGTACCTGCAGTTTTCTCACCGTTGCTCTTAAAGTAGAACCAGTAGTGATCCTCAAAATCGGGGTCATCCTGCTCCTCGTCCTCTGCTTCCAGCCATGCCCATTCGTTGGCTCTCATCGCTCCGTCTCCTGCCTCGCCCAGGTAATACACACCATTTTTCCAGGCATCCTCGCCGGTCTGCCTCTCGCTCTCTTCGTTTACCCAGCCATAAAGCATTTTTCCTTCATCATCGAAAGCATACTTTTTCGCCTGACCGTCTGCACGGATAATCGTTTTAAATGTAGTCTTTCCGGAATTGGATGCGGTATAAGCTTTTCCATTCGGTCCAAAGTAGTACCAGCAGGTATCTGACTCATCATCATCTCCATCCTCATTTTCCAGCTCTCTCCACTGGTTTGCCACCATGACGCCTGTCTCATTGACATAGTAGTATTCGTCATCGTCCTGCACCAGCTGACTGATAGCCATATCGCCATTTTCATCCAGCCAGTACCAGTTGTTTCCGGACCGCTTCCATTCGTCCGTTACCCGATCACCGTACTTATCATAATAATGCCACTGGCCGTCTTCCTGCTGCCATCCATAGGCTGCATAGGACATCATTGCTGTTCCCATGGTAAATGCTGCTGCAGCGCAAGTTACCAGCATGCGTTTCGTGTTCTTTTTCATAATCATTACTCCTTCTTGATTTTCTATTTTCTCTTTTTTCTCGGTATCTCTTTCCGATGACCTTACTCTACACCCTGGAACCGTTCCAGGGTCAAGTGAAGTAAGAAAGCTGTAAGAAGTTGTAAATTTTCCGTGAAGAACGACAGAAAGCAGTAATTTTTTATGACGATTCAGGACGGCGTGAGAGCTGGAATCTCCGATGCATCTTGTTCGGCCAAAATAAAACAACGCCCCGGAGGATCCTTTTATCCACCGAAGCACCGTTTCTTTTAAAGCCTAATCTGATTTTTCATTACCTGTCAATCATAACTGTTCAGGGCCACCCCCTGGCCTGCTGCGAATTATTTTCTCAGCATTACATCCTGAAGACGCAGATGTCTCGGCAGTCCGTCTACCATCATAGGAGTCAGTTCTGCCTGAATCAGCGGCCGAACATAGTTGATGAAATCCTCTGTTACATAATCTCCGCTTTCATTGATCCACTCTCTCGGAACCTTTTTCTCAATGTTTGCAACCTTGTGAACATCATAAATATCCGTCACGCACAGATAGGGATCGTCAGACACTCTCTTTAAGATAACCATTTTTCCGGTCTCGCCTTCAAAAGCTGCCTTTACTGCAGCTCCGCCTACCTGATAAGCCTCTGTAATATCTACACGGCCTACAATATGGGACGCACACCGCTGCAGGGAGTTAAACTCGATTGCTCTGGTCTTGCAGCCTACCTCCTTGGAAATCTTCTGAGCCAGGAACCGTGAGGTGCCGGTCAGCTGACGGTGTCCAAAGGCATCTACGAAATCTACATTATCTGTCAGCTCGCAGACATAACGGCCATCCGCCACCTTCACACCCTCTGAAATAGCCACAACCACAGATTTCTTTGTTTTGTGAAGCTCAGCCACCTTATGCATAAACTCATCCACATCAAAGGTAATCTCCGGTAAAAACAGCATATCCGGGCCTTCGCAGTCCTCGCCCTTTGCCAGCGCAGCAGCGCCGGTCAGCCAGCCTGCATTACGTCCCATAATCTCTACCAGGGTTACGTTCTGCTGATCATAAACCAGTCCGTCACGAATAATTTCTTTTGTAATAGAAGCAATGTATTTTGCAGCACTTCCAAAACCAGGCGTATGATCGGTAATCGGAAGATCATTGTCAATGGTCTTTGGAACACCCATAAACCGGATTTTGGAACTGGTCAGAATCGCATAGTCTGACAGCTTCATAATCGTATCCATAGAGTCATTTCCTCCGATATAGAAGAAATACTCTACCTCCAGCTTTTCCAGGATCTCAAAAATCTTGTCGTATACCTCTGTATTTCCCTTGATAGGCGGCAGCTTATAGCGGCAGGAACCCAGGAAGGAGGACGGCGTTCTCTTTAACAGATCAATATCCAAATCACTGCGGATATGTTCTGACAAATCAACCACCCGTTCCTCCAACAATCCCTGAATGCCGTGCAGCATACCATATACCTTTTTTGCTCCCCTGTCTTTTGCAGTCTTAAATACACCGGCCAGGCTGGAATTGATGACCGCAGTTGGTCCGCCGGACTGTCCGACAATTACGTTACCCATTACTTGTTTCATAAGTGAGTCCCCCTCTGTATTTATTCTGTGAAGTTTATATCAATTTCCCTGATTGATAAAATGGCTAACTCCCGGTTAAAGGGAATTAGCCATTGTTAAAACCTTAACTTATTATCGAACTAGAATTATCTCTGAACACGTCCAGAACCGTCGCCACCTGCCAGATTGTCAACATCTGCACGGGTAACCAGGTTGAAGTCGCCAGGAATGGTGTGCTTCAGAGCAGAAGCTGCTACTGCAAACTCCAGAGCTGCCTTCATATCCTTGCCGTCTAACAGACCGCAAACAAGACCTGCTGCAAAGGAATCTCCGCCGCCTACACGGTCAACGATAGGAGTGATGGAGTACTTTCTGGAATGATAGAACTCACGAGTCTTACCATCCATGATGCATGCGGACCAACCATTGTTGGAAGCGCTGTAGCTCTCACGCAGAGAGCTGATGATATACTTGAAGCCAAACTTGTCAGCCATCTGGTTGAAGATATCAACATAACCAGCCAGCTCCAGCTCTCCAGAAGTAACATCGGTGTTGCCCGGCTTGAAGCCCAGAACCTTCTCAGCATCCTCTTCGTTACCGATGCAGACATCAACGTACTGCATTAAGTTAGTCATAACCTTCTGAGCCTTCTCGGAAGACCACAGTTTCTTACGGAAGTTTAAGTCAACGGATACGGTTACGCCGTGAGCCTTAGCAGCCTTTAAAGCAGCCTCGGTCAGCTCAGCTGCAGCATCACTTACAGCCGGAGTAATACCGGTAAAGTGGAACCAGTCAGCATCAGCGAAGATCTCGTCAAAGTTGAACTCATCTGCAGTTGCAGTGGAGATAGAAGAATGAGCACGGTCATAAACAACGTTGGAAGCTCTCATTGCAGAGCCAGTCTCCAGGTAGTAAATACCCAGTCTCTCACCGCTTCTTGCGATGTGCTTGGTTCCTACATTGTATTTTCTCAGAGCTGCTACTGCACACTCACCGATGGGGTTAGCCGGTACAGCGGTAACAAATTCTGCATCATGACCATAGTTAGCCAGAGATACAGCTACGTTTGCCTCGCCGCCGCCGTAGTTGATGTCAAACTCGTCTGCCTGGATAAATTTCTCGTTATTCGGGGTAGATAATCTTAACATAATCTCGCCCATGGTTACTACTTTTGCCATTTTTATATTCTCCTTTTTTAATTTCTTTCTAAAATTTATTTACTTTCTTGCAGCTGCAACAGCTTCAACGAACTCTTTTGCTTTTGCAGTAACTGCTGCGAAGTCGCCGGTCTTTGCGCCCTTGGTCAGGCTGCTTCCGGTACCTACTGCGTATGCGCCAGCCTTCAGCCACTTGTCTACGTTGTCTACGTCAACACCGCCGGACGGCATAAACTCACCCTGAGGCAGCGGGCCCTTAAAGGAGCTGATAGCAGCCGGTCCAACAATGTTGCCCGGGAATACCTTAATGATATCACATCCAGCTTCCAGAGCAGTAATTGCTTCGGTAGGAGTCATAACACCTGGCAGCATCGGCACGCGGTAGCGGTTGCACATCTTAATGGTCTCAACGTTCAGGCCCGGGCTTACTACATAGTTAGCGCCAGCCATAATTGCCATTCTTGCAGTCTCCGGATCCAGAACAGTACCTGCACCGATCACGATCTTCTCATTATCTTTATACTTTGCTACCATGTTTGCAATCAGATCGATGGGGCTTCCCTCATCAACAGTCATGCAAATCTCGATGAAATTAATGCCGCCCTCGATAATGGCATCAATCACCTTCTCGCCCTGCTCCAGGTTCTTTGCACGAACCACAGCTACCAGACAGTCTTCCTTCAGCCTTGCCAGTACTTGCTCTTTTTTCATGGTCTTATTCTCCTTTTCTTGTTCGTATATGCGAATCTTCTTTGCAAATACGATTTATGACTTTATTTTAATAGTTTCCAACATGTTTGTCAACAGGCAATCCTTATATTTTGCCCAGAAAACCCAACAATTTTGAGACCTCCGCTGCTTTTTTGGCAGTCAGCCGCCCCAGCTGTTCATAGTCCTCCGTAGGCTTATAAAGACTGGATACGCTCAAGGCTCCCACAACGCTTCCATCCGGTCCGAAAACAGGAGCTCCCACACACTCCATGTGCTCCTCCACTTCTCTCTCATCCAGGGCATATCCCTGATCCCTGACTCGTTCCAGCTCCCTTTTCAGGGATTCTCTGTCTGTTATCGTTCGTTCCGTATGCTTCTTGAATTTCATACGGGCCAGAATCTGTCCGCAGGTTTCCTCATCGCTGTATGCCAGAATCGCCTTGCCCAGAGAGGTACAGTACATCGGGTTCTTTGTTCCTACCGTAGCTGTAGTAATAATCGGATTTTCCGGCTCTGTCTTGCAGATATAGACTACCTCATGATCAGAACGCACCCCAAAAAACACCGTTTTTCCTACTTCCTTGGCAAAAGCGCGCATTTCCGGTTCAATCACATTGATAAAATTCAGATTGTTCGTATAATTAATCCCAATCCGGTATGCCGTCAGACCAATGGTATATCTTTGTCTCTGTCCCCGGTCTACATTTACCATTCCCATCTCTGCCAGGGTGGTTACAATGTCATAGGCGCTTGTTTTGGGAAGATCCAGCTTTCCGCAAATTTCATCCAGAGTGATCCCCTCCGGATTCTTGGATACCAGCTTCAGGATCTCCACGGTTCTTTGTGTCGTTCTGTTCAGTTTCATGGGACTTGCCCCGCCTTTCTATCTTAAACGGCAGGCAGCACAGGATAACATTGTCTGGCCGGCACATCTAATGCGCCGAATCTGCTGCTACAGCGTCACACCCTGCTTGAAGATAGCCATATCATGGAAGCCTGCTTCTTCTGCCTTCACCTTTTTGCCGGATGCAACAGCCAGAACATAGTCAAACAGTTCCTGAGCCAGCTGCTCCTTACTCTTATCTTCTACCATACTTCCGGCATTAAAGTCAATCCAGTTATTTTTATGTCCTGCCAGTTTTGAGTTGCTGGAGATCTTCACAGTAGGAACCGGTGATGCAAAGGGTGTTCCTCTTCCAGTCGTAAACAGTACAATCTGAGCGCCGGATACTGCCAGGGCTGTCGAAGCTACCAGATCATTGCCGGGAGCAGACAGCAGATTTAATCCTTTTACCTTCACCGGCTCTCCATAGGACAGTACGCCCTTTACCGGAGCGCTGCCAGACTTCTGCGTACATCCAAGGGACTTGTCCTCCAGAGTGGAAATTCCTCCCTTTTTATTTCCCGGAGAAGGATTCTCATAAATGGTCTGGTTATGACTGGTAAAATAGTTTTTAAAATCATTAATCAAATGAACTGTCTTATCAAACAGCTCCGGAGTTTCACAACGGTTCATCAGAAGGGTCTCTGCACCAAACATCTCCGGAACCTCTGTCAGAATCGTAGTGCCTCCTTTGGAAATCAGCAGATCGGAAAAGGCTCCGACTGTAGGATTGGCTGTGATTCCGGACAGACCATCAGATCCGCCGCACTTCATGCCGATAACCAGCTCGCTGGCATCTATGGTCTCTCTGCTGAAGGCGCCTGCATACACAGCCAGCTCCTCCAGAAGCTTCATAGCCTCCTCCTGCTCGTCCTCCACGTCCTGACACTGAAGAAATTTTACTCTCTGTTCATCATATTCCCCAATATACTGCTCTTTTAAAAGAGGAATGTTGCTGTTCTCGCATCCCAGTCCCAGCACCAGAACGCCGCCGGCATTGGGGTGATGAATCATATCAGCCAGAACCTTTCTGGTATTCTCCTGATCATCGCCCATCTGGGAACATCCGTAAGGATGGGTAAATGCGATCACATCCTCCACATTTCCTCCCACAAATTTCTTTGCTTTCTTTTCCAGAGCCTGAGCGATGGAATTGACACATCCCACGGTAGGAATAATCCAGATCTCATTGCGGACGCCTACCTTTCCGTCTGCTCTGCGGTATCCGTCAAAATATGCGTGGGCTGATTCTTTCAGGCCGGAGGCCACCGGCTCATACTGATACTCCAGAAGGTCTCCCAGCGCCGTCTTTAAATTATGTACGTGCACCCATCCGCCAGCAGCAATATCCTCCTTTGCAAAGCCGATGCGGAAGCCGTATTTGATAACCTCCTCGCCTTTTGCAATAGGCTTTAAGGCAAATTTATGTCCCTGCGGAATCTCTTCACCAATGGTAACCTGGTACTGACCTACTGTCAGACTCTCACCCAGGGCAATGGGACGCAGCGCAACAGCTACATTATCATCCTCATGGATCCTGATAAAATCCTGCATTTCCTTTTTCTCCTTCTGTTCCAGTTGAAAGTATTGATATTTGTAAAGTTTTTCTGTCTTGTCCAATGTTGTAAGGGCTTACAATTATTCTACATAATCTCTGTTCATAAGTCAAGAAGAAAACAGGGATTATTTCAAAGAACTTGTGCAAAACTCTGTAAAATACTTGCAATATTTTTCTTTGGCGGTTATAATGATATCATCTTGTAAGTACTTACAGAAATGAGGATGATTTTCGTGAATATTTATGATGTTTCCAAAAAGGCCGGCGTTTCCATCGCTACCGTATCCAGGGTCCTGAATGGCAACCCCAATGTCAGCGAAAAAACCCGCGCCCGGGTGCTGGAGGTTATGGAAGAACTGGGCTACACCCCCAATGTATTTGCAAGAGGGCTGGGACTTGGTTCTATCAAAACCATCGGTATTATGTGTTCAGATTCTTCCGATCCCTATCTGGCTCACGCCATATATTATCTGGAACGGGATCTGCGCACCAATGGCTACGATTCCATTTTATGCTGCACCGGCAATTCGCTGGAAACTAAGCGTCAGTATTTTGAGCTGCTCCGCTCCAAAAAAGTAGACGCCATTATTATTGCCGGTTCCAAATTTATCGAAATGAAGATAAAAGACAATGCTTACATTATAGATGCAGCAAAGGAGCTTCCCATTATTCTGGTAAATGGCTACCTGGAAGGAGAAAATATCTACTGTACCCTTTGTGATGACAGAACGGCAACCCACTACGCTACAAGCCAGCTGATTGCATCCGGCTGCCGAAAGATTCTCTATCTTTTCAGCAGCTATTCCTACAGCGGTACCAACAAGATGAAGGGCTACCGGGATGCCCTGTGCGGACGGGGGCTTTCCGTTCAGGACGAATATATTCACCAGTGTGAAAAAGATGTGCTGGCAGCCAGAGATCTGCTGCTTCGCCTCCACAAGGAGGGGCTTCCTTTTGACGCAGTTCTGACCTCAGATGATGCGCTGGCAGTAGGTGCTGTAAAATATGCACATATGACAGGCAGAAGTATTCCCGATGATTTGAGCATTATCGGTTATAATAATTCTGCTTATTCCATCTGTACCGATCCGGAGCTGACTTCTATCGACAGCAAGGCAGAGGCCCTCTGCACAACTGCTATCAATACCCTTATGGGCGTTTTCAACGGCGGCAATGTTCCCAGCAGGACAACCATTGCAGCTGATTTGATAAAAAGAGCTACTACTAAATTTTAATTTATTTTAAGGAGGAATCATCCAATGAAACAGTTTATGGACAAAGATTTTCTGCTGACCACTGATTCTGCAAAGGCATTATTCCACAATTACGCAGAAAAAATGCCAGTTCTGGATTACCATTGTCATATCAACCCCAGAGAAATCGCAGAAGACAGAAAATTTGAAAACATTACCCAGGTATGGCTGGGCGGAGATCACTACAAATGGCGTCAGATGCGTTCCAATGGTGTCGATGAAAAATATATCACCGGAGATGCTACTGACCGCGAGAAATTCCAGAAATGGGCTGAGACCCTGGAAAAGCTTATCGGCAATCCTCTGTACCACTGGAGCCATCTGGAGCTGCAGAGATACTTTGGCTACACCGGCCATCTGTGCGGAGATACCGCAGAAGAGGTATGGAATCTGTGCAACGAGCAGCTGCAGAACAAGTGGTCTGTACGCAGCCTGATCAAAGCTTCCAACGTTACCCTGATCTGCACCACCGACGATCCCATTGATTCTCTGGAGTGGCACAAAAAGATCGCTGAGGACGACACCTTTGACGTACAGGTTCTTCCTGCATGGAGACCGGACAAGGTTACCAACATTGAGAAGCCGGACTACGCCTCCTACATTGGCAAGCTGTCTGAGGTAAGCGGTGTGGAAATCAAGGATTTCGCATCCCTAAAGGAAGCAATCAAGAACCGTATGGCTTTCTTTGCTGAGAACGGCTGTTCCGTTTCCGACCACGGTCTGGATTTCGTTCTGTACCATCCGGCATCTGAGGAAACCATCGACTCCATCATTGCCAAGAGACTTTCCGGTCAGGATATTACCAAGGAAGAGATGATGCAGTACAAGACTGAATTCATGCTGTTCCTGGCAAGAGAATATCACCGCATCAACTGGGCAATGCAGATTCACTACGGCTGCAAGCGCGACAACAATGCGTTTATGTTCAGCAAGCTGGGTCCTGACACCGGATTTGACTGCATCGGTGATGCCGCATCCGCAGCACAGACTGCAGATTTCCTGAATGCATTAAGCGCAACCAACGAAATCCCGAGAACCATTCTGTACTCCCTGAACCCCAACGATGACGCTGCTATCGGCACCATCATCGGATGCTTCCAGGGTACAGAGGCTGCAGGCAAGATTCAGCAGGGCTCTGCTTGGTGGTTCAATGACAACAAGACCGGCATGATCAACCAGATGACCAGTCTGGCCAACTTAGGCTGCCTGGGCAACTTTATCGGTATGCTGACCGACTCCAGAAGCTTCCTTTCCTACACCAGACATGAGTATTTCCGTCGGATTATGTGCGAGCTGATCGGCGGCTGGGTAGACAACGGCGAGTATCCGGATGATCAGAAGGCATTAAAGACCATTGTAGAAGGTATCTGTTACAACAATGCAGTAGAATACTTCGGATTTGATCTGTAATCACTAAGATACTTATAACAAAGCATCTTCATAGGACGCAATTTCCTATGAAACAAATAATACCGGCTGCGGCATCTGAGGGATTTCTTCCCCTCTGGCCCGCGGCCGGTATTTTTCATATCCAGAGTCTTTGCTCTGAACTGCTTATCCTTCTTTCAAATGCTTACAGATAGCAAATCACAGGCATCCCCTTATATACCTGCTCATAAAAGGCAGGTACCCTGTCCGGGGGGAGGTTGATACAGCCATGGCTTCCTCCTGTTTTGTATATCTCACCGCCAAAGCTGCTTCTCCAGTTGGCATCATGAAATCCAATGCCGCCATTAAACGGCATCCAGAAGGATACCGGGCTTTCATACTCGTAGGTTCCGTCCGCCCGCTTGGCTCCCCGCAGAACCTTATCCTTCTGTTTGTAGGTCAGAGGGAAAATTCCCGGCGGCGTATCATACTTTTTGGAAATATTTCCGGTAACACAGGGCGCATCCCAGATAACAGCTCCGTCCTTCACCAGATAAACATGCTGTCCGGTCAGATCCACCTCGGCATATGTGCTTCCCCAGTCCTGCTCTCCCCGGACTGCTGCGGTTGAAGCATACTGTGGCTCCCTCGTCTGTGACTGCCCGCTGCGGATCATGGCAATCAGCGCGTCTGTCTCTGCTGCCTGATTAATTTTCCATCCATAAGGGCCCGTAACCTCGGCAATCCTTCCGGATACAGTAGAAAATTGTCTTGTTTTTCCGGCTGTGTCGTACTGGGCTGCCAGATTCCCAATCCAGGCCCCGGCCTTTTCCCGATCCACCTGAATCTGTCCCTCGCTGGCTCCTGTAATCCAGGAACAGATTTCCACCGCAGGCAAAACCTGGCTCTCCTCGCCAATCGTATAGGTAATTTCCATTTCACGGCACTGATTCATAGTGTCACACAAAGCTTTCAGGGTCTCATCTCCAGAGTAAATCCGCGGCTCTATATAACAGCCTAAAGCCTCCAGATCCACCTCCATAGCCCCTGTATGAACAGCGGCGCGAATAGCCTCTGCCGCTTTTTCCGGATCCACCTGATTGCCCCGGATCTCCGGAATCACCGTAAAGGCCTCCCCCTCTGCATAGTCAGAAATCCGGGCATCTGCTGCTGCCGTTGCCCCGTTTCCTGTAATGCAGTCCAGAGCCTGAATGCTCTGTTCCAGCCGTTCGCTCTGAAAACTGCTGACCATATCTGTTTTATACTTGTTATCCACGTCCGGTCCAAAAACTCGTCCGCCCGCATTCTGCTGATTTAATTTTTCCTGCAGAAATCCATCCGGCAGCTTTACGGAAAAACCAATCTGCTCTCCGGTAATTGTCTCCTGCTTTCCACCCCGTTCTTTAATCGTAAGGGTGTAATCTTTTGTATAAAAACTGCCGATACGCTCTGCTGCTTCATCAACCGTCAAATCGGCAATCCCCAGCCCGTTTACTGAGGTTCCTGGTACGAAAACCGTATCGCCTCCCTCTTCTGCCATAGCTATTCCTGCAGCAGCAAGACTAATGGATAACGCCAGCACAGTCCGGCATACACCTGTTTTCCAGTTTTTCTTCATCTAATCTCTCTCTTTCCGGCTTTTTCTGTTTTACGCCTGTTCCCATTATAGAAGTTCCCTGAATCCCCGTCAATACCAGAGCTGTCCTTATTTTTCCCATTTTCTGTCAGATAACCTTTATCCACATTGATAACCGGGCATAGCTTTCAGCTTTTTCATAATCCGGATATAGGAGGGAATCAAAAATGCATCTGCCGCAATCCATGCTGCCGGACTTGCAAAGCAAACCGCAGCATATCCAAGCACTGGAACGAGGCAGAAGCCTACAAATGCCCGAGCAGCCATTTCACACACACCGGCAAATACAGCCAGCTTGGAATATCCCATCCCCTGAATCAAAAACCGGACAATATTTACAAATGCCAGAGGAATATAAAACAGAGAGTTTCCAATCAGAAACATCTGAACCTGCCCCAGAATCTCCGTCTGTCCTCTGTCCAAAAACAACAAACTGATCTGTCTTCCAAATACAAACAGCACTCCCAGGGCAAAAACCGCATAAACACATCCCATAACAGATGCCGCCTTTAGCCCGCGGCTGATTCGATCCAGCTTTCTGGCTCCGATATTCTGACCGCCATAGGTTGCCATCGTTGAACCGAGCGCATCAAATGGACAACAGAAAAACATGCTGATCTTTGTCCCCGCAGTTACCGCAGCCACAGCCATAGAGCCCAGTCCATTTACCGCAGTCTGCAGTACCACGCTTCCAATCGCTGTAATGGAATACTGCAGTCCCATGGGCACTCCCATATTGCACAGAGCGAGAAGAATATCCCGATCTGGTTTTGCCTCCTCCTTTGTCATACGAAGAAGCTCAAACCGTTTTATCATAAAAATCAGACAGCAGACTCCCGATACCGCCTGGGCAATTACCGTTGCAATAGCCGCTCCCTCTTCTCCCATATGAAGCACCAGAATCATAAATAAATCCAGCAAAATATTCAGGATAGAAGATAAAATCAGAAAAATAAGCGGAGTACGGCTGTCCCCCAGGGAACGAATAATACCAGACACCATATTGTAAAGATAGGTAGCCGGAATCCCCAGGAAAATCACAAAAATATACCGGTATGCACCGTCAATAATATCCTCTGGTGTATTCATCCACTGAAGAATGGGACGGCATAATACACAGACTGCTACTGTCATAACTGCTGCAAATCCCAGGGACAGCCATGCCCCATTTGCCACAAATCTCCGCAGCATGGGGAAATTTTTCTCCCCAAATTTCTGAGCTACAGGAATGGCAAAGCCATTGCACACGCCCATACAAAAGCCAATAATCATGAAATTGATGGAACCGGTAGATCCTACTGCCGCCAGCGCCTGAACCCCCAGATATTTTCCCACAATAATGGTATCCATCATATTGTAAAATTGCTGAAACAGCATACCAAACAGCATAGGAAAGAAAAATCCCAGCATCAGTCTGGATGGAGATCCTTCTGTCATATCCTTTGTTGTACTTTTTGCCATAATTATTCTTCCTTCCTTATTTTCTGGAAATCACCAACTCTTCCATGGTTCGCTTCGGTACATGATGAACGCCCTTTTCATCCCGATAATAGGTAATGGTTCCGCAGGCATCCTCCAGAACAATCTCTTCATCCGGAGCGCCAATAGCCAGTACAAGCATGGGCACCAGATATTCAGGAATCTCCAGAGCTGTCTTCAGCTCCTCTTTCTGAAAGCTTCCGATCATGCAGCCGCCCAGTCCCTTTTCCACTGCCGCCAGCAGCATGGTCTGAGCCGTAATCCCCACATCCCGCAGATACGCTGTCAGATTCTCACTGATTCTGGTATCCTGACAGATAACAATAAATCCAGACGGACATTTTCCCTCTGCCGGAAGATGAAGCTGCGGCAATGCGCCAGCCCATTTGGTCAACGGCTGGATCTTCTTTACTACCTCCGGCTCCCATGCCAGAAAATACTTCAACGGCTGTACGTTCGCCGTCGCCGGACACAGACGGGTACATGCAACCAGCTCCCGCAGCTCCTCCTCTGTAACTTTTCTTGTCTCATCATATCCTCGGTAGCTCCGGTTTTTCTCTAATAAGTCCTTCAGCATATTCTCTTCTCCCTTAATGTACCGTCTGCGCAGTCTACACACAGATCGAATAAAATCCATATCGTTTTTCATCATATTACAGTTTTTTCTTGTTGTCTACTGTGGTTTTTTTAGATTTTTCCCGTCTTTTTCTTCATTTCTACAGCGGTATTTCCATTATCTGTCTTCCCTTCTTTGCAAGCCCTGTTCCCCTCCTCCCAACTCCCAAAATCCGTTTTCCAACAGATACAGAATAAGGGCGGCATTCCTGAGAATACCGCCCCAATCCTTGGCAAAAGTCTTTTTGATATTACTTTGTATTTTTAACCAGCTTATCAATCTCCTGAGCCATCTGCAGCTTCGGATCCATCTGCAGCTTTGGCGCCTCCTGCTCTGCCTCGCTGGTATTGCGATTCACGACCAGAGGAAGATTCACACCCATAATATTTAAAATAACGCCCTTTGCATTTTTATCAAGAACCTTGTTCAGCTTGTCTGATTCCACCACAACCGCCCGGAATCTTCCTTCCCGGTTAAAACGGCCAAACTCCACAGCATCTGTAAATACCGGCTGAAATTTGTCTTCATTCTTCATTTTGATCATGGGCGTTCCCTGACCCTCTTTATCCAGCGCAAACAGGAAGCTTCCCTTGCGGAAATCTGCCACAATCTCCTCCTGCAGCTCCAGAAGGCGCTGTTTTGTCTCCGGTGTAGCCGGCTTTCTCATCTCCTGGGCAAAGTAAATAGCAGTCAGATGAAGCTGCGGATTCTCCACCCACACAGCGCCATCCGGCATCTCCGCCTTTTCCCGTTTTTTTATAATCTCATCCAGCTGAACTAAGGCCGGCTTCTCTTCATCTGGAATCTCAATGGCATTCACGCCCATGGCATACAGATTCGTAAAGAAAAACAGCATCTGCTTGCTCTCCAACCGGGTAACTGTTACTGGAATCTTTTTTCCGGCCAAGGTCTGAGCCGCCTGCTTTGCCTCTTCTCCGTCAAAATACAGGAACACCTTATCATCAAAGGTCTCCTCATCACATTCTACATAGGGCTCTCTCGTACATGCAGAAATCAATACAAAAAATTCTCCCTCTTTATCCGCCAGCCGCGTCAACAGCTCTTTTCTTCCATTTACCATGATTCTTCTATCTCCCTGTCCTGATATTGATAATTCTCTCTGACAATATACCTGTTTTATTATACTGTCTTTTCTCTTATTTTTCAACTAGGGGTTTTTTCTTCCTAGCCTGATTCACCATTTTCCTTCCAAAGAACTGGCTGTCAAATAATGCCCAAAAGCTTAGTCACAAAGATCCACATAAAAATCGTAAATACGCTGACACAGGAGCTGACCACCACCATCTCGCTTGCCAAATCCCCGTCTCCGCCCATAGCCTGAGCCATGGAGAAAGAGGCAGCCGCCACCGGAGCCGCAAACTGGGAATACAAAACAAACCGCTCCAGCGGAGAAAATCCCAAAAGCACGGATACTGCCACAATGATTGCCGGAACTAAAACCAGTTTGACTGTCAGAGTAGGCACCAGGTACCTTAAATTTTTCCGTATAGAAGAAAACTGAAGCGTTCCGCCCATAACGAAGCAGGCAAGAGGCGTACAAAGAGCTGCATACTCTTTTACCGGTTTTTCCACACAGGCGGGAAGCCGAATCCCCAGCCAGAGAAAAACAGCGCCCACTGCTGCTCCCATAATCATAGGATTAGTTATCATTTTTTTCAGAAGCTGAGGCAGAGAAGGCTTTCCTCCCCGAAAATACTCCAGAATCAGAACTGCCATCACATTATAAATGGGGATAATAAAAGCCAGCACTATGGATGCCAGACTGGCTCCCTCTGCGCCAAATACATTTTCTGCCAGCGGCACGGCAAAAAGAACACAGTTCCCCCGGTAAAGCGCCTGAACAATCACCCCGCGGCGGGAATTTTCTTTCACCAGAAGGGGGACAGCCACCATGCTGGCTCCAATCAAAAGCAACACACAGGCAATATTAACCGCCAGAAGCTTTCCGCTCACTCCCTGCCCTCCACTGGTCCGGTAAATGTTGTTAAACATCATAACCGGGAAAAATGCCTTAAAAATCATCTGATTCAAACGGATAAAAAACGGTTTGTCCACGATTCCTGTTTTCTGAATTCCGTAGCCAAAGGCAAAATAAATGAAAAACGGCACTACCGCATTCCAGGCAATCCAAAAGCTTTCCATAAAGGTTCTCCCCTTTTCCTATTTAATCTGTAATTTTCCCCAAAACATCCCCTATGACGCCTAGTATAACACAGGCTTTGCCGGTTTTCTACCGAAACCCACAAGAAAGAAGCTCGCTCGCGAGCTTCTCCGCCTGCGGCGGGTCGCTTCTGCGACAAAATTCTCTTCCGATGCATGGCGATCCTCGCGGAGCGTTTTATGTCATAGGACGCTCTTTCCTATGACATAAAAAAAGCGCCTCCGGTATTCAAAGATACCGAAGGCAGGAATTCTATCACCTTGTTATCAATTTAGAAGTTTCTTTCTTTTTTCTGCACCCTTCCAGAACGTTCTTTGCGTCTGTCAGGAAATCTTTAAAGCACTGCGTATTTAGCAATAAACACAAGGGCCAGTACAAACATCAGCGGTGTAATATCCTTGTTCTTGCCGGTAACCAGCTTCAGAACTACATAAGAAATAACGCCGAAAGCAATACCTTCGGAGATGGAATACATAAAGGGCATTGCAAAAATACAGATAAATGCCGGAATAGCCTCAGTCATATCCTCCCAGGTAATCTTTGTCACCTGCTGCATCATAAGGAATCCTACAATTACCAGAGCCGGTGCTGTTGCAAAGGAAGGAATTGCCAGGAAAATCGGTGATAAAAACAGGGCCAGTAAGAAAAGAATACCGGAGACGATTGCGGTCATACCTGTTCTTCCGCCTTCTGCAATACCGGAGGAAGACTCAACGAAGGTTGTAATCGTAGAGGTACCGAGGCATGCGCCTGCAGTCGTTCCGATTGCATCGGCCAGCAAAGCGCCCTTTATGCCAGGGAGTCTGCCCTCTGCGTCCAGCATATTTGCCTTGGATGCACATCCAATCAAAGTTCCCAGTGTATCAAACAGGTCTACAAACAGGAACGCAAATACAACAACCAAAAAGTCCAGACTTCCGATCACAGAGAAGTCCATCTTAAACAATGTCGGTCCAATAGACGCCGGCATGGAAATGATTCCGCTTGGAATCAGGCTGAAAAAGCCGGCTTCCGGATTGGGAACATACAGGCCAATCAGCTGACATACAATTCCCAGCAGCCAGGTAACCAGAATACCAATCAGGATATTTCCCTTTACATTCTTTGCTACCAGAAATGCTGTAATCAGAATTCCAATCAGAGCCAGCAAAACAGTAATTCCTTCTGACTGGAAGGTTCCTGCTGCCACAGAGCCCTTAAAGGAAAACAGGCCTACCAGGGTAGCGCTGTCCACAACAATGTGCGCATTCTGAAGTCCAATAAAGGTAATAAACAAACCGATACCAACTGATACCGCTACCTTCAGGTTCGTAGGAATCGCATTAAAAATTGCCTCACGCACATTGGTCAGGGAAAGAATAATAAAAATAATACCTTCTACAAATACTGCTGTCAAAGCAACTTCCCAGGAATATCCCATACCCAGGACAACCGTATAAGCAAAGTATGCATTCAGTCCCATACCAGCGGACAGGACAAAGGGAAGATTTGCAAACAGTGCCATACAAAATGATGCGATCGCTGAAGCCAGAGCCGTAGCTGTGAAAATAGCTCCCGTATCCATGCCGGATGCCCCCAGGATATTCGGGTTTACCGCAAGGATATAAGCCATGGTCATGAAGGTTGTCACGCCGGCGATCATTTCTGTCTTCATATCAGTTCCGCGTTCTTTGAATTTAAAAAAGTTTTCCATACACTTCCTCCTTACTTAAATTGATAACAGATAGGTTCAGTTTATCACACTTCCTAATAAATTTCTTGTATTTTTTTAAAATTTTTAATAAAAAATATATTTTTTCGCAAAAATCAGCAAATTTGCGCTAAAACAGCTGACATCCCGCTACATATTTATGAATAATATCCTGCTCACATCCCAGATAAATCATCCGCTCCAGACGCTCCTCCAGACTCAGCTCTGCAAAAAGCGGAGTAGGAACCCGACTCTCATCCAGAACAAGTGCATCTGCCTCAAATCCGTCCTCAAAGCTTCCTACCTTTCCAAAGAAAGCTCCGCCTCCTGCCGTAGCCATATAAAAGACCTCAGGAACTGTCAGCGGCTTTAATGAGCTGTCACTCAGGCGCCATCTCAGCTTGCTGGTCTGGACTGCAAGCTCCATAGCTTTAAAGATAGAAAGCACAGTCCCTCCCGCTACATCAGAGCCCAGTCCTGTCGGAACTCCCTCATCCAGATATCTGCGAACCGGCGCAATTCCACTGGAAAGATTGGTATTAGATTCCGGACAATGGGCGACAAAAACGCCTCGCTTCTTCATCAGTTCCAGTTCCTCATCCGGACACCATACACAGTGAGCCATAATGGTTTTGATCTCTCCGCCAAATGCCCCCGCCTTATCGTAGGCATCGCCATAGCAGCTGCTCCAGGGGCAGAGCTCCTGAACCCATGCAATTTCACTTTTATTCTCTGACAGATGGGACTGCAGCGGAAGTCCGTATTCCCTTGCAAGCTGTCCAATCCCTCTCATCAACTCGTCTGAACAGCTGGGAATAAAACGAGGAGTAAGAATTGGTTTTGTCCGCTGATACCGATCCTTGGTATCCTCCAGCCATTGTCTGGTTGCTCTAAGAGACTCATTGGCAGAGCTTTCACAGAGAATATCCGGAGAATTCCGGTCCATATTGACCTTTCCCACATAGGAACAAATTCCACTCTCTTCCATCAAATCCATCAAAAGCTCTGTGGCCTCCGGATGAATCGTGGCAAAAATAACTGCCCTCGTAGTTCCGCTCCGTCTCATGTCTTCTGCAAACATCCCATACGCCTTTTGGGCGTACTCCAGATCCTGATATCTGCTCTCCTGAGGAAAGGTATGGGTATTCAGCCACTCCAGAAGTTCCAAGTCCATTCCCAGTGAGCGGAAGGTATACTGCGGCGCGTGAAGATGAATATCCACCAGGCCCGGTATAATCAAATGTCCAGTATAATCCTCCAATGGAATTTTCTGATACTTCTCCGGAAGTTTCTCAAATACCCCCCTGCATCTTCCCTCTTCGATGACCAGATATCCGTCCTTGCAGGATTGAAGGCTGGTTTTCGAGCGGGAATATACAATATCGCCCTTCAATACTCTGTTCATATGCTTTGCCTCCTTTCTGAATGGGGAAACCCGCCTCCTTCCGGCGGTTCCCCCACTTCCCCACAGCTTTGGGCACTGTCTGCTGCTGTACTTTCAGGAAATGTGTCATCGATAGAAGCTGTTTCATAGGACGTAATTTCCTATGAAACAAAAGTGACTACATACCCAAAAGGGGTATGTAGTCAACTATTTCGGTAGTTGGTAGAAACGTCAGACCAGATTACTGATATATACATACGTCTATGAACTTATCATAGTAAATATATTCAGATTTTTCAAGATTTATTTTATTATTTTTATTTTTTATTTCTATTATCAAAAATAAATATTTCCTTTTCCTCCTTCTTTTTTCAGAACATGCTGAATGTTTTTCTTAATCCGGTTGGAAAAATAGGCATACTGAATCAGTTCCTCCTCCTGAAAACCGGCAAACCGGGCCAGCTCAAAATCCTGCTGTGCTCTTCCCAAATCCATCAGAATCGGCTCTGCAGCAGCCAGAAGTACTGCATTGACCTGATCCTCTGTCCGAATCAGCTCCTTTAAAGTCAGCTTTTTCAAGGCCAGCGCCAGACGGCTGCGGGACATATTGGTAATATCTGCCAGCTCCTTTAAGGTATCCACCCGCGGCTTCTGCCTTAAATAAATCAACAGAATCACTTCTGTAAGGCTGAGCCCGTATTTATCTGCCACCGGATCCAGATAATATTCCAGAAGCTTCCGATCTCTGTATGCGTCCAGAAGAAGTCCGTCACTGTCCAAAGCCTCATGATTCACGCTGCTTCTTTCATCACCAAGCTTTTGTGTCCCGGAAAAAACAGAAAAAGGCACCGCTCCGTCTCCCGCTGCATCCAAAAGGAACCGATACACAGAAAGGCGGTTCTTCTCATAATCCTCTTCTGTAAGAATGCATTTATAAAAATCATGGTAATACTCAAAAACCATCCGTTTCATTTTAATGGTCTTTGAAAGACTTAATCCCTGACTCACCAGAGAGCCCTTTGTTTTCACATAATAATACAGCGGCACCCGAAGCGCATAGATCGATTTTGTATGGCGCAGGTACTCCAGATTAAACATAAAATCCTCACACCAGCTAATTGTTTTATCCATAGACAGGCGGTATTGTTCTATCAAAGTTCTCTGAAACAGCTTATTCCAAAGTACTCCATAATAAAAATCAGCCGGATTTTCCATCATAAATCCTGCAAACTCCTCCAGAGTCAAAATTCCGTCCTTATCAATATCTCCCTTGCGGGAAACCCTTTCTCCAATCACCCGGTAAAAATCAGTAATCACCATATCGCAGCCGCTTTCCCTGGCTGCTCTCACCATCAGTCCTGTTGCATCTGGCGTAATCCAGTCATCGCTGTCTAAAAACTGGATAAATTCTCCGCGAGCATTTTCCAGCCCCAGATTTCTCGTGTCAGAAACACCGGTGTTTTCTTTATGAAGTACACGCACACGGCTGTCCTGCTTCCCGTATTCATCGCAGATTTCACCGGAATGATCTGTGCTTCCGTCATCTACCAGCAAAAGCTCAAAATCCGTATACTCCTGGCTCAAAACACTGTCCACACATCGGTGAATACTGGCTTCCGCATTATAAACAGGGATAATGATCGTCACTGTGGGCGTCATGGCTATTCCTCCTTCTTCCATTTCAGGCCGATCCGGCCATTTTCTTCCTGTTACAGTATAGCAAAATCCAGACAAATTGAATACCGTCTTTTTTCCAGAAAGACTTCTGCGTTCCCTCTCTCTTGTCTCAATCATCATCTTTCAATTTCAGGCTGATACTAAAACACATTCCAGAGCGATACAAAAGCTCTTGACAAATTCTGAAAAAGACTTATAATGAACATAGTTCATTTTGAAAGGAGCCAGCCCTTGAATACCATTGTCACTTCCAGAGAAGCCATTCTGCAGACCAGCCGTGAATTAATCCGGACTCAGGGATGGGACGCTGTAAACATCCGCAATGTAGCAAAGGCCTGTGATATTTCTGTCGGATCCATTTACAATTATTTTCAAAATAAGTCCTCTTTGGTTACGGCCACTGTAGAAAGCGTATGGCAGGATATTTTCCATGAACCAGAAAATCCGGCAGGCTTTTCCCGATTTACAGAATGTATCCAGTGGGCCTATGACTGTATGCGCAGAGGCAATGAAACTTATCCCGGCTTTTTCTCAGGCCACTCCATGATCTTTCTGGAGGAAGAAAAGGAAGATGGACAGAAACTTATGGAAAAATCCTGGCGTCATATTAAGAACGGCTTTTACGCGGCACTGATGCAGGATCCAGCCATTGATCACAGCCGATTTGACCAGGAATTCACTCCTCATAAATTTGTGGATATTATTTTTTCCCTTATTCTGTCCTCACTGCTTCAGCAGGATTATAACTGCTCCGGCATCATAAGAATGACAGAGCTTCTTTTATACCGTCAGGATGATTCCCTTTTGTAGGCCGCTGAAGCAAATGCGCCCCGGCTCAGGAGTTCCCTTTTGGGAGCTCTTTCTTTGGAGCAAAAATGAACATTGTTCATAATATAACACTTACTAAAACGAAAGTGAGGATTTTTTATGCAGGCAATTGCAGAAACATTATTTGATATCGGATATTTAATCTCTGTCATCACCATTGGAGGTATGATGATTGGAAAAAGTAACGGAAAGAAAGAATACCGCCTGTTTGGTATTATGGCTGTTATTCTTGGTGTCGGAGATTCTTTTCATCTCGTTCCAAGAATTTACGCTCTATGCACAACCGGTCTGGAAAACTATACCGCCCTTCTTGGCGCTGGAAAATTTGTCACTTCTATTACCATGACCATATTTTATGTTCTTTTTTACCAGGTGTGGCGTATACGGTATCGCATAAGCGGGAAAAGGGAGCTTACCATTCTGGTGTATTTCCTGTCAGCTCTTCGAATTCTTCTCTGCCTGATGCCTCAAAATCAGTGGACCAGCCCATCTGCTCCGCTTTCCTGGGGTATTTACCGGAATATTCCCTTTGCTCTTCTGGGCCTTTGCATCCTTCTCCTGTTTTATAAAAGCGCCCGTGAAACCAGAGATACGGATTTTCGCTGTATGTGGCTTACTATTCTTCTCAGCTTCGGCTTTTATATTCCTGTTGTACTCTGGGCCGATTCTGTTCCCCTGGTTGGAATGCTGATGATTCCCAAAACCTGTGCCTATTTATGGGCTGTTATTCTTGGATACCAGTCTATGAAAAAAACTCTTGGCAAATAACTGTACCTTCTGAAAAATCAAAACCGGCCTGGCCGATTCGCAGCTTCCAATCCTTCAGAAGATGCAGATATTATGTCAACTCTCGAAAAATATCTACAAAGCAGTAGCTGTTCACAAAAACAGCTTGATATTGTTCTGTTTTTTGAATATAATGTCATTAATATAAAGATAAGCAGAAAATTCAGACAGTAATTTCAAATTTTTATGCAAGGTACAAGATATACAACTCAAAACTAAATTGTGTTTTAAGTTGGAGGGACAGGTATGAAGTATTATAAACAGACAGAAAATCGCACGCTCCATATATTGATGGAGGTTTTAGAGGAAGAAGCCAAAAAGAATCCCCTGTGGACCTTACAGGGACTGTTTGCTCTCTGCCGGGATGTTTCTCTGCTGGACGATGTGCCGGAAAATGCAGACTATTTTGATGAGATCTACCTGACCTTTGCGGAGCTGTTCTCTGAGTTTAACCGCTACGGCCGGTTGGAAGATGTTCCTGAAACTATAGGAAAAGTATGCAGCTTTACCACAGATGAAGCCGCAAAAAATGAACTTCTTTCTGCCCTGGATGCGCTCCACTCCGGAACGATCCAGGGACGCACCAGATGCTTGACTGCCAAATGGGAGGCAGAAGGAACCTGGCAGGACTGGCAGCGGCACATTGAGGAATTACAGTCAGAGATTGCGGAGGTTCTGCCGTTACAGCTTCGAACTGACCTGGATAAGATAGAAGCTGCCATTGAAGGGCGTCCGGCGAAAAAGAAGAAAAAGAGTAAAGTGGCATCTGCTGTATTTCTGGTGTTCACCCTGCTGTTTACCTGGCTTTCCCTGTATCTCTTTTTACAGGGCGCAGGGACTGCATATCGTGCGCTGAATTTGCGTATACGAGGTCAAAAAGACACAGCGGAGGTTATTCAAATAGCCTGTGAAATGCGTCCTCAAAAAAACGACGATATTCAAAAACGCGCAGAGTATACCTATTTTGAGGTTGTAACATTTACAACAGACACTGGAAAAGAGGTTCAATCACGATTATACGGAAAAGGAGAATCGGAAAGCCTCTATTCGGTTAGCGACACAGTGGAGATTTACTACAATCCTGAAGCACCGGCACAGATTACAGATGCCAGCTCCCATGCACAGCTGATAAAAGGTGTTGCTGCTATCGTATTTGGCCTTTTTATTTTCATTGTCATTGCCAGCTTGAGCCGGAGCCTGTTTTTGGCTATGGGACCACTTGGCATGGTGGTTTCCATTGGCAGCAAGGCAATCCTCCTTGCCCTTGCTTTTTTATTGCTGGTCTATCAAAACATCTACGAATTGTATCGCTATTTTCCTTCTGTAGATGAAACGGAATGTACCAGCTCAGGCGGTATCATGGTTCGGGAAAGTAATGGGAAGCCGTTTTCCGGATTGATGCGATCCTGCACAGAAAACTCGATGTCTCTCTATTCCTATAAGGACGGTGAATTGGATGGCCTGGACGTTGTGTATAGTGATGGCATTGTGAAGGAAACCGGTCATTGGAAAAAGGGAAAACAAAACGGCCTGTTTACACTCTATACAGCCTCTGGCATCCTGATCGACTATGCCAATTTTGAAGATGGCAATCGGCATGGTCTGACCCGGCAGTATGACCCGGAGACCGGCAGCATGACCCATGCAGGAAATTATCACCATGGCGAGATGGATGGTCTCTGGGTAGAGTACAGCCCGGATACCGGATATATTCTCATGGAGCAAACTTATCGTGAGGGAATCCTCCACGGTCCTGCCAGGCAGTATTATCCTGATGGGCAGCTCCAGATCGACATGAACTTTGAGGATGGCATTGCCCAGGGGCCGTATAAAGCCTACTATCCGAACGGACAACTCCAGGTAGAGGACAATTTGGAGAACGGCTCATACAGCAGCCAGGTCAAGATGTATCACGAAGATGGTTCACCTATGGAGATTTCCCTGTTCTCATCCGGCGATGCATCTGCTGATTCAGATGAAAGCGGAATCACCATTACCGAGATAGATGAGGAGTTCGAATATGGTGTTCCAGTATCTGATGCGCTCATGGATGCGCTCACAGTAGCCGAAACCCTGTGGCGTGCCCATGATGTATCTTCCTTTGATGCATACGCCAACAATCTGTATACCACCATTCCAATCAGCGAATTTCTTTTAGGCTCTGATGGAGAAGGGAATGTCTCCTGTGAAGTGCTGCTGACCGAGGATAAGATCCTTCGGATCGAGGTCTGCCATGCAGAAAGCAGCCAGTCTCGCTATTTGGTGCAGGGTTTTGAGCAGGAAGAACCTTTCATTGAGGAACAGCAGATTCCACAAATGCTGGAAAGCCTGATTGCATTTGATCCGAATATCGATCCCTTTGATATGCTGATCAGCATCATCAGCAATACAACAGGTTCTCCTGAGGAGGATTTCAGTTCCTATTCTGATAATGACTGGCATTTGCTCGGACAGTGAGCGGAAAATCAAATATAAATGAACCATCAAAAAAGAAAATGATGGCTATAAAAATAACACCTACAAAGAAAGGGTTCAGAAAGCGGGGGATCCAGTTGTTTATCTTAGCTGCATTATTATTGTTTGCCATTGGTGCATACAATATCTATCAATATCATAAGACCGTTGAAAAAGGATTGGAAGGACCGTAAGGAGGAAAAGTATGGCAGGTTATATTTGCGCTCTTGCGATCAGTTTATTTGCAGTTGTGGCAGGGAGCTTTTGCATGGTCTATCCTCTGTACCATAAGCATGTCTGCAAAGAACCGGCAACGGCAAAGGTCATCGACATCCATAAGGAGCGGAGGGATGGCACATGGCACTCCTATCCGGTATTCCAATATCGGGCCAATGGACAAACGATAGTAATCCAGCATAATGTCAGCCCTTCCTCCTATGAGATTGGCGATCAGGTCGAACTGCTGTATAATCAGAACGCTCCAGAACAATATTACATCCCCCATGCATCCGGCGGGAATTGGGCATTTCTGCTTGGCGGGGCCTTTTTCTTTCTTATGGGGCTTGGTTTTACTGTGTTGATCGTAAAGGTATGGCTGAATTGATAGAAAATGGCGCCAATATCAGAGATGTCCCAAACAAGCTGGGACACTCAGACATCAGCACCACTCTCCAGATTTACTTAATGACAATTAAGGTCTCAAAAAACCTTATTTTATACGGGATAGACCGCACACGGTCTCGACTGTTGTTTCGTTGTCCCAACTCATTTCCTCTATCTCCTTTCCATTAAAATAGACAGGAAATCTGAATTTAATGTGCTTCAAGAAACGGCCATCCGGCTGCTCTTGCTCGTATATATCAACTCGTTCAATGAAGCTGTTAAGAAACTCTTTCTTTTCAGCATCCGTGAACTTATCATACAGTTTATCAAAATACAGAAGAAATTGATAGATGTTGTCACCGGAAATTTTCTGCTGACGCACATTATAGATTCTGGTTTCCACTTCCTCAATTTCTTCTTCCACAGAATCAATATCATCATACAGCTTATACAAGCGTTCTTCCATATCCTGATACTTGCGGTCATAATGCTTGTCTGTTACATCAAGACTGTCCATCTGCTGTCCCAACTTTGCTTTTGCTCCGTTTAGCTGATGAAGTTTCTTACGAAGCTGTTCCAGTTCGGTTTCCAATTCTTCTGTATCAATTCTGGAACCAATCTTCTGACGGATTGCCTGTTCAAACTTCGGGTTTGTAACCAGTTTTCTGATCACTTCTTCTACCGCAGCGTCCACCATTTCCTGTTTCCACTGTCGTCTGTATCCGCATTTATGACCATTTACCGTAGTACGGTGTTTGCAATGATAATAATAATAATCCTTATATAAGGTTCCGTCTTTTTTCTTCTTACGATTTACATTGCCGTACATCGCAGCCCCGCACACAGGACAACGAAGAATACTGGAAAGGATGTTTTCATGTTCCTGATTATAAATTTTCTCGCTTTTGACACCTGTTTCCTGACGTTTCCTTTGTGCCATCTGCCATACTTCTTCCGAAACAATTGCTTCATGTACTCCATCATAAACCGGGTAATCGTCCTGTTTCACAATATGATACTGATTACGGGTTCCTGCAATCTTTTCATTCTTACGGCGACCATAAGCGAGTTTTCCACAATAAACCGGATTGTCTAAAATTGACTTGATAAAATGTGCTGAAAACATATCCAGCGTGTTATTCTGGCGCTTTTTCTTTACATAGCCATGCTCATTCAAATACGTTGCAACTGCAGATGCTCCCATTGTTGTATTCACATACTTATCAAAAATAATGCGAATCACATCGACTTCATCATCTGCAATATATAAATAACCATCTACCAGCTTATATCCATAAGGAGCAAAACCGCCATTCCATTTTCCCTCACGAGCCTTCTGTCTGCGCCCCTCCATAGTCTGAACAAGGATATTTTCACGCTCAATTTCCGCAACCGCAGATAAGACAGAAATCATCAATTTCCCGCTGTCTTTGGAACTGTCTATGCCATCTTCTACACAAATCAGATTGACCCCAAAATCCTGCATACGCTGTAAGGAACTAAGTACATCGGCTGCATTTCTTCCGAATCGGGAAAGTTTGAATACAAGGACAAATTCAACCTTATCTTTGCCTGACTCAATATCTTTCAGCATTTGCAAAAATTGTGGACGACCTTCTATGTTCTTACCGGATTTTCCCTCATCAGAGTATTCACCCGCAACTACCATATCCTGAAATTCCGCATACTTTTTCAGCTTATCTTTCTGTGCATCCAAACTATATCCATCTACCTGCATCGAGGTAGATACTCGTGTGTATATGTAACATCTTCTTGTTTTCAATTCCTAACCACCTCCATCCATAGGGTGATATGTAATTGTGCCACGGCCTGTGGCACTTTTTACTCCAATTCTTTTTCGATTTCTTCAATAGACGGCAAGCTGCTTTTCAGTTCTTCCGGAAGTGCTTTTACCATCTGGTTTTTCCATTCTGCTACGCCAATTGGATTCTGGTATCCTGCAAGAGAATACTCAACTACCGTCTGATTTTTACCTTTAACCAAAAGCAATCCGATAGTCGGATTATCACTCGGATGACGCAGAATATCATTTACAACATTCTGATACATATTGAGCTGACTGATGAAACCGGGCTCAAAATCACAAGCTTTCAGTTCAATTACCACATAACAGCGAAGTTTCAGATGATAGAACAAAAGATCAATATAAAAGTCATCTCCGCCCACTTCCAGATGTACCTGTCTGCCTACAAACGCAAATCCCTGTCCCAACTCCAAAAGAAAGTTCTGGATATGCTCTGTCAGCTTACGTTCAATCTCAACCTCTCGCCTTGGCATATCAGTACCAAGGAAATCAAACAGATACGGATCTTTGAAAATCTGATTTGCCATATCGGAATCCGCAGGTGGTAAAGCAACAGGGAAGTTATTGACACTTTTTCCTGTACGTTCAATCAATTTGCTCTGAATCTGCAAATCCAGAATCGTACTGCTCCAACCGTTTTCGATGGTTTTATGTGCATACCAGATTCGTTCTTCCTGTGTATCCAATTTGTCAAGCAACATACGATTGGTACGCCATGGAATTTGTGCCACGACCCGTTGCACAATTTCAAAATCCGGCCAGCACTCTGCGAATTTTCTCATATACTTAATATTTCTTGGAGAAAAGCCGGACATATCCGGAAACGCATCTTTCAGGTCTTTTGCCATGCGGTCAATGACTTTGGCTCCCCAGCCTTCTTCCTCCTGCTTTTGCAGAATAGCTTTACCAATATTCCAATAGAGACAGATCATACTGGAATTTGCATTCAGTACAACCTTTAATCTCTGGTTCTCAATTTCTTTTTTGATTGCTTCTATAAAATCCAAATAACTATCACTCATTTCAGAAAGATTTGGAGCAACAGGGAAAATCACTCCATCTTTATCTTTCCCCATACGTTTTCTGCTATCCATGATTGCTGCCTCCCATTATATTCCATATGGCATATATCGAATTACTGTTTCAATTATTTGTCCCAACTTAATTATACCATTGATTTTCAGTTTTTCAATATATTCAAAATATAAAAAATGGATGCCGACATTTTCGACACCCATTTACGCTGACTTTGTATCTTCTGTTTTAGTTCTTGCCCCACCATCTTCATCTGCATTGATCTCATCGAGGAGCTCTTGCCCGTATTTCTCAATCATACGAGCCAGAAAATCCACACATCGTTCAAATGCTATATTCTGTTCCATGAGCCCCTCCTTTCAAATCACTTACCTATGCTCTTTCGTAGACTTGAAAGCCGTGCTATAATATTTAGCAGAACGCTTCCATCAATCTACACTCATTTTAGAACAAACAGTCTAAAGCTTCATTGAGCGTGGATTGAGCGTAAATTGACTATTTTTGAAGGAGGGCTGTCTATGGAATATTTAGATTTCAGTTCAGTCATCACCACCATTCGTAACTATATCAGTGATGCCCACAGTATGAATCAGATTGACATGATGTACCAGTTGTTTGTCAGCTTTTTAAGTTCAGACGAATCTCTGGATTTTGATTTTGATAATGGTCTGGTATGCCGTTGGTTCAATGGACAAGCAAAAATCAGTCCTCGTATCACCAGGTATTATATGGATAACCACAATCGAAACCGACTCGCTGCTGATATGCACAGAAATGTGCTTCCGTTGATGTATGACAGTACTATGGCGGTGCAAGAGATTTATAACATTCTGGTGCAGGATACAACCATATCAGATAAAACCAAGGCTCGGCTTCTCGAGAATTATCCTTGTGAAACAGAAATGGATGAAGCAGTATTTCTAACTTCTGCTTTATGCTTTGGCATGGAACGTACTTTTGTAAAGCGAGATGTAAATACTAAGAATCTGTTATCTGCTGGAAATCTTTCTCCGGCCGTGAAAGATTTTATCTACGATGGCGGTACCCCAAAGCCATGCCGTCATTTCTGTGGACGAGACAATGAACTTGTAACTTTACATCAGTTGTTATGTAGTCATGGAAAGGTATTTCTGCAAGGTATCGCCGGCATTGGTAAAAGTGAATTGGCAAAGGCTTATGCTAAAATTCATAGCAAAGAATACACAAATATTTTGTACCTTTCCTACACTGGCAATTTAAAACAAGATATTTCAGATATGGATTTTGCAGATGATCTGCCGGATGACGACAATGAAGAACGGTTCCGCAAACATAACCGTTTTCTGCGTACATTGAAAGAGGACACCTTATTTATCATTGATAATTTTAATACTACAGCATCGCAGGATGGTTTGCTGTCGGTTGTGATGAAATATCGCTGCCGTATTCTGTTTACTACCCGAAGCAGCTTTAACAACTATACTTTCATGAATCTGGAAGAAATTGGGGATACAGATGCTTTGATTAAACTGATGGGCTGCTTCTATTCCGATGCTGAAAAGAATCGCACGATTTTGGAGCAAATCATCCAAACAGTACACAGTCATACTCTTGCTGTAGAAATGTCAGCCCGTTTGTTGGAAAGTGGAATTATGGAGCCGTTGCTCCTGTTAAAGAAGCTAAAAGAAGAAAAAGTCGCCCTGGATGCCACCGATACTATCGGTATCTCCAAAGACGGCAAAAGTCGCAAGGCGACCTATTATGACCACATTCACACGTTGTTCTCTCTGTATCAGCTTTCAGAAGCAGAAACAGATATTATGAGAAACCTTGCGTTGGCTTCGTTTTCCGGTGTTCAAAACAGATTGTTTGCGAACTGGTTAAAGCTGCGTGATATGAATACTGTCAATGATCTGATTGAAAAAGGCTTCATCAAGGCAATGGAAGGTCGTATGATTGCCCTTCATCCAATGATGCAGGAAGTGACAATGGAAGAAACAAAACCTTCTGTGCAGACTTGTCACACCTTATTGGAAAGCTTACAGCAGATTTGTCTGCGTCATGGAGAAGAAGTTTCTTATTATAAACAGTTGTTCCAGACCATTGAATTTGTGATAAATCAGATTGAAAATGATGATATGCCGGTATATCTTCGTTTCTTGGAAGATGTGTTCCCTTATATGGAGAATTACCGCTATTATCAGGGGATGGAATTGGTTATAAATAAACTGTCTGACTTGCTCAAGGACAAGGCTGTAGGCTCTATTGCTGACCGGGCATTGCTGCTCAGTTATCAGGCAGCTTATGAGAAGAAACCAGATAAAGCAATCAAGATGCAGAAAGATGCCATTGCAATGATTCCGAAAATGACTTCGGAGAATGCGTTGCTCCTGTCCAATCTGTATGCAAATCTTGGCGGTATGTATAAAATGAATGGCAAGCTGGAACTTGCTAAAGAAAATATGGAACAGGCAATCAGAATCATAGATGAGTATGGTCTGGCCTATTACCATGATAGCATTGTGCAGATTACAAACTATGCTGTATTGCTTACGGATATGGGACAGCCTGATGTTGGTTTGTCTGCTCTGCGAAAGCTCTGCCGTGTAATTCGAGAATATAATTCTGATACTGGTCTGGATTATGCAAGTGTTCAAGAAGCGATGGGAAATATCAGCCTGACTATGGGAGAAATTTCGCAGGCAACTTCATATTTCCAGAAAGCTATGGAAATCTATGAAACAGTATTTGAGTTTGAACCTGATATGATTGAAGCAAAGAAACAGGAACTGCTTGGAACGTATGCGCAAGCCGGATTATACTTAGGCGAAAAATTATTGACCAAAGAAGGGGATATATAACTATATGAACAATTTACTCGTTGGAAATGGTATAAACATTCAATTTAATAAAACTGATTATACTACGCAACAAATAGTATTGAGAATTCTAAAAAATTGTGATAGAGATGATTTTCCATCACATATCATTGTGAATTTCCCGTACCTGTTAAAAAATTATATAGGGCAATTATTTTTAGAAGCAAGAGATATTTTGGAGGACAAATACGATAATTTTACAAATTGTACTGCAGAAGATGAATCTTTGAAGTCTTTCAAAAAACAATATGCAGATAAAATTGATACATTACGAATAACTGATATAGGATTTGAAGACTATTATTTAATTCATGATTTAGTATGCCACAAGACCAATACTCAAAATCCCGAGCAATACTATGTCAGGGAAGCTCTGAGAGTTGCTTATCTATATGCAATATATAATGATGGTAAACTTAATACCTTGTATCAAGAATATCCGGAAAAATTCATCACCTATTTAGAGGCGTTCGACAACATATTTACTACAAACTATGATGCAAATCTCGAATTAGCAACACATAAACCGGCATACCATATTCATGGGCAATTTGATAAGAAAAGTGATGTGTATCTTCTCGATTCATTCAGAAACCAACTTCCCGATGCACCAATAAAAGAAATAGAAATTGATGAGAATTATTTCTATTTGTATTCAAACGCTTTGACAACACATTGTGGCGCATACAAAGAATTACAGATCAAACAAATTCCTCAAGCAAATAGTGCTGTTGAAAAAATGGCAATAGCCTATAATAATGACCCCAAAATCAAACAGGATGTTGATAGTTGGACGCTTAAATCGAATAAGTTGACTGCAAATATGGGATATGCCATTCAGCTTAAAGCCGCTAATCCTTCATTAACTTTTTCTGATAATTATCATTTTGATACTTTCAAAAATATTACGGGGACATTAGAAATATTAGGATTATCTCCGTGGAATGATTTTCATATATTTGAATCAATAAATGCATCTAATATTGACGAATGTGTCTACTATTACTTTAACGAAAGTGATTGTGACATGATTAAAGAATTACTTCCGACACTTAATGCTCAAGGGAAAATTCGATTTTTATCTGTAAAAACTTTTTGGGAGGATTGTTATGAAAAATAAAATAGTATTCAAATCTCAGAAAGATTTCGTGAAATGGGTAACTGTATCGAATATGTTTGCTAAAAGCAGGATTATGCCCATGGTTGCATTAAAGCAGTTTAATTCATTAAAAGCCAACCAGCGAACAAACATTAAGAAAGCTTTTGAAGAATATGACCAAAAGCGACGAATAAAAATTCCGAAAGGTGAAATTGATTCTGCATGGACAATATCAGTAATGGTAGATGCACACATTATTGCGACAGAATATAATGTTGATCCATTAACTGTGATAATGTGTCTTAATTCACCTTGTAAAATAAATGAACGAATTGTCATTAAATAAACAATTGTAGCTCTGTGTAATAGCAGAGCTATTTTTTATTCCACAGATAAATTTTGCTCAATTTCCGCTCAATCCACGCTCAATGTGTTTTGCGCCCTCTTTCAATAGAATGAAATTGCAATGAAAACAGCACCAAATCAGAAAATCCGGTGCTACTTCAACGCAAATCTACTGAAAGGGGCATTTTTTATGAACACGAACAAGCACAAGGAGGTACAGACCAAATGAGAGAACTGAACAACATCAAAATCATTGCTGTGGATCACGGCTACGGCAACATCAAGACCGCAAACACAGTTACCCCTACCGGAGTGACCGCCTATGAAACCGAGCCGATCTTCTCCGGCAACATTCTGGAATATGGCGGCATCTATTACCGCATCGGAGAAGGTCACAAGGAATTTATCGCAGACAAGGCTGTGGATGAGGACTATTACCTTCTGACGCTCATGGCGGTTGCCAGAGAACTGAATGTATACGGCATCCGTGAAGCAGATGTTCATCTGGCTGCCGGTCTGCCACTGACCTGGATTCGCAAACAGCGTGAAGATTTCCGAAGCTATCTGCTCCGCAACAAGGAAGTGAACTTCCGTTTTAATGGCAACGATTATTACATTCGATTTGTCGGATGCAGTCTTTTCCCGCAGGGATACCCTGCCATCATCAATCAACTGGGAAATTTCAAGGGAACGAATCTTTTGGCAGACATTGGAAACGGCACCATGAACATTCTGTATATCAACAATAAAAAGGCGGTAGAGAGCCGCTGTTGGACAGAAAAGTTCGGTGCCAACCAGTGCATGATTGCCGCTAAGAATGCGGTACTGGACAGCTTCGGCGTGAAAATCGAAGAATCTACTGTTGAGCAGGTACTTCGTTTCGGAACTGCTGATATCAGCAAGCCCTATCTGGACTGTATTACCTCCGTGGCTAAGCGATATGTGGCTGATATTTTTGCTACGCTTCGCCGCTATGAATACAATCCGGATCTGATGCGACTGTATATCGTTGGTGGTGGCGGCTGTCTGGTCAAGCATTTTGGACAGTACGATGAAAGCCGAGTGACTATTCTGGATGATATTTGTGCGACAGCCAAAGGTTATGAATATCTCGCCTCTATGAGCCTTCGCAGGAAGGAGTAAGCCATGAGCGAGAATATCCGCAGCACAAATCTTCGCTTCAATCTGGAAAAGGACACCCAGAAGCGAGCATGGCAGTATCTTCAGAACATGGACAAGCAGCAATTCAAATCCTACAGCAATGTGATTGCCGTAGCTCTGGTGGATTACTTTGACCGCTATTATCGCAGTCAGGATGATCCTTACTTTGAAACCAGGGAACGTGAGGAACGATTTGTGAATCAGATTATTTCCTCTGTAGAAAGCGCCATGGAGAAAACACTTCCGGTATTTCTTGCAGGCTGTATGGTGGGAATGTCGCAAGTGCCGGTTGGAGCCGTTTCGGTCACACAGCAGGAACTGGATGAGGAAGTGGATTGGGATTTTCTTGGAGAATAAGTTTGCTCCAAGCTGATCTCACAGAAGGGAGGTGAACACATGACACAATTTCTAACACAAAGCAGTCCGATACCGCCGTATATGGCGTTCCCAAGATTTTTACTGGACAAGGATGGCCTAAATGAAACTGCAAAAATTCTCTATACGATTTTGCTCGACCGAGCAAGGCTGTCCCAGAAAAATGACGGATGGACAGATGAACAAGGTCATGTGTTCATTTTCTTCCCCATCAAGAGCCTGGCAGAAACCATGCACAAGAGTGAAATGTCTGTCAAAACCGCATTGAATGCTCTGGAGAAAGAAAATCTGATCGCCCGTAAACGTCAGGGAGCAGGTTTTCCAAACAGGATATACGTTAAATATCCACCGGAAGCATTGAATCAAACGGACAGAATTTTTTCCGTAAAACAGACAGAAAACTGTCCTACAGATGGACAGAAAACTGTCTCTGTGACAGACAGAAAACTGTCCAGTAGTAATAAAGAGAAGAACAATATAAAAAGAACAAATTCAGAGAGTAAGGATGACCGCACCGCTTATGGCTCTTATCAAAATGTTTTCCTGAGTACGGAAGAACTGAAGGCTTTGAAGGACGAGGTTCCTCATTATCAGGAATACATTGAAAAGCTGTCCAGCTATATGGCATCCAGCGGAAAACAGTATTCCAGTCACGCAGCCACCATACGAAGCTGGGCATTGCGTGACCATCCTGCTCCTGTCAAACGAACCTATGAATGTAAGGAGGATGAAAGCCTATGAGACCAATCAATAACGCCGTGGATGAATTATTTCAGCCGAGAGAGCTTGCAGAGGATGAATATTTGAACGAAGCTGACGGACTGATGTATTGTTCCAAATGCCACACTCCCAGACAGCACCGAATTGAATTGAAGGAACGAGTATTCCTTCCTACGGTTCGATGCCGCTGTCAGCAGGAAATATACGACAAAGAAGAAGCCGAACGCAAGCATCAGGAATTTCTCATTCAGGTGTCACGCTTGAGGACAAACGGATTGCAGGACAAATCCCTGCATGATTACAACTTTTCCAATGATAAAGGCTACAATCCGGAAATGCAGAAAGCCCATGAGTATGTGTCCCATTGGGAAGAAATGAAAGCGAACTCGTTGGGACTGCTTCTCTGGGGAGATGTGGGAACCGGTAAATCCTTTTTCGCTGGCTGCATTGCAAATGCCCTGTTGGACAAAGGTATTCCGATTCTGATGACCAATTTTTCCAGAATCCTGAATACGCTGACCGGAATATATTCCGATGACAGAAACCAGTTCATTGACAGTTTTAATAAATACAGTCTGCTGATTATTGATGATCTGGGAATTGAGCGAAGTTCGGAATTTGCTTTGGAACAGGTATTCAATGTGATTGACAGTCGATACCGAAGCAAGAAACCACTGATTGTAACCACCAATCTAACTTTGGATGAGTTGAAACATCCGAAAGATCTGGCAAGAGCCAGAATTTATGACCGAGTATTGGAGCGTTGTGTTCCTTTGAAAATCAACAATCAGAATATCCGAGAGTTGAACGCAGCCGCCAATATGCAGGAAGCACGAAAAATATTAAATTCCGGTACTTAAATTCACAGCCGATGGTGCGGAACAATTCGCCTGTCAGTACACAGATAACTTATAACTTGCAAAACGAATTGTATCTGCACCATCTACACCGGATTACAGTACCACACCGATACCAGGAGATTTTATGGCAAATAACAGACCTATGACTGAAGATGAAAAGAAATTATTGCAGGCACAGCACAGAATGGAAGCGATTGAAGCACGCAACCGCCAGAAAGAGCGAAAGGCAAGAACCAGACGATTGATCCAGATGGGAGCCGTATTGGAAAGCGTGTTCCCGGAAGTTCAGACTATGGAGCTTGATGATGTGAAGATGGAGCTGAAAAGACGATTGAAGGCATAAGCCTTGGCAGCTTCGCTGCTATCCCGAAGGGCGAAGGGCGCACTTACTCACCACCCATAAAATGGGCGGTGGTATCCCCTTCGGGGTCGTGCGCTCTGCGAGGCTTTGCGGCTCCGTTGGAGCCTTATGTACAATGCCACACTTGCTGTCATTGTCCACGCAGTTTCCGCAAGTACAAACGATACTGCGTTTGTAATCAGGGGTACAAATTGTACCCTACCTTGCGCTAACTGCCTGCGAAAATCTGCCACTACACAAGGTACGCCCTTCGGGTGCGGCAGTTTTATCGCAGAGATAGGCGCAGCATTCACCGCACCTATTTTCTTTTTCAAAAAAGAAACAAAAATTGTGCTGCGGCACAGGAAGGAGGAAAATAGTGAACTATTTCCATTTAGAAGCAAAAGTTGTGAGTCGTGGCGCAGGCCGTTCTGTGATAGCAGCTGCCGCTTATGCATCCTGTTCCCGACTCTACAATGATTATGACGGACTTACCCATGACTACACCAGAAAGCACGGGTGTCTGTATAGCGAAGTCTTTCTTCCGCAGTATGCACCAGAAGAATGGAAGGACAGACAGCTACTCTGGGAAGCTGTCGAGTCCGTAGAAAAGACAAAGGACAGCCGACTGGCGAGAGAGCTTGTGGTTGCTTTGCCATCAGAACTGTCTTTGGATGACTGGAAAAGTATGCTGAAGCGTTTTGTTCGTGAGCAAGGCATTGACCTTGGAATGTGTGCGGATGTGAACATCCATGATCCGTACCCTCCGGGGCATAATCCTCACAGCCATATTCTTTTCACCATGCGTCCCTTAGATGAACACGGCAAGTGGCAGACAAAGACTCAGAAAGAATACCTTTGCAAGCGTGGCGGCGAAGAACGTGGTTTTACTGCTGATGAGTTCAAGACCGCCAAAACACAGGGGTGGGAGAAACAATATATGTATCAGTTCGGGGAGAAAAGGCAGTATTTAACCCCATCTGAAGCTGAGAAAATTGAGGGATGTATCAGGACGTCAAAGACCCCTAAAAGCACCCGCTATGGGAGACAAAACCCACTTACAGCACTTTGGAACAGCGAAGAACAGATATTTGCATGGCGCAAGAGCTGGGAAATGATTGTCAATGAAGAACAGGAACGCCATGGTATTGCTGACCGTGTAGACTGTCGCAGTCATGCCGCCAGAGGACTAACTGAACAGCCAACCGTACACGAAGGATACCACGCAAGAAAACTGGAATCCATGGGAATTGTTTCTGACCGCTGCGAACTGAACCGCCAGATCAGGGACAGATAACAAACTCCTGCGTGAACTGAAAAAACAGGTGCAGAAGCTGATGAAAGCAGTCAAAGAAAATATTCCTGCCCTCGCTTCTGCATTGGAAACTCTGCGTGACAACATGATTTTTCTTCAGTATCAGTTGATCGTGAATACTTCTCAGCAGGAAGCTGTCACTTCCCAGAAAAACCTTTTGGCTGATATACTGGCTGAATACAAAAATGTTAAGGCAGAATTCAAAGCCAAGACCGCTGAGAAAAAAGAGCTGATTGCAGAACAGAAAAACTGTGGGATTCATTTCATTCGTGCAAGTAAGCTGGGTGAACAGATTGCAGCTCTGACCGAAGATATTGAAGAATTGAAATTCCAAAAGGCTGGATTGCTTTCTCAGCTTAATTGTCAGGATAACGGCATTGCTGCCAGAAAGCAGAATCTAAAAAAGATGGAGAACGCTCTGGAAACCTTGGAACAGCAGCGTGCTGCCCTGTCTGAACAGAAAGAAGCTGATAAGACAGAGTTTCTTGAAATCCGAGATGGTATCGCACCCGAAAATATGGATGCAGTTATGCAGGAACGTGAAAAACTCCGTCCTGATGGCAGAGTTGGTTTAGTACGAAAATTGTATGAAAAATACAAGAATAAATACAGTTCTGCTACTTTCGATGAAGCCAACAGGCAGATTGATGCCGAATTGAAAGAACAGCCAATTCAGAAGAAAAAGCGTTCTATCAGCGAACAGCTGAAAATGCCGAAACAAGAAACCCCACAACCAAAGAAGCAAAAGAAGAAAGAATACGAGCGATAATTGAAAACACGGCTGTTACTTCCGAAAGGTAGTAGCAGCCGTATCCCTCATTTGTTTTTGTATTTGTCTATAATCTCCCTAAATTTTGGATGTTCTCGAAGGTATGCACATTGTGGATCAGTTTCTAATCCATTGAGAAGAACTGGTATCAACTCATGGGATTGTATAGCTTTGGTTTCGGGTGCCATCCTGTGATACAGAACGGAATCAGTTAATGACCAATGTGTAGTGAGCGCTTCAAGCATTTGTTCCAGTAAATGAAGCGTTGCATCTGCATTTTGCTTTTGTTCCAAAATCTGATAAGAAGCAATATATCGGTTGTATTCCCACATATCAAATACATCTACCATGGAACTTGATTTTTCGGCAATTTTACAAGCAGATTCTGTGTTTCCGGAAGCTAATTCAGCATCTATCAATTTCGTTAGGAGCATCTGAACTCTGGTAATTTCTTTGAATAATGCCTTTTCCAGTTCTAATGCAGCCAATTCTGCTTTTTGTTGTTGCATATAAATAGATACCTGAAGCATAAGTTTATCCGGCAATGTGCTAATCAGGTCAGTTTTATCTTGAATTGTATCAAGAACCTCTTGTGCAGCATCTGTTTTGCCCTTACGAATATAGCGGTTAACTCTCATATAGTTAGCACTATTTCGTATCTTTTCATCATTGCTCTCAGCCAGATGTAAATACCAGTCTGAAATCTTTGTATCAAGGCTATCGATGGGTAAAGTATCATCGGCTGTCTGCAAAAGTATGGAATCCAAAATAATCGTGATGTTGAGAAGAAGCAGTTCGTTGTGTGGGTATTCGTGTATCTTTGCTTCAGCAGCATCAAATGCAGAAAGAATATCATTCCTTGCTTGTTTGGCGAGCTCGTTGCAGAAAAATCCAATTTCCTGTTCAGACAGATCCTCACTAAAACAAAACAATGTATTCAAATCAATTTTCAAAAGTCTGGCTAATGGAGGAAGAAGGCCAATATCAGGGCTTGTGATACCTTTCTCCCATTTGCTGACAGCGGGAGTAGAAACACCGAGATAATCAGCAACCTGTTCCTGTGTTAATCCAAGTAGCTTGCGCTGCTCTTGGATGACTATGTTCATAGGCATATCTTAATCTCCTTTGAGGATATTACAAAAAGCTCTTTGTTGTCTTTATTATAGCAAAGTACAGTTTACAAGGGACTACACAGGGTAGGTATCTGACGGGAGGGGTGCCGCCAGTCAGATTTTCCATGTGATGTTCAAGCTGTCGCTTGTGGCGGCTATGGTGGTGATCATCAAATCCACCACACGCCGCTTGTCATCAAAAGATACATTCTCCCAGGTATCGAGGTAGCCGGAAATCTGGCTGACCTGTTCCGGGCTGATGGCCTCCACAGTCAACTCCGCTATCCTTGCCAGAAGTTCCTGCTTGCGCCCGTCCAGTTCCGCTATCTTCACATTCACATAGGAGAACAGGACATTGTTTGCCCCCGTCAGACTGTCCACCAGCTTTTCAATCTCGCTGTCTACATGGGCAAGTTCCACTTGCAGGGCGGTGATTTTCGGGTTTGCCTTTGCCGCTTTCTTTTTTCCTGTCAGCGTCTTGTAGCTTGCCAGCTTCTTTACCATCTGCTGATAAACAACCGCTTCCAGTTCCGAAGTGATGATTTTCCCACAGCCAGGACAGCTTTTATTGTCCAGCCGTTTCGTGCAGCGGAGATACTGTTTGCCGGAGGGATTGTAGATACTCATAAGAGCATACCCGCAATTCCCGCACTTGATTTTTCCTGCCAGCCATGTGTGGGTGGCTTTCCGGGCAGACTGGATTTTCATGTTGTTCATCAGCTTCTTGCGGCAGGTCAGCCAGGTGTCGGAGGGGACGATACCCTCATGGGGAGCCAGTACCAGCATTTGGTCTTTTAAGTCGTTTTTCTTGCTGGCCTTTACATCTCGCCCTTGATACAGATAGCAGCCGTTCATGCCCGTAAAATCGGCAACGTCATTGACAATGACTGTACCTTGACTTTTGAAAAATTCGTACACATCAAGGTCTGCCTGCACATAGACAGGATTGCGTAACATCTGCGCCAGCGTGGGGCGTATCAGCTCTTTGCCATGGAACAAAATCCCCTGTTCGGCAAAGTACCGGGTAATGTCCCCGTAGGAAGTTGTGGGCTGGGCGTACATCTCAAACATCAGCCGGATATTGGCCGCTTCCTCCGGGTTTACCACCAGCTTCTTTGTGTTGATACCGTCCATCTTGATAGGCTCCGTATGGAAGCCGTAAGGGGCTTTCCCGCCCATCTTAAAGCCCCGCTGACTGCGGG